>OLZZ01000428.1_pt1 | contig 18582 bp, 18 predicted proteins | sample 1673571 | NCBI WGS metagenome assembly OLZZ01 (sample SAMEA103958115, study PRJEB25191) | human gut metagenome | biome: human-associated habitat [ENVO:00009003]; feature: intestine environment [ENVO:2100002]; material: feces | place: Germany | collected 2013/2015 | reverse complement strand
AAAAAGCCCGCAAACAAACACTGTGCCGATTTTTTCCGTATCTTTGCCCAGGATAGGCTGCACATCGCGCACAAAGGCGCAGAATGATCATTATATAAAATTCGACATATGAAAAACCTTTTTGTTTTAGTTCTGCTGGCCATCACGTTAGGCTGCAACTGCGCCCCATTAAAACGAGGCTCGCAAGATGATTTCAGAGCCATGCGCGACAGTATGGTGAACACATTTCAGCAAGGAATGTTACAGCGTGACACGTCTTTAGTCATGCAGTCATGGCGTATGTCCGAAAATTTGCTCCAAGTGGATAAAACCCACAAAGAGAATATCTACCACCACAGGGCAGTCGTCATGGCGTGGCTCGGCAGGAAGAAAGAGGTAATAGAGAACAGATGGCTCGAGATTCAGTGCATGACCGACAGCAATCCTGACAAACTTGTTTATATGGCTAAGAAATATACCATTGAAAACAAAAAAGACAGCGCACATTATTACATTTCCAAATTGTTGGAATTTTGTGACAGTAATAAGGACAAACATTATAATGACCAAAAAAGCCACGAAGGTTATATGGCATATTTAAAACTGATTGCCATTTCCCTAAATGAAGGACCAGCGAAAGGAAAGGAGTTTCTCGACAAACAGTTGAAGAAAGATCCTGACAACGACTTGTACAAATATCTGAAAGACAATTGGAAAGATTTTTTGAAATGTCTAAATGACAAGACATAGACAAAGAGACATAAACAAACTTTCAACAACGAAGAGAAAACAAGGTCATCTCTTGACAAAATACCAAATGAAAATAGGATAAAGAAAAATATTGCTGAGAGCAAGAGGGGTAACTGAGGCATTGCTTCGCAACACATTTTTTCTTTATGAAAGATATCAGATGAATATTTGTACGAATCATTTAAAAAAAGTATATTTGTAAATCAAAACAACTGATTATGAAATATCCTATTGGCATACAAGATTTTAAGACTATACGCAAGGACGGTTTTGTATACGTGGACAAGACTGCGCTGTTGTATAAGTTGGCAGATGAAGGCAAAACTTACTTTCTGAGTCGTCCAAGACGATTCGGAAAGAGCCTCCTTGTGTCAACACTTAAATATTATTTCAGTGGAGAGAAAGATCTCTTCTCTGGACTTGCCATTGATTCGTTGGAAACCAAATGGGAGCAATATCCTATATTTCATATCGACTTTAACGGAAGCGACTTCACCGTTCCTCATACCCTACAACGACTTATCAAGGGACGCGTTGAAGACTGGGAGCACGAATACGGCTTCCAAGGAAACCCAGACTATTCACCAGGTGAACGCTTTGTCCGACTACTTGCCCACGTACATAAGCAGACGGGCAAGCGTTGTGTGGTGCTTGTTGACGAATACGATAAGCCATTGCTTGACGTGCTCGACACAGAACGTAAAGTAAAACTTGACGATGAGAAACTGTTGATGGAAGATTATAACCGTGAGACGCTCAAAGGTTTCTACTCTGTATTTAAGGCTGCCGACCAAGACTTGCGATTTGTGCTGCTTACGGGTGTTACCAAGTTCTCGCAAGTGAGCGTCTTCAGCGGATTCAATCAGCCCGAGGACATCAGTATGAACGCAAAGTATGATGCGATATGTGGCATAACGAAGGAAGAATTGGAGACGGTGTTCCACGGCGAGATTGACGCAATGGCAGAGGAAATGGGCGTGACTTACGAAGAAGTGCGCGATATGCTGCAACGTCATTATGACGGCTATCACTTCAGTAATAAAATGATCGACATCTTCAATCCGTTTAGTGTGCTCAATGCATTAAACAGCCGTAGCATTCAGGATTATTGGTTCCGCACCGGCACACCTACTTATCTCGTACGTCTGCTCAATCACACCAACGAAAATCTTAACGACCTGACAGGCAATTATTATGACACGTCAGAGTTTGTTGACTATAGAGCAGATGTGGAGCGCCCGTTGCCAATGATTTATCAGAGCGGATATCTGACGATAAAGGATTACGACCCGTATTCTAATTCATACTTGCTTGACCTTCCGAACAACGAGGTAAAGAAAGGTTTCTTGACGCTTCTCGCCTCCAACTATCTCGGAACAAAAGAGTCGGCAACAACGCTTGCCATTCAGCTTTATCGTGCCTTACAGCATGACGACCTCGACACATGGCGCAAGAGCCTCACAGCTTTCTTTGCAAGCATACCTTACACTATGCGTCGCAAGGATATGGAAACGGAGAAGGAGCGCTATTTCCACTATACGTTCTACTTGATTTTCCGCATCCTTAGTACCTATATTGTGCTTACCGAAAAGCAGCAGAGCGAGGGAAGAGCAGACTGCATTATCGAAACAAAAACCTGCGTCTGTATCTTCGAATTCAAGCTTGACGGTACAGCTGACGAGGCATTGCAGCAAATCGAAGACAAGGGCTACGCACGTCCGTACGAGGCAGACAGTCGCCAAATACGCAAAATAGGCGTCAGCTTCTCGTCGAAGACTGGCACTATAGAAGAATGGAAAGAGGCTTGATGTACCCCATAATGACAGATTTCATAGACCGTATGCAGAAGTATCCGAATAACGATAATTACAATGAGGAGGACGTTATAGCATCCGTTTACAAGACAAGCCTTGTGGAAGACATCAACAACATTTTATCTCCACATGGACTTGAGGTGTCCGAATTAGGGAGTTCTGATTATCACGTTTATTATTGAAAAAAGAGATACTAAAAAAGTATTCAATCGTTGAAGACAGTACACATATTCCACTCAGAACAATAGATGCTGTCATTACCATCAGTCTGAAAAGGAAATGAAACATAAACTATTCATAGATAGATGCCGCAGGTTTAAAATATAAAGGCAGCGATAACACGAAATGCATTACTTTAAATTAGTAACCCTTTAAGAACATGAAAAAATCCTGTCACAATTTATGGAAAACAGTATTAAATCAATCAACATGTATAAATTTTTTCTCATAGCGTTATGCTGCCTGTTGCTTCTGCCATTGTCATGCAGTAAGAAGAGTGCAGACTCCCATGTACCTAAAACAGTGCATGGCTATACGGTTCACCTTGTAAGCAAAGAAGCAACTGATTGTTATACGGAGCATGTGTATTGCTTTACCAAGGCTAAAAAGATGCCTAATATATCATTTGAAGTTGTAATGCATAACGATGGCAAAAGCAATTTGCGTATATCTTATAAAGACTTCTTTAATACGAAATCGTACATCATTTCTTTTGCCGAGCAAATGAAATTGCTGGATGCGTTCATAAAAGAGTATTTCACGGAAACATCAAGTAAAAAGATTTTTTCCATAGAGATACCTTTGGTGTTTGCCGCCGACATTAACGGCGAAATAACAAATGAGTACAAACAGCGTCGCGGAAGGGTAAGGCTTGAAAAACTTGTACTAAGGAGCAGGATGAGCGCAGCTCTCGACTCCATTTTCGCTCAATACGGCCTTCATGTAGAAAAAGTGTATATAGAAAAATGGTATCTGACAGACAAACAGATAGTGAAGGAAGAGCACATAGAAGTTTCAGATTACGATGCCCTACCGCCAGAGTTGTGTTTCGGCTATGCCGACTTTGTGCTGGCTGCAGATGACAAGCAGAAATGAAACATGCTTGCACCAAATAACAAAACAAATAAGAACACACGCAGAAAACAGACATGAAAGATTTTGTAAAAAAGATAGAAGAACTGTCAAGCCTTTGCGAAGACAAAAAGGCGGAAAAGGTGTTGCGCAAGTTGCTGGCAAAACACCCTACGGACATCTATTGCCTTTCGCAACTGGCTGGGGCACTGCTTTTTCAGAGGAAATATGATGAAGCACTCAGTTATATTCAAAAGGCCGAGGCTATTATGCCGTTATTCCCTCTTGTTATATATTATAAGGGGAAAATTCTATTGGGTACCTATAAGGCCAAAGAATCTATAGTCTGTTGGAATCACATTGTTAACATGAACATAGAAGACAATATTTTTTATGATTATAATATAAATTCAAGGAAAATAAAAAGTCTGAAAAATGACGCCCTTTTCTATAAAGCGATTTGCTGTTATTGTTTAGGGTATGTAGAAAAGGCGAAAAAATACGCCCACAAGCACCTTGACGGCAGAGTGAGAGGACTTAAAAGCGATTTCACTAAGAAGGAAATTGAAGACTACATTCGTGAACTTAACTACTCACGAGTAACACCGGAAGATATTATCGATGGGTTTGACGGTGACACCACAGATGCGCAATTCAAAAGAATAAGCGCACATATAGACAAGTTGAAAGAACAAGGTGACAGAACAAAACTAATAAAATATTTCAAGCGCAAGACGCGTGAATTCCCCAAATGTTATTATCTTTGGACGATTATGTCAGAATACTGCTTTGATTATGGCATAAAAGACCTGTGTCTGAAAAGTGCCCAAAAGGCCCATGCTCTGGAAGATACCGAAAATGACATGCTTGTGCTGTTTGACTACGGAAGTGCGTTATTCCTCAACGCGATGTATGACGAGGCAATCACCGTGTTTGACAAGATACTGGCAGAAGACATCAACTACATAGCCTACGGCGAACACGGGGAAGGTATGAGGTGGACAAAAAAGCTGTTGGCAGATGCAAGGGAACTTAGAGCCGATTGCATCAAGCATAGAGATGGTTTGAAACTGTAACTTTCATTTATCAGAAATATTGTGTTCTCGGCATTTCAATTGCTGAACGCAATAAAGGTAACTGAGGTATTGTAACGCGGCAAATACAATCATTACAAAATTTGACAATGAGCGACAAGAATGTAGCAAAAATACTTGCAGCATGGAACCCTTTGGACGTTCCAAGCTACATTGCGGAAGACGAATACTCTTCATACATCCCCATACTGAAAGGTATGGGTGAAGCAGAAATATATGAATGGCTGCAAAGTTTCATAAAAGAGAATTTAAGCGTAAAGTAAATAAGCCCACAAAATGAGACGATACTCAGAAAGGTTGCTGCCTGCTTGTTCGCAGCCATACAACACAAGTAATTATAAATACATTTTGAGCCAATGAGAACAATCCTTATTATCGTTATGAGCCTGCTGTGCCTGGGGGCACATGCCGGCAACAATTCCAAAAAGAAACCGTCCAAAAACCTTACTTGCTGTAAGGTGTACCTAAAGGACGGCACTGTGCATGAGGGCTACCTAGACATCTGGTTCGACAACTCGATAGACATTGTACGGATAAACGACTACAACGCGAAGCTGTTCTCCAAGTCGAAGAAATGGAACGAGAGCCTAGTGGACAGCGTGGTCACATGGCCAGAAGCATATCCGCAGTTCACCTTGCGGTGGGTGCCGATAAAGGCTAAAATGTTCTACATAGGGCAGCAGCATGAGGTGCTCACGCCGTACCGCATATTCATGCTCCAGATATTCGAGGGCCGTAACGTGTCGGCATACATCGTAAACAACCGCGTGTTCGGCAAGAGAGTGGTGTACTATGCCCCTGGCATGACGGAGGGCCATGCCATCTTCAAGTTCGACGGCACGCTTACCGAGAAACGACGCAAGACTCTGAAGGAGGAATTCAAGGACTACCCCTTAATGACAGATTTCATAGACCGTATGCAGAAGGACGCCCTAAAGAAAAACCTCATGGCCTTCTTCATACGTCTAGATGAGGCCATGGGCGAGGGCAAAGCAATAAATAACTCAGCGTATTGAGTAAAAAATCATTTAACCCAAATCGGTCGTTAGGGCTTGCTTGGATTTTGGATTTTTAGAAGAATGGATTTTGTTTGGCTTTTAATGAGTAATAGCGAGCTATTGCGAATTAAAAACAAGCAAAAGACACCTTATAAAAACCAAAAGACTGCAAGCAGTTATAAAATAATACATAAAACGGCCTAATGACCGATTTGGGTTTAAATTAATTTTGAACACCTACTTAAGAAAAAGAGTGAGAAAAAACATGAAACCTTCTTTATTATGTTTATCTTTGTAGCCTATAAAAAACATTGAAGGCCATAAAAGCTTTGAAGGCCATAAAACAAGAAAATATGCTTGAACCACATTATTTTGAAGGAAAGATAGAGGCGGGATGCGATGAGGCAGGACGCGGATGCCTGGCGGGCAGCGTTTATGCAGCGGCGGTCATACTGCCTCCCGGCTACAACAACGAGCTGCTCAACGACTCGAAGAAGCTCACGGAAAAACGACGCTACGCTCTGCGCGACGAGATCATACGCGACGCCGTGGCGTGGGCGGTGGGCGTGGTCACACCCGAGGAGATCGACAAGATAAACATCCTCAACGCCAGCTTCCTCGCCATGCACCGCGCTCTCGACCAGCTGACCACACGTCCCGAGGCGGTCATCGTCGACGGCAACCGCTTCACGCCCTACCGCGACCTGCCCTACGCCACCATCGTGAAGGGCGACGGCAAGTATCAGGCCATAGCGGCGGCCAGCATCCTGGCCAAGACCTTCCGCGACGACTACATGAACGGCCTTGCCGACGAATATCCTTTCTACGACTGGAAGAGCAACAAGGGCTACCCCACGAAGAAGCACCGCGAGGGCATAAGGCTGCACGGCATATCGACTTATCACAGAAAGAGCTATAACCTCACGGGAGAAAAGGAGCTGTTCCTCGATTTCTGATTTTTTTCACTCTTCATCCAACCCCTATGCGCAACGGCAAATACGGCAACGAGCTGAAGCTCATCCTTCTGCTCACCGAAAACAAGAACTACACGGCACAGGAGCTTGCCGACAAGCTCAACATCACGCGCCGCAACCTCTACAACTATCTCGAATATCTGAGGTTCAGCGGCTTCGATGTACAGAAGAGCGGGGTCTACTATCGCCTCGGACGCTCATCGGCCTTCTTTCGTAAGCTCACGGAGAACATGGCGCTGTCACAGGACGAGGCCACTTACATTCTGCACATGCTCAACGACAGCAACAAGCTCGACTTCTACGCCCACAGCATACGCCAGAAGCTCATACGCCAGTTTAACCTCGCCGACGTGCGCACACCCGAGGTGCTCTCTGCCATCAACCGCCACACGGAGGTGCTGAAGGATGCCATGAACCGCAAGTGTATGTGCATGTTGCGCAACTACTCGTCGCCCCACAGCAAGACGGTGAGCGACCGCATTGTGGAGCCGTTTCTCTTCATGAACAACGGCCTCGACATAAGGTGTCACGAGATAAAGAGCCACACCAACAAGACGTTCAAGCTCGCACGCATTGGCGAGGTGGAGCTGCTCGACGTTGAATGGATTGCGGAGAAGGAGCACAAGCAGGTGTTCACCGACCTCTTCATGTTCAGCGGCGAGGAGCGCCACGCCGTGACCTTGCTCCTCGACCAGCTCGCCCGCAACCTCATTGTTGAGGAATATCCCGCCTCGGCGACCTGCATTTCTCCCGTCGACGATGACCCGCGCCACTGGCTTTTCACCACCGACGTGGCAAGCTACCTCGGCATCGGCCGTTTCGTCATGGGCCTGTTCAACCACATAAAGGTGATGGGCGACGACAACTTCATGCTCTACATCAGAAACGAGGTTGAGAGCATGAAGATGTGAGGCATGACATAAAAAACTGCTGTGTGAGCACGGCTTGAATTGTTGCTGGCGGGGAGGCATATTATACAACTGATAATTATTCATACACAATAGATGAAGACAACACTATCGGTGGCGATATGTTTTGTTGTGGTAAACTTAAATATTTATCTTTGCCTAAATCTATAACAAAAATCGAAACTGGCTGGCGTACAGATTTTTTTGCTACCCCATTGACACATTGATTATTGGTGGAGATTTAAAAGAATTTAGATTACCGATGATGCTCCACAAAAGGTTGTAAAGCGTTATGATATTACTGGCCAAGAAATAAGTCAGCCTATCAACGGAATTAACATTGTGAAAACAGAAGATGGTCGCGTGTTAAAAATTTCTGTGAAAAAAAATTGATAGAATATTGAAATAATAGCGATTGAGTTTAGGAAAAAGCTATTACATGAATAAAAATCCCAGTCAAGTTGCTTGGCTGGGATTTTTAATTTCACACATTCTCCAGTATTTGTTTATGCGATATTGTATGAAAGAGGCGAAACCTCTATAAACCGTTACGACAATCCCTAAAAAAGATATTTGGCAAGAATGGCATGATACGATAATATTAAGGGGTTTCTTAGAAATCTAACCAGTCAGAATATTAGTCATTTATTCCAATAAATAAAGAATTATCATTATATTTGCAAGTGGGAACGCTTGTAATAGGCAAAAACAAGTCAATACACTTGCAATGATAGATAACAAGTAATATCAATTGTAAAAATAGAAAAATATGTATGCAACAATATCAGCAGACGTAGTATCATCAACTTCCCTTTCAAAAGAAGCCATGATTGAGCTCAATGAGAGGTTGAAAAAATGTCTGAGTACTTTAGAACTACGTTATCAAGGATTTTGGGGACGTATAGTTAAAGGGGATTCTATAGAGTGTGTTATGGATTTTCCAGAGGATGCTTTTGAAGCAGCTCTCATATTAAAGACCTTGGTCAAATCATTTGAACCAAGTGATGTTAATGATTCGAAAAGATTTAACAGATATGGGCTCCGAATAGCTATCGGCATTGGTGAAATGAAGACCATTGACCGTAATTTAGACATGATGGATGGTGATGCCATTTATCGTTCGGGACGTGCATTGAGCAAACTGAAAGGAAGAGCCAAGTATTCATTTGCAATCTCAATGGAGAATGAAGAATACGAACAAGCATTGCAGGTGATACTAACCTTGGTCAATCAACTATTGAATAACGCAACAGCACGTAAATGCGAAACCCTATGTGAAAGAATACTTGCTTCTGATACTAGTAAGACTGCTGAGAAAATGGGGATATCCGTTTCTGGAGTCAACCAAACTTTGAAAGACATCGGTTGGAGTGCAATAGAACAAGCGATTATTTATTATCGTAAAATAACAAAACAACTATGATACACTATTTAATCTTCAATCTTATCGTTGCCCATATCTTGGGAGATTTCTACCTGCAGACAAATAAATCCTGCGAAAACAAATTCCTCCATTCAGTTAAAGGTAAAAGTTTGTGGTTGCATTCTTTGATTATAGGTATTCTGTCGTGGATTGCAATATGGGATTTCTGCGGATGGTGGCTTGCCCTTGGTATAATGACACTACACTTTTTGACAGATTGGTTAAAGTCATACACACAATCAAAGATGTGTATTCTTACCACCAATGCCCAAAATGAAGTTGTTCCAGGGGAAAGCAAACGAAATGATTTGTGGATATTTCTCGCTGACCAAATTGTGCATATTGCTATAATTGTCGTAGGTGCATACATTTGGTTTTCAGCGTACAGCAACAGGAACAACGATTGGAGTCTTCCTGAATACTTGCAGGATTTTATCATAAATCATCCTCTAAGATTGAAGACAATGGTAGGTTTGTTGTTGGCGCTAAAACCTGCTAATATCTTGATATTGCTTATTCTTGAAACTTGCAAAGTAAATATAAACCCAACAAAAAATGATGAACACAGTAATTTCCATTCTGGAGAATTGATTGGCTGGTTGGAACGTGGACTTATACTTGTATTTGTTATTATGTCTCAATATGAGGCCATCGGTTTTTTAATTGCTGCAAAGTCTATTCTTCGTTTTAGCGAAGCATCTAAAGGCGATGAAAAATCAGAATATGTGCTAACAGGTACTTTGCTTTCATTGGCAATTGCTCTGTGCTTGGGTATCCTTGTCCTAAAAATGCATTTATAAAATAGGCATTCAAGTAAATTGAAGGACGGCTTCATAAGTCGATTTGGTAAACACCGTGTTTTCCATCATGAACGATTTTGGCAACCACTTCCAGCCAAAGCCGTTGTTCATGTCGTCCAATATACGCTCAGCACCGCCACGCTTGTTGTATTTCTCCGTCTCAATGAACTGGTGGTCAAAATCAAAGTCATATATACGCACATCAGAGGATGCTCACAAATTCCAATCGCTATCATTATAGTGACATGATGCGCAGGGCGTTGGTTTATGTGACATCCAATTGGGAAGACCTTATCAAGTATCGAAACGATGGTCGTTTTACAATAGACAATATGCTCGCAGAACGTGCAGTACGTCCATTTACGGTGAAAAGGAAAAACTCATTGTTTTTCAAAAGTTAAAACAACAATAATCAATGGCTCTCCAGCCCCTGTTTATAAGGGGTTGGAAGCAATTGAGAGCTTACGATTTTTTTGCTTGATATTCTCTATCTCGTTAGGTTATTCCGAAATGAAATAGAATCATTTCAAATCAATTAATTTGAAATAGAATGATTTGAAATGATTTTATTTCAATTATTTTGATTATATTTGCACCCGAATAGTAAATATAAGCAATATGGACATACCTTTCGTTTTTGGAAAAATAGCAGATGGTGAGGACTTTACCGATAGAGTTGTAGACACGGAGAAGTTGAAGAACAACTTCCGTGGCTTGGTAAATACTATCATTATCTCACCACGAAGATGGGGAAAGACATCTTTGGTGAATCATGCCTTGGAGCAAATGGGGGATGACAAGGAATATCTCGTTTGCAAGGTGGATATTTTTAATTGTCGTACAGAGGCACAGTTTTATCAAACCTACTTGAATGCTATATTGAAGGCTTCTTGCTCTAAGATGGAGGAGTTTATAGAGGTCGCCAAGAAGTATGTAGGTTCCTTTGGACCAAAGTTGACATTGAGCGATAGTAGCATGCAGTATGAGCTTGCCCTAGGGGTAGATTTCAAGGATAAGCAGTATTCTTATGACGAAATTCTTAATCTTCCTCAGAAAATAGCCTTGGAGAAAGGGAAGAAGTTTATTGTGTGCATAGACGAGTTTCAGAATGTTAGTTCATACGATGATAGCTTGGGCTTTCAGCGAAAACTTCGCTCGCATTGGCAGACGCACAATCGTGTGGGGTATTGTATGTTTGGTAGCAAGCGCCACATGTTGCTCGACATCTTCAGCAATTATGAGATGCCTTTTTATAAGTTTGGCGACATCATGTTCTTGGATAAGATAGGCGAGGAGGATTGGGTGAAGTTTATCGTATCTCGCTTTGCTGACACAGGGAAGAAAATCTCAGAGACTGTTGCCCGATTGATAACTCAAAAGGTGGATTGCCACCCTTACTATGTGCAGCAGTTGTCGCAGTTAGCCTGGCTTAGAACGCAGAAAAGCTGTAAGGAATCCATCGTTGATGAAACTTTTGAGTCTTTGGTGGGACAACTCAGTTTGTTATTCAGTAATCTTGTGGATAGTTTGACTGCCAAGCAAATCAGCTTCTTGCAAGCAGTAGCTTATGGCGAGAAAAACTTCTCTTCACGAGAGGTTTTGACAAAGTATCAACTGGGTACATCTGCCAATATCAAGAATTTGAAAAAGGCGATGCAGGATAAGGATCTCATAGATGTGATGCCTGATGTCATTACCTTGCAAGACCCAGTCTTTGCTTATTGGCTCAGAGAGAAATATTAAATCATTTGTATTGTTTTATAACAAACAATATTTTTTTGTTTATGGCAAGAACTTTCTGTAAGACTTGGTGGGGCAATGCCTGGTTGCAAGCCCTTTCACATATAGATTATTCCAATCGCATTCCTCGTGGTGCTCGCTATGCTCGCAATGGGTCGGTAAAGAGTGTTGTCTTCGATGGCAACAAGATTAAGGCTAAGGTGCAGGGTAGCAGAGTGAGACCCTATACCGTAACCATGGTTATCAACAAGTTTTCGGAGTCGGAAAAAGAGCGATTGATTGATGGCATCTTGGCTAAGCCTGCCATTGTGCCTCAGTTGCTCAACATGAACCTGTCTCCAGCGGTACTCGATATTGCCAAGGAAGCAAGGTTGAAAGTGTTTCCTTCTTCGTGGAGAGACCTTGACATGGATTGCGATTGCCCGGATTGTAGGGGTGAGAACTGGATAGGTAAGTTGAGCAATAAGGAATTGAAAGAGATTTTCGGATAACAATACTCTGTTAATAATCACGTAATCGTTTGAAAATGAGCAAGTTTATTAGGGATATTCAGTAAATAGTTAACTAATTATTTGTCAGTGTCTTATATTATTTGTACCTTTACATAGTATCTATGCCATCAACCGCCACACGGAGGTGCTGAAAGAGGCCATGAACCGCAAGTGTATGTGCATGTTGCGCAACTACTCGTCGCCCCACAGCAAGACGGTGAGCGACCGCATTGTGGAGCCGTTTCTCTTCATGAACAACGGCCTCGACATAAGGTGTCACGAGATAAAGAGCCACACCAACAAGACGTTCAAGCTCGCACGCATTGGCGAGGTGGAGCTGCTCGACGTTGAATGGATTGCGGAGAAGGAGCACAAGCAGGTGTTCACCGACCTCTTCATGTTCAGCGGCGAGGAGCGCCACGCCGTGACCTTGCTCCTCGACCAGCTCGCCCGCAACCTCATTGTTGAGGAATATCCCGCCTCGGCGACCTGCATTTCTCCCGTCGACGATGACCCGCGCCACTGGCTTTTCACCACCGACGTGGCAAGCTACCTCGGCATCGGCCGTTTCGTCATGGGCCTGTTCAACCACATAAAGGTGATGGGCGATGACAACTTCATGCTCTACATCAGGAACGAGGTTGAGAGCATGAAGATGTGAGGCATGACATAAAAACTGTTTTTTGGGGTTCAATATTTCTATTTTTTCTGGAATGTAAAATACCGAAAAGAGAGTTTTTTCCTTACATTTATAAGATTTTTTGAAAAAAGCATGGGCAATAATATACCTCAAATAAAAAAAAAGCCCGCAAACAAACACTGTGCCGATTTTTTCCGTATCTTTGCCCAGGATAAGCTGCACCTCAGCAATTAAAGCAAGCTTTATTGCGCTCGGTTTGCACTATCCTTGCCGCACAAACATCAACCCTATTAATAAAAGCCGAAAGCTTATGACACACTGGTCCATTCTTACATTTGTCATGACCTTTGCCTTCTGCCACAACGTGCAAGGGCAAGTAAACTACACCTACAATGACACCGGATGCTGCACATCGTGCACAAAGGCGCAGAATGTGGCAAAGGTGCAGACAGCCCTTTACAGGCTCCAGAAGGAGCGGTCTACTTTGAGTACAGCCAGAGCACCGGCCAGCCCTCGTCTGCCGTCTATTACGACAGCTACGGCAGGACGCTGCGCACCGTTACCGCTGCCCCGTTCGGCAGGAAAGTGTATGCCGACATAGTGTACAACGTGCTTGGACAGGTTGTAAAAAGTTCTGAGCCGTATTTTGCCGGCACCAACGTGTTGTGGAACACCAACAGCTACGATGCCGTGGGGCGTACCACCGTGCAGACGAAGCCAGACGGCAGCACCACCCGCTTTTCCTACGACGGCCTGAGAAACACCGTAACCGATGCGCTCGGGCACAGCTTGTACAAGACCAGCGACCTTAACGGAAGGCTGGTGGAGAGTGTGGACGCTATGGGCGGATACATACATTATAAATATGACGTTGACGGCAACTGTATCCGTGTGGAGAGACCGCGTACCACCATTGTGTCGGAGTACGACCTTGCAGGACACCGCACACTGCTCAACGACCCCGACATGGGGGTGTCGTGTGACACCTACAACGCCTTCGGGGAGCTGGTAGTGCACGAGGACGCGCACGGCACTACGACCTACACCTACGACACGGGCGGACGGCTCATTGCCGAGAACCGCCCCGACATGACCTTCACCACCTTATACGACAAGGGGTGGAAAGGGGCCGTGAGCGCGGTATCCACCGACGGCTCGTCAAAGTCCTATTCCTACGACGGCTACGGGCGCGTCACGGAAGAGCGGACGGACGTGGGCGGAAAGACGTTCACCACCCTCACCTCCTACAACGCGCTCGGACTGCCGGAGCAGACCACATATCCAGCCGGGCTGAAAGTCCGCCGCGACTACGACTCCAGCGGATTCCTAACCTCCGTGACCAACGCCGACAGCAGGACCGCTTACTGGACGCTGCTCTCGATGAGCGCACGCGGACAGGTGGAGAAGGAACGCTACGGCAACGGCACGGAGACCACAACCGTCCATGACGCAAAAACAGGACATGTGACATCAGTCACCGCCCCACGGGTGCAGCTCTCGTTAGGCTACTCATACGACGCCGTGGGTAACATGAAGGCAAGGCGCAACGGCAAGTACGGTGTGGCGGAGACGTTCTCCTACGACGCGCTAAACCGCCTCCGCCGCGTTGACTGCAACATGCACTCCGCCCTTACAATGGAGTATGACCCGGCGGGCAACATAACAAGCAAGTCGGACATCGGGACCTACACCTACGAGGACGGCACGAACCGCCTTGCCGCCGTCAGCGGCAGCCTGACCCCATGGGACGAGATACGCTACAACTCGCTTGACAAGACCGTCTTCATACAGTCAGGCTCCAACGTCATGTCGCTCTGCTACGGACCCGACAAGAGCCGCATCAAGGCCGACTGCAACGGCGTGGTGAAATTCTACATCGGTAGCCTTTACGAGGAGAAGGCCAAGGACGGAAGGACTATTGAGAGGACATCCTACATTTTCGCCATCGGCGACCAGCCCGTGGCGATGGTCATCGGCAGCGGCAACGGCTCCGACACCTATTATTTCTCGCGTGACCCGCTCGGCTCAACCGTGCGCATTGCCGACTACCGCCTCGCAGTCATACAGGAACTCGACTACGACGCGTGAGGACGCCGCCGCGACCCCATGACACTGGCCTACAACGTGTGGGACTTAAAGGACGACCACGGATTCACCGGCCACGAGCACATCGACATGTTCGACATGGTGAACATGGACGGACGAATCTATGACCCCGTCGTGGGACGCTTCCTTACCCCCGACCCCTTCGTGCAGGCTCCTGACTTCACCCAGAGTCTCAACCGCTATGCCTACTGTCTCAATAACCCCCTCTCTCTTGTTGACCCGTCTGGATACAGTTGGATAAGTCACAATTGGAAGAGCATCGTGTCTGCCGCAGTGGGAATTGCAGTGGGGGCAGTCACACTCGGCACAGGTTCCACCGTCGGCATTGCCATAGCTGCAGGTGCTGCAAGTGGTGCCGCCAGTGCGCTGACGGGTGCGTTGCTGAACGGCTCCAATATCGGGCAGGTTGCGAAAGCCACGTTTTGTGGAGGTTTTTGGGGAGCGATCAGTGGATGTCTCAACTATATATCCGCAGATAATGATTTTATTGCGAGCCTCTTTAAACACGCTTTTACACAGGGAGCATTGGAAGGAGCACAGGGAGGAAATATCATGCACGGGCTATACATGGGAGCCGTATCAGCACTTAGCAACAAGGCACTGCAAGCCAAGTTCATGGCTGATGCAGGGAAAACATTGCAGATTGTCGCTTCCTCTGTAGTTGGAGGAACCGTTGAAGAGATTGGAGGAGGAAAATTTGCAAACGGGGCCACCACTGCGGCATTCTCAATGATCTTCAATGAGATTATGCATAGGGGTCCAACAAAAGAACAGGTCAAGAGTGTATATGACTATTATGAGGAATCATTCGAGAAATATAAAACAGTTGCATCCATCTATGCGGCCATGGGAGGCGACATTGCCTATTACGCAAAGACACAGCCACAATTCTACCAAAATGCCTGTGCCGCCCGGTTAAGCTATGCGTTTAACAAGGCGGGAATCAAAATTCCACGCAACAAATGGACACAGCAAGGAAAAGGGAAATTAAATTATTTCCTTAAAGCCTCTCACATGGTCCGTTGGATGAAAAGGAGATGGGGCGCACCAACTTTGGTTACAAAGGCCAAACTGTTGACAACCGGATTCACTACACAAACCGGATTCGGGCACAACATTTCAGGACATGTCGGTGTTATGTATAAAGGCAATGATTGTACAAATGTAATAGAAAAATATTTTTCAAGGGGAGCCACCACTTCAATTTGGTATGGTAGATAACATTTATTAAAAGACGATGAACATACAGACTTTATTATTTTCAATCTTATGCTTTGCATTAATCGGATGCTACAAAAAGGAGCATAAGGCAGAAATGGCTCATGCTAATTTCAAGTATATCCCTGATGTAATAGACAAGAGAAAATATTCTGGAGAATACGAGTTGTTCGTGTCAAGTGAAAGAGACTCGTCAACATGTTCGTTTATACTTAGAGAAAATCGTGAATATATGTTTATCCAATATTGCACATTTCCTCATACAAGATACAGCCAATACGATCCAATTTCTGGAGGTCTAAAAATTGTATCATATAATGAAATGTTGACAGAATTGGACGAATGCTTGAGGATTCTTTCAGAAAAGCGAGACATCAAGAAATTGGTTTCTTTTACATTCGGCTTGTCAGACTTGGGTGATGTCGCAGTTTCAGCAACAAATAATTACAACCGCTGTCATCCAAATGATGACAATTATAATTCTGATGATGTTCTAAAGGCTGTATCAGAAACATCTCTAATTAATGACTTTAATGAGATTCTTTGCAAATATGGTGTCGAGGTATACAAATTGGAATGTCCCGAATATATAGTTTTTTTGGTAAAAAAAGAAAGGTTTCTCATGTTATCAACCCTTGACAAGAAATCGCATGTTCCAGAAAGGGTAATAGATATGCCAATCGAAATCACTTTAAGAGAACTTAGGTGCAATAAATAAATTGTTTTGACTATATTTTGAACACATACTTATGAAACATTTGTAAGCGGTGCAGGTGCAGTTGCCGGTGTCAACGGAGGTCTTTATGTTTCATCAGGAAACAGAGGCGGCTCACCACTTGGAATTGTAGTGCAGGACGGTAAGATTACATATAACAGTCCTTCAGCACTTTCAGGTCTTTACTTAATTGGACTTAATAAGGATAACCTTTTAGTTGTTAAAGATATAGATGGTATGTCGGCAGCAGATTTTGAAAGCTATGTTAATGAAGCTGGAATTAGGGATGCTGTTGCATTTCAGGAGGAAAGCTCTGATTCTAATAATCATTTTGTTCCGCTTATTATTAACAATGAAGCAAGAGTATTGAAAGGTCAGGGAAGTGGGGCTAACCCAAGAACAGCAATCGGACAGAGAGCTGACGGAGCTATACTTCTTTTAGTTACTGACGGAAGAGGAGCTTCAGGACATCTTGGTGCAACTGCGTCAGACCTGATATCAGTCATGCAGGAATACGGAGCAGTCAATGCAGCCAACCTTGATGGCGGAAGTTCTTCAACAATGGTATATAACGGCGGCTATGAGATGACAAGCGTAACATTTTATTATCAGAATTCATCATGGAAGCTGCCAACAGCATTTGTTGTAATGCCTAAGTAATTGGAAGGAGAACTGTGTAGATATGAAAAATAATGCTAAGAAGTCTATAAAGATAGGCAGAATCAATATACCATTAAATTACTGGACAGGGCTTGCCATATATGCAGTGATTCTTCTTATTTTTGCAATCTGTATGATTGCATATACAGGTTCATGCCTTAAGAAATATGAAAATTCACAGTCGGACAAGGTAATGAATGATTTCCTTAATGACTTTACAAAGATGGCTGCTGATAAGACATTGGCTGATAATATTGAGCTTCCAGCCAGCAGTGAATTTGAGGGAAAAGATACATTTGTCAATATGTACATGTCCGAATTAGATGGTACAACTGACTATACATATAAGAAATCAGAGGGCAGTTATAATACAGAAGAGCCTATGTATGACATATATGCTGATGACAAGAAGGTTGCCAGAATGACTCTGGAAGCTAAAGACCAGCATGTTGTTCTTGGGATACTTACAGTGTTTGACTGGAAGGTTAAATCAATTGAGCCTGTATTTTCAGCAAAGACTAACGATTATACTGTATCAATTCCGGAAGGGTATACATTTACAGTTAATGGAATAACTGTGTCAGATGATTACAGGACTGGTAAGGTTATAGAAAATCCTGATTTTGTGAATGTCTCTAAATATGTTACAATGCCAAAATCAGTAGAATATAAGCTGACAGGATTTGTCAATAAGCCGGAGATTAAGATATATAATGCATCAGGCAGTGAAGTTACTGCAAATGTAGATGCTAAGGGAAATGTATCTGTAGCTGCAAGTGGCAATTCTGCCGATATGCCATCAGAAAGAAAAGAAGAAGCTCTTAATATGGCAAAAATATGGGATAATTTCCTTACTAATGATTTAAGCGGTTCAGGTCATGGACTTGCAACAGTGCAGCAGTATCTTATTGAGGATTCTTATTACTGGAATCTTGCGAAAGATTATGCTTCAAGTGCGGATATTACATTTATCAGTGACCACACATTGTCGGGAAATCCGTATACAGGAGTGACAGTTGATAATTATATTGAATATAATGATAAGATTGCTTTTCATCCTGGATACTATATCAAAGAAATCATTGAAGAAAGTGGACTTTCTCAGAAAGATTTTGCAAAACGATTAGATACCACGCCAAAGAATTTAAGTATTCTGGTACGTGGGGAGCAAAGATTATCAATCGATATAGCCATGAAATTA
>OLZZ01000420.1_pt1 | contig 18857 bp, 10 predicted proteins | sample 1673571 | NCBI WGS metagenome assembly OLZZ01 (sample SAMEA103958115, study PRJEB25191) | human gut metagenome | biome: human-associated habitat [ENVO:00009003]; feature: intestine environment [ENVO:2100002]; material: feces | place: Germany | collected 2013/2015 | reverse complement strand
GCCGTCCGTGGCGCGGTTCTCCTTGAGCTCCCATCCGTGGGAGCTCATTTCTGTGTATAGTGTGCATAATTCAACAGTATCTAGGCAGTTCCGCTATTCGCTCACGAGAGAGCGCGTGCACAAGCCGGTCACATGGGATGAAGCCCCTCACACTGTGCCAAAATATAGCCTGAAATATAATTTTTTTGAAAAATATGATTTAAATGCAATAAATCGGTTAAAATTTGGTTAAAATTGCTAAAAAAGGCGAAAATAATTATGCAACAATGATACTATTGTACTAGAAAATAACTTGCATTATGCTTTGATTTATGGTACAATGAGCGCATACAAACCAAAGAGATGCTGATAGGGCACAGCTCTTTGCACAAAAACCATGTTATAATGAAAAGGAGAAAAGAACTATGGTAAAGAATGTATTTAAAAAGTTAGGAAAGAAACAGAAGAACAACAAAGGTTTCTCTCTCGTAGAGCTTATTGTTGTAATCGCCATCATGGCAGTGCTTGTAGGTGTACTTGCTCCACAGCTTATCAAGTATGTTGAGAAGTCTAGAGAGGCTACAGATATTCAGAACTGTGATAGCATTGCAACCGCTTTAAAAACATATTATTCTGATAAAGAAGATGTTACTGGAACAGTCGAAGTTACTGTAACAAAAAGTAGTACAACAATGAAAATTGGTGGAACTGCTGATACAACTATGGCTGCTTTAGATAATGCAGGACTTAAGGAAACTAAGTTAAAAGGTAGCAAATGGAGTGCTGCTGGAATAGTAATAACGTATGCTACAGATACAGGAAAAATTACATATTCAGCATCATCTGATTATTATACTGCAACTGGAACAGACGATCAGATTAAACCGAAAAATTAATTTTTGAAGGGATAATTATTAAATGATACCAGAACTGATACCCATCTACATCTTAATATTTGCATTCGGTATAGTTATAGGCAGCTTCCTAAATGTCTGTATCTACCGCATACCGCAGCATAAGACAGTGGTGACCGAAAGGTCCCACTGCATGAGATGTGGGTATCAGCTCGCGTGGTACGATATGGTGCCGGTTTTCAGCTGGCTGTTTCTTCGTGGCAGATGCCGCAAGTGCAAAGAACCAATATCACCTCAATACCCTATTATTGAGGCGTTAAACGGTATATTATATATAGTAGTATTTGCAGTAAATGGACTTGAGCTTACGAGTATCATCTACTGCTTTCTTACATCTGCACTCATAGTTCTGAGTGTGATAGACTGGAGAACATATGAAATTCCATTCGGAATCAATATATTTATACTGGTGCTTGGAATCCTGCATGTGTTTTTAGACCATGATAACTGGTCTGAATATGTGATAGGATTCTTTTGTGTCAGTTTATTCCTTGAACTCCTTCTTCTTGTAAGTGGAGGAAGAGCCATAGGTGGCGGAGACGTCAAGCTCATGGCATGTGCTGGCCTTGCGATAGGCTGGCAGAATATTACATTAGCATTTTTCCTGGGATGCATCATAGGTTCCGTGATACATCTGATTCGTATGAAAGTAACAAACGCAGGCAACAGGCTTGCAATGGGACCATACTTGGCAGCCGGAATATTTATTTCGATGCTATGGGGTGAGAAAATGATAACGGCATATTTGACACTCGCAGGCTTTTGAAAAGTGTGTTATAATATAGCGTGCTTGACACAAGCACAGGCAATATGACTTACGGTGAGATAAAAGCACAGTAATGCACAGATATACCGAAATTTATATAGAAAGTTTGTAACTGTTCAGTACAGTTACGAAAGTTTTACAGACGTATACAGTGTAAAACAAAGATAAACATGGAGGATTAGGTTATGGCAAACAGGGTACTCGGCATTGAAATAGGGGAGAACCTTACCAGAGTAGTTGAGATTGATTACAAAGCAAAAAATCCCAAGATTTACAATATGTTCGGCTTTCCGACACCACCGGGGATGATTAATGATGGAGTGGTACAGCCGGATGGGATGTTTCGTTCTATCTTATACAGCAAGCTAAAGGAAAAGAAGATTGCCACCAAAAAAGTTGTTTTTGTGTTAAATTCAGCGCGTATAGCAAGCAGAGATATTGAGCTTCCGCTTGTTAAGGAAAAACAGCTTAAGGAAATGATTGCAATGAATGCATCGGATTATTTTCCGGTGGATTTGAGCCAGTACAAGCTGGTACATCAGATTATAGAGAAAATTGACAGACCGGAAGAAAAGAAATTACGTCTTTCGGTTATTGCTGTGCCTAATGATCTTATTTTGTCGTATGGTGCTCTTGCAGCTGATTGCAGGCTGCAGCTTGTAGCACTTGACTATAGTGGAAATGCCATCAAGCAGCTCATGAGAAGAGAGATTCCCGGAGATGTGAAGGTGACTGTCAAGGTGGATGAGGTTTCTACCACACTGACTGTAATGGATGGAAGCATGGTAAAGCTGCAGCGTAATGTCAACTATGGACTTGCTGATGCTATAGAGGAGATTCAGGATAGTGAGCTTTTCGGAGAGTATCTGTCATTTACCGATGCAGTTGATGTGGCACGCAGAAAGACCTGCCTTGCAATAAGGCCTGATGGCACAGTACCGGATGAGCCGGCGGGTGGCGGCATGGATCCTATGGGGCATGAGATTGATTCGGAGCGCTTTAAGAAGCTTCGTCTGAATGTGTCATACTCACTTTCAAATCTGATAAGCAGTCTCGGACGAGTGATAGACTATTATCAGTCGAGAAACTCAGATACTCCTATCGAGAGAATTTTCCTTATTGGCTTAGGTGCTGATTTCAGCGGACTCTCAAAGCTTTTGACCAATGAGCTGAATGTCAAGGTGGTTCCGCTCCAGCAGTTTGACGGCATACATGTGGCAAAGAGCATAAATCTCGCAGAGGCAAAGCTTGCAGAGTATTTCAACTGTGTCGGATGTTCACTGAACCCGCTTGATATACTTGACAGTAAGAAAAACAAGGGAATCGGTGCTCCGATTATGGCAGGAACAGCTGCCGGTGCTATGCCATCCGGCGGTGCACAGGCAGGGATGCAGGGAAATCCACCTGTCGGTCCTGATGGGAAGCCTCTTCCCGTACCGGCAGGGGAGAAAGCCGAAAAGCCTGTTTCTTTTGCGGTGCAGCTTCTCATTTTTGGATTGTGTGTGGTAGTTGCAGTTGGTATTACGGCATATAGCATTTTTTCAAATCTTGTTTTAACTTCAGACAATATGACGCTTAAAGCACGTATTTCTGATTTATCATATGCACAGAATATATATGATGTGTACAACCAGACCAAGAAGGACTATGACTGGACTAAGCTTCTTGAGAGTGCCTCATCCAACAAGAATGATGAGATAACGGGCTTCGTGGATGAGCTGGAGCAGAAGCTTCCGTCAGAGGCCAAGCTTGTGAATATGTCTGTTACGACAGATGGTGTTTCGATGACCATCAAGACAGGCAGCAAGGATATAGCGGCTGATGTGATTGCACAGCTTCGTACATTTGAGAGTATCATGGTATCCAATGTGTCAACCATCACAGAGGAGGTTGATGAGACCGGTGCTTCAAAGGTTCAGTTCACAGTAGATTGCACATATGTAAAGGCTGATGACAGTGCTGCTTCTGAATCGGCGGATGGCACAGGCAGTGAGCCAGATGATACATCAAAAGATGCGTCATCACAGGCACAGACGGATAGTAATTCATCATCAGATACAGACAGTACAAATCAGTAGGGGGTGTTAGGATGTCAACGAGAGATAAAAAGTTACTTATTATATTAGCGGGTGTTGCCATTTTAGCACTGACATATTTTTTGATTTTTATTCCACAGTCCAATAAGAGGGATTCACTCAAGAGCGAAAATATGAATCTGAAATCACAGTACAATCAGCTTTCAGCACTTGCGGCAAAGGCGGATGACTACACAAAGAAGACAAAGGATATGTCTGATGCCATGCAGCAGGTATATGACAATTTCCCTTCATATTTACAGATTGAAAACGGCATCATGGATGCGGTTGCTATAGAGAAATCTACCAATACAAATATTACAGAGCTTACAGTCGGCTCACCGACAGCTATTGATGTGAATAATCCAACCGGCGATGCAGGTACAGATTCTTCGTCAGGAAGCAGTTCAGACAGCAGTACCACGGATAGCAGTAATGCAGACAGTTCGCAGAGCTCTCAGACCGCTGATGGCAACAGCTCTCAATCACAGACAGGCGACGACAGTGCAGCTGATGGCAGTACATCAACAGGCTCTGCAAAGTCTACGGTTACAGGCTATCAGCTTTATGATGTCAGCACAGTTATGGCATTCAAGACAGAGTATCATGGGCTTAAGGCTATGCTTGGAGAGGTGATTGGTTCATCACAGAAGAAAACTATCAGCACGCTCAATGTGAGCTTTGATGATTCGACAGGCAAGCTGACAGGTGAGATGCTTGTGGATTCATATTTCCTGTATGGACTTGATAAGCCATATGAGGCACCATACATACCTGCAGTACCACATGGTACAAATAATCTGTTTGGTACAACAAATTAACTGATTATTATAATATTAGGTTATTAGATTAGCGGGTTATTGAGACCGTAAGTGATAAATATCAAATGTTAGATTATTGAGTTATGAGATAACAAAATACAAGAGGGGAGGAAGCAGATTTGAGAAAGCTAAAAAACGATGATCGAGGAGTAACACTTGTGGAGATTATTGTGTCGATTGCTATTCTTGCAATAATCGTGCTTCCTTTTTTGAATGCATTTGTTACAGCTACAAAGACCAATGTAAAGGCAAAAAACGAGATGAATGCTACACATCTGGCGACAAACATTATGGAGGGTATTGAGAAGAACTCCATGAAGACACTGGCGTATCAGTTCAACTATCCGTCGGAGGGCTTTGATGTGGCGGACGGCTTTAATATATCAGATGGAAGCAGTGCATGTGAGCTTCTTAAGAAGTCGGGCAAGTTTGATAATGTAAAAAGACTTGAGGATATCAGTGCTGAGATTGTAAACAAGGACGATGTCATCACAAGCTGTATCCACAAGACTGATGCATCTGCCAAAATAGGCGATACATCGCTTTGGGATTTCAGGGAGTCGGATGCGCACAAGTATTATTTCTATATGTCAGGCGTGCAGTCAGGCACAAAGAAATACAATGCTCTTGTGACAGTGGATGCAAAATCGGATGCATCAAATATAGATAAGGTTAAAGAGTACAACATGGACGAGGTGGCAGATATGTCGGCCATGGATGCAAACTTTGACTGCATGAGTGCAGACAAGTATTCTGCTACAAATATTATATCTGCATTTAATAATATGCCGGATGTCAGCGGCATCACTCAGCAGGATATCAAAAGAACTATCACCATAGATATAGAAAAGTATGGAGCTGAGAGCAATAAGGCTACCAAGGTTACGGTGTCGTATTCATATTCTATCAATAAGAATGGAGTAAGAAAGACTTTTCCGGATCCGAATAGTGCACTGAAGGATGATTATACCATGGTGATTTACGACAATTCTTCAGATACTGTGAACCATAATCTGAGAAATGTCTATCTGTTTTACAATCCATGGTACACATCTACAGGAGCACTTTACAATACCTGCAACGATGCCATTATAATCAATAATAAGGGCAAGCTGGACTGCACGGTAAATATTGTAAAGCAAAAGACTATATCGGATCAGTCAGAGCTGAGCACGAAGGAGAGTACATATAAGGCATATGTGAAGGTAAGCGAGCCGGGAAATCGTACAGGTCATGCTTATACTCATATAGCCACCAATCTGAATGTAAATATGGGAGCACCGGATAATCCACTACAGCCCGATCAAGCTATATATGGCTTTAATAACAATGTAATTCAGAATGATGTAAAGGCAATTGTCGATATAAAGAATCTGACAAAAAGCAATGCATCTGAAAGGCTGTATGATGTGAAGGTGGCTGTATACGATAGCAAGGCTTCACTGGATGATATATTTAATGATAAAGACCCGGTTGTTACGATGACCGGAAGCATGGGGTATTAATTATGAAGCGTAATGATAACCGTGGTGCTTCCTTTGTGATGGTTGTAGTTGCAATGGCTATAGTGGCTGTTTTAGCTGTGACTGTGCTGTGGATAGCACTTATGAACCTCCAGATGAAGGTGACGGACGAAAAAAATACAGATAACTTTTACTCGGCAGAGGGAGTGCTGGATCAGATATGCACCGGTCTGCAGGGAGATATTTCCAAGGCTTACTCAGCAGGATATACAAAGGTTATGGAGAATTACTCTGACAGCAGCATAAATGAGGCCGGCAGACAGAGCAACTTTGCGCAGGAGTATCTGAAGAGTTTAAAGACCAGCCTGGAGTATGATAGCACAGGTATGACGTTTAATATGGGAAAGCTCATACAATATGTAGACCCGAAGCTTCTCGAGAAAAAAGATAATCAGCCACGTGCTATTATCAAATCGACCAATGCCGATGTAAACGGCAATGGTCAGCTCAAGGTGTACCAAAACCGTGTCGTGCTGAACGGACTAAGGGTAGAGTATACCGATGAAAAGGGATTTAAATCAATAATAGAGACAGATATTTCTCTGGGAGTTCCATCCATGAGCTTTACAGCATCGGGAGGAGTTCCGGAGCTTTTTACATATTCTCTTGTAGGAAATGAAGGCTTGGAAATTACATCAGGAATTAATAAAGTGAATCTATCCGGTAATCTCTATGCCGGCTGTAAAAATGCGGCGGATACAGGAACTTCCACTACGAGTGTTACCATTCCAAACAATGCTACACTCGATGTAAAGGATACCAGCTATATGATTGCAGAGGGCGATATAGAGGTGGGAGACTTTGCCGGAAAAGATACTGCTACGATAAAAAAGAACATGGCGGGGGTACACAATAATAGTACACTTTCTGTTGATTCACAGTGCCAGCTGTGGACAAGCAACATAAATGTAAATGGTGCAACGGTCAAGCTGGATGGCATGACATATGTGGCAGATGACATGACCTTAAAGGGTACAGGCTCAAAGGTCACACTTGGCAAGAATAATAAGAATAACAATGCGAAGTACGTCGGCTTTGGCAACGGAGGCGATGATAAGGAAAATCCTGTCGCAGGCGATAGCTCTGCTATTATCATAAACGGCAGGGAGGCATCTCTTGATATGTCAAATATCAGGGAGCTTATGTTAGCAGGAACTGCATATATCAATACACAGGCTATTGTAAACTCAAGTGGTGTGGGTACACAAAACAGCAATGTGGCTATGGGTGAGTCAATCTCTGTAAAGGGTGACCAGATAGCATACCTTGTGCCGCCTGAGTGTATAGGCACAAATGGAGATGGTGCGGATGCCAAATCACTTTACAACAAGAATCCACTCTCCTATAAGGAGTACAAGGATATTACTGCAACCGGACAGGATCAGACAAAGTATACTGAAGTTAATGCCAATGTGGTCAGCACAAAGACAGGCAAGGCGCTCTCGGCATATCTGCCGGAGGGCAGGACAATCGATAAGTGTATAAAGAAAGTCTTTGTTCCTTCTACTGATAATAGTGATGATGGACTTGTATACTATTATGTAAATCTGCCAACGAACAAGGCAGCTGAGTATTACAGAGACTATTTTGGCGCAGACAGTGACAAGCTCAATAGATACACTAAGTTCTATACTGACAGCATAAAGGTAAATGAGGCAGCAAGCATCTATACTGCCGGCAATTACAGCATCTACGATGGCAGCAATTTAAGCCTTTTGAAGGGCATAGCTGATGGTGTGGACATGGATGCACAGTCAGATGCCTTACAGCGCACATATACTGCATTAAATTCAAAGCTTTTGACGAATTATGCGGATTTACCGACAAATGCAGCAAGTGTTTCGCTTTTTACAAATATAGTTAACAATACCAATTTGCTGAAAATAGTGCCAAATTCCGGTAATAAACATATATTTGAGACTGAGTATCAGGGAAAAACGTATCAGGCAATTGTCAAAAACGGTAACTACACCTATGATGCAAATGACAAATCACACAATGTGGATATAATTGTTGCTACGGGAGATGTGACACTGAATGCTGACTTTACAGGTACCATAGTTGCAAAGGGCAGGATAATTGTAAACAAAGACCAGTGCGAGATTGATAATGGTACTCAGGAGTTATTTAAGGCATTGCTTCTTGAAAAGGTAAGTGATGCAGACGATGCACTGCACCTGTATGATGTGTTCATGGACGGTGCCAACTATCTGGGTAATGTTTCTTCTTTTTCAAATAAGAAGGAGGCAGATACAAAAATAGATTATGCTACGCTCATTACATACCAGAACTGGACCAAGGAGTAGAAAACAAGCGGCTTCTAAGGCGCAAAACAGCTGCGAAATATTTATATTTGACAAATTTTGACGATATATACAAGGGAGGAATCCAATATGTCTGTAAAAGAAAAAAAGAATAATGGTGGGTTCTCTCTGGTAGAGCTTATAGTAGTGATAGCGATATCTGTCGTACTCATAGGTGCGGCAACCATATCCATTCGCTCGGTAATGGGTGTTGAGGTGAAGCAGTGTGCCAGAAATATTGAATCGATAATTAATAAAACAAGAGTCACCACGATGGGAAAGGACAGCGCAGTTCTTGAGATATACAAGGATGCATCAGATGGTGCCTATTATTATAAGACGACTATAAATGGCACAGTATCTGCTCCAAGCAAAATCGGGAAGAGCAGGATTGATGTATATTATTCCGTGAATGATGATTATACCGGCAAGACACAATTGAACGGCTCAGACAGTATAGTGCTTCAGTTTGACAGAAGCTCAGGTGCACAAAAGCCTGATAGTAACGGCAAGTACTGCAGCCGTATCTGGATTCAAAAAAACAGCACCGAAAAGGTTATCACTATATACAAGGAGACCGGCAAGGTGGTATGTGAGTAATTTATATAGTTTAATGTTTAATATTTTATTTTGACGCAAGGCTGTTATAAGGTTGTATGATGAAATCGGAGAGGAAGATGAACCATGAAACTTTTAAGGCGCATGAACAAATCAAATAATAGGAAAAACAGTGGCTTTACACTTGTTGAGCTTGTCATTGTCATGGCGATAATGGGAATACTGGGTCTGGCTGTTGCAGGCTTTATCGGTACGAGCACGAAGCAGTATAAGTATGCTTCAAAGGACGTAGATTTACAGTATGAGGCACAGCTTACCATGAATCAGATAGGAGACCTGATAATTGATGCGCAAAAGGGTGTCAAGTATGAGCCTGCTACAGTGGCAGCGCCGGTGGAGGTGGCATCAGCAGAACCCGAGGCCGGTTATATTGCAACTGCATCAGCAGAAGAAGTATCATCCGAAGAAGCATCATCTGAGCAATCATCATCCGACAGCAAGCTGATTATCTACAACAAGGATTGTACATACAATATCATATACAGACCGTCAGAGCACAAAATCTATCTGCGAAAGGATACACTGGATCCTGCAACAGGTGCGGTGAAGGCGGATGGTCAGGGCAAGGAATCTCTTATGGCAGAAAATGTCACAGGCTTTACACCTGATTTAAGCGAGGCAGAAAGCAAGAATTCTGTCGGAATTGTCGTGGACTTTAAGGCAGGAGACAAGAAGTATACATCAAAGCAGAACTTTACCATGCGCAATAAGGTACCGACCGGGGCAGATGTGGAGTATGTGGCACCGGCAGAGCCTAAAGGAATAAGGATATATTATAAAGGCAAGGATGTAACCAACGGAACGGTATACTATGAAATGAAGAAAAATCAGAATAAATTAGAGTTTACTGATAAGATTCTGGGTGGAAAGTATGATTCAAAAAATGTAACGTGGGATCATTCTGGAACAAAAAATGGTGGAAACTTTAATGCTAATGGTGATGTATATAATGTAGAACTTATGGATAATGAAACTACAGATCAATTTGTTATCACAGTAACATCCAAAGACGATACGTCATTGACGGCAAAGGTAACTGTAAACGTAGCACATCCAATCAATATTCTACATTGTGATGCAGATAAGCATTTCAATTTAGGACAGACGCATCAATTGTTTATTGATGAATGGGAGTTAAAAAATTCTTCATTAAATGGTAAATATCAGGTTAAGGATTTTGTATGGCATATGGAGGTAGAAAGTGTCAGCTCAACAGGTGCAACCGAGCACAAGGGAGATATATCCTTTAGAATGGGCGATGATGGCAAGCTGATTTATGGACCGGAGGGCAATGGTGAGCCTGATGGAATATTTAAGTTTAGTTCAAATGAGATTGCCGGAGAAACAGGAGCACAAGGTAAGCCAGATGATCCTAAATATAAGAACTATCTTAATTATTATATTTTAGGTTATAATAAAGAAATGCATATCACTCTCGGAAATGATTTTCTTACCGGAGAGAAATTAAATATCAGCGTCTGGCTTGGACTTGAGGATATGCCGGAGTTTAAGTCAAATACAATTACGTTTTATACATATTAAGAAACAGAGTAGTTTTTTACAAAAGGAGCAATCGCAATGAGCAAATTAAGAAAAAAAATAGTGGTTCCAATATCGCTCACACTTACAGGATGTCTCGTTGTGGCAGCTTTTGTGCTGAATGACAGCCTTACAAAGGTCGATGCAAATGTAGCGTTCAATGGAATATCGGATATAGTCAGCTCACATGGCAAGGACAAGCCCTTCAACATAGTGGAGGTGGTGCCTGACAAGAAAATGGCATCCATTGGCTATCTGATTGACGGTCAGGAGCCTGACGATTGGTTTGGAACACTGTCAAAGATGTCTGATAAAGATGGTGCCGGTGTAAAAAACAGGTCTGCCTATATGGAAGGACTGAAAACAAAGCTTGCGCCTATCACTACCGAGGAAAAGGATAACACAAGGCCTCTTTATTATGAGCCGTATGAGGAGAGCTATGTCAGTCAGGGCGATGACTGGACAGAGCTTGCCCTTGTAGATATGGACAGAATAAACAAGGGTACCACCGGTTATAAGATGACAGAGCAGGCAGAAGGAGATTATAAGTTCAATACCGATTACCAGCTTGCAGTAAATGAAGAGGGACTGCCTACAGGTCATTACAGACAAAATGTTGACCATTATGTTTTCATGCAGGGCGAGGATGAGACGGAAGATGGCTCTGATACAGAGAATGAAAATGGCAATCAAATTAAGGCACCCGGCAAAAGAGGCTACTACAGTGTTGCATTTACTGCGGTCAAATTGCCGGATGGCATGACAAACACTCAGTATCTGGTACCGTCTGATAATTCACAGAAAGCTGATGGAAATACAGACAGCAGTACAGATAATACGCCAGATACAGGCACAGCTGACGATACAGTTGAGAAGCATGTAGTCTATGCTATAAAGAGTTCATATGCAATCGTTTCCGATGAGAGCATGCAAACCATCGCAAAATATGACCCAAAGGCATATATTTACAGGACTGACAATTCAGATACCACATCACCATATAAATTTGTTGCAAGAGCTGACCGGATGGCAGGTCTGCCTGATGGCAGTAAGCCGGATTATGAGAAGTATACATACTATACGGTTGAGATGGAGTATGTGCCTGCAGATAAAATCACTGATGACGAGATCTACTACGAGGTGAACACTGAGGTACCTATCGAGTTTAATTATGATGAGACCGGCGAGTATGGAGCAGTGCTTGATACACAGAATCCATACGAGAAGATAGATGATGGCACACCGGACAATCAGTCGGCAGATAACACAGGAAAGGTAATCCTCACTGATACAGACGGATATTTTGATATAGTTAAGGACAGCCAGACATACACCTATGTGGGTGATGGAAATGGTGACTATATCATGGTGGCTGATAAAAACGGCTCGCTTGATTATCCTGTAAATACCACACACATATATTATAAGGGTGGTTTCAAGAACAATAACTGGTTCAGAAACGGTGTATTTAACCAGGAGGGAAAGACAGGCGATGATGATAAGACTGCCAATATGACCTTCAAGGTAAAAACGGTCACACCAAAGGAGCTTGAGCAGATAGATGTGGCAACAATTGATTTACTCTATCTTTCCGGCTCAAAGTCCATCCTTTCAAAGGATTTAGGAGACGATGCTGCAACATATAAACCTGATAATGACATTTCATGGGACAAGGTAAAGCAGATAGTCCAGCGTGTACATCAGAGTGGTATCATGATGCCTGTTATAGTGGATAATGGTATTGTGTGGGCTTCTTCATCTGCAGATTACTCAAGTAATATTAAAAAGCTTGCAGGTCTTTTGAGCTGTAACAATTTCAGTTCCTTGAATTTTACAAAGGATTCTGCTGATAATTTTATTAACTGGAATGATAACAAGGTCATAACGTATTACAAAGTTGACAGTTCAACTCGTACACATGGCTATGTGGTTGGCAACGAATATGTTATTCCACGAAATTATAATCCTAATAAGGATGTGCCGTTTGTTTTAAGAGATTTTGCTTCTGCGTTTATTGCAAATAATGATGAAACTCAATTTGCCGAAGAGGCTAAAAATGAGAATTTTGACGAGATAGCAGAGTACATCAACTCAGAGAATACAAGCAGGAAAAATGAAAATGCTACTCTTGGACAGAATAAATATGAATACTATGACAAGAAGATTTCAAAGGAGATAGTTCTAAGCTATATTATATCGTATGCTGATAAGAGGGATGTCGCAAAACCGGTGGATGAGCTTAATATCCTTGATATAGAGCCCGGCATGAATAGCCAAAGCGATTGTATCACACCGCTGAAAAAAAATCTTAAGTCATGGCTTGGTGCTAACTGCCCGGCTGATGACAATATACATATCACCTGTGTCAACAGCTCAGAGTTTATAGGTCGAATTGAGGATTTGAACAATTACGACATGATTTATATGGGGTTGTGTTGTGATAATTTGAATAAGAGTTGGGAAAATGGAGCTAAAATAACTGTATATAATGATTCTTCCATGAATGGACTTATATATTCTAATGTTGGTGATATTGTAGTTATAGATCCAACATATATAGGTGATGATGAGAATGGATCTACATATAGTCGTGGACATGCGGGGTTATTGGACAGTGATTATTTGACTGAATATGATAATGGATTGGGCCTAATAAGAGACTTTACTGATCCAAATGATAATGAGAAATATGTAAAGGCGGTAAATACATACAGGGGCCCGGGAAATGATATTACAACCGAGAAAGTAGAGGCTTTAAACAATTATTTGAAAGCGGGCTATCCTATAGTGGTAGACAAAGACTTTTATAAGAATGATAATAATATTGAAAAAGTAAATGACTATTATATAGACAATTGCTCTAATATATATGGCTTTATGGAAGCTAATATATCAAATGATCATTTAATAAAAACAAAGTCAGATAATAACCTGTCAACGGATCTATATACTAACCTCACTGCTGAAAAACCGCAGATAAAGGTCAAGGAGCAGAAGAAAGAGCAAGGCAAGGATTATGTAAAGCTTGAAGATAATCACATAGTACTTGAGTTTAATATCAATAACCGGGGTGGAGCAGATGCCAATGCTTCTTTTGATATAGGCTTTTATCTTGATTCAAATGCGGATGGTAAGTTTTCACCTACACAGGAAAAGATAGCCGGAAACAATGTACAGATTTACCGGGATGGTACTCTGGTGAGTCCGCAGATTGATGAAAATGGAGAATATAACTATAATCTTGAGGCCGGAAAATATAACTATAAACTGGTTTATGAACTGCCTACACAGTTTGTAGGTGTTATTCCCTGGCAGCTTAGGGCATCGCAGACTACGAACCCATATCGTTATGATGTGACAGGAGGATATTTCTACAAGCAGGCCAACAGTAATCAAAAGCAGCATATTAAGATTTTGCAGATTGATACATCAAAAGGAATTAAAGGCAAATACCTTGCAGGGGCTAGTACATTTAATATGCAAGAACAAAAGTCAGATTCCAACTCAAAGTTTTCAAAGTTGTTAAAGGATGTTACAGATTTTGAACTTGACATTAAAACTCTTGCGGGAGATTCTGTTGAATTTAAGAAGCTTTGTAAAGATAACAAGGTCAAGGATTATGATATGCTTGTAATTGGATTCTCGGATTGTTATGAGATTTATAATGATAGTAAACAGGTGGATAGGATAAAAGAATTTATCCAGTCCGGTAAGGCAGTATTATTTACCCATGATACTACATCGCTTAGCAATAATAAGTATAAAGGTAACGAGACAGTAAGAAATAACAACTGGGGCTATGATTTTAACACTATTGTAAGAGATGTCGTTGGAATGGATAGATATGGTATACTGCATAGCTCTGCGTTGAAAAAGGGAAATACCCTTAAAGAAGGAACTGATGAGTATGCTGAAGCAGTCAGTTATGCCAAAGAACATAATACTGATATTGCATATAAGCCAAGATCAAATAAAGAAACAATTGTACGACAGAACCAGGGCTTTGCGTATGGTGATTTGGATTCAAATCAAGATACGGGTCATGGCTATCGCAGACTATATTCATGGCTGCAAGGAACCATGGGACATACTAATAAGGCTGAAAAGGTGAATTCAGGTCAGATTACTACATATCCGTTTAAAATTCCTGATAAGATAGAAATAGCTTGGACTCATAGACAGTATTATCAGCTTGATTTTAATGAGGACAGTGACAATGATGGTGAGAGTGATATTGTTGTCTGGTATACACTTTCGGATCAGAATGTTTACTATTCTTCACCTAAGGATGTGCGAAATAACTACTACATCTACACCAAGGGCAATGTTACATACTCCGGTGTAGGACATTCCGATGTGACACAGTCCGTTGATGAGTTAAAGCTGTACATCAATACAATGATTGCGGCTTACAGTGTAGTAGAGCATGCACCTGCTATTTCATTAAAAGAGGGCTACGACCTTAAGTCAGCAGATATCAGTACTATTTACTCGACAATAGATACTGCTATACAGCAGGATGAGGAAGCAAAAAAAGAAAGTGGTAATCCTGATGCTGCGATACTGGATGTAGATGATGAGGGCAATATTGCCACACAGGATGTATATTTTACCGTTAAGGATACCAACATGCTTCGTAATCAGGTAGATAAGGATACGACTGTCAATATGAGCTTTTTTATCGAGGGCACCAAGGATGACCATGATAAGGAGATAGATGATGATGGTAATACAATCTACCTGAAGGAAATGAAGAACTGGCAGATTTATTCACTGCATGATGATGGCTCAGAGGCTGACCTTCTAGGACCATCAGAGGCAGGAAATAACAGAACCTTCTTTGCAAATAATACGACCTATAAGGTTAAGGTACCTCTAGAGACTCTGCCGGCAGGGCAGAATTCCATCAAGGTATACGCAGTGGCAAGCAGTAACATCACTGTCATGCAGAACAATCAGGAGGTTAAAAAGAATACACCGGAGGCATACAAGACCTTCCAGATACAGCGTGTAGGTCTTGCAGACCTCGATTAATAGGGAAAAGTACAATTGTGAAGTTAGAAATACTATAAGACAAAAAAGCAGTCAATCAAGAACAATTTATCAAACAGAGACTTATATAAACCATTTATATAGTCTCTGTTTTTTTACTGTTTCTTTATACTTTCTTTATTGAATTATCCACGCTAATTGATAAAATAAATAGTATGCGCACGATTGCGGATATTTTTTTGCATTCGTGGATGGGGGATAAATTAACCGGAAAGAAAGGAAACGTTTATGAGTAAAATTTTCAAAAACCTGATTCCATACTGGCGATGGATCATATTAATTTTTGTTTTTCTCATTGCTCAGGCTTATTGTGATCTGGCTTTGCCTGCGTACACATCTGACATCATTGATGTGGGTATCCAGGATCATGGCATTGAGCATATCCTGCCAAAGGAGATTACATCGGAGGATTATCAGATGGCACAGACATTTATGCTGTCTGACGAGAAAGAAAAATTTACGGACTGTTATGAGGCAGAGGATGCTTCAAAATCTGATGACAGTGTGGCAAAATACAAGCTGACAGCTGATTCGGACACACTTGATAAGCTGGATGAGGAGCTTTTGGTTCCTCTTGTCATGGCATATCAGGCTTTTCAGTCGGGTGAGCAGATGGATGTGGATGCATCGGCTATCCCGCAGTCAGCAGCGCTCGATGATAACATGATAAAGCAGATAAGAAGCAAGGTGCAGGAAAAAATCGATGCGGTGGGTTCAGCTACTTTAAAGTCCATGGGTGTAACTTTTGCGACAAAGTGTGATGAGAATGCAGGAATCGACGTGGATGCCAATCAGGTTGCTTATCTGTGGAAGGCAGGCGCCAAGATGGCAGCCTTTGCAGCTATTATGCTTATAGCAGCATGTGTTGTAGGTTTTGCGGCTTCAAAGGTCGGTGCCGCTGTCGGCAGGGATTTGAGGGAGAAGACCTTTTCAAAGGTTGTAGGTTTTTCAAATGCCGAGATTAACAAATTCTCTACGGCATCACTGATTACTAGAAGCACGAACGATATACAGCAGATTCAGATGGTTACTACCATGATGCTTCGTATGGTGCTTTACGCGCCAATCGTTGGTATCGGTGGTATCATCAAGGTGGCACAGACCAAATCCGGCATGGAGTGGGTGATTGCCATTGCGGTTGCTGCCATCATGGTTTTTATTTTCACACTGGTTGGCATTGCGATGCCAAAGTTCAAGATTATGCAGAGTCTTGTAGACAAGGTAAACCTTGTTTCTCGTGAGATTCTTACAGGTCTTTCCGTTATCAGGGCTTTCGGCCGTGAGAAGGAGGAGGAAAAGAGGTTTGATGAGGCTAACCGTGAGCTTACACGCACACAGCTGTTTACAAACCGTGTCATGACCTTTATGATGCCGGGTATGTCCATGATCATGTACTGCATCACACTTGGTATCGTGTGGGTTGCAGCAGGCAGAATAGACAAGGGTTCTATGCAGGTAGGTACCATGACTGCGTTTATTACATATGCCATGATGATTGTTATGTCATTCCTCATGCTTTCAGCCATGTCCATCATGCTTCCGAGAGCTGGTGTTGCGGCAGAGCGTATCGATGAGGTTATAAAGACAAACAGCACTGTAAATGATCCAAAAGAGCCTGTTACTGAGGCTGATCACAGAGGTGTTATCCGTTTCAACCATGTGGATTTCAGATATCCGGGAGCAAAGGAGGATGTGCTTTCAGACATTGATTTTGTGGCGGAGCCGGGCAAAACCACAGCTATCATCGGAAGTACCGGCTGTGGAAAGTCTACACTTGTAAATTTAATCCCTCGCTTTTTTGACGTAACCGATGGCGAAATATTAATAGACGGCATTAATATAAAAGATATATCTCAAGAAAACTTACATGATATAATCGGTTACGTTCCGCAAAAAGGCATATTATTCTCAGGCAATATTGAATCTAATTTAAAATTTGGCAACAAAAACGCTAGCGAAAAGGACTTAAAACTAGTAGCTGATATCTCTCAATCAACAGAATTTATAGCCTCAAATAAAGATGGTTTTAAACGTAAAATATCTCAAAACGGAAGCAATGTTTCTGGCGGACAGCGCCAGCGGCTTTCTATTGCTCGAACTATTTTAAAAAATGCTCCAATTTATATTTTTGATGATTGCCCGCATGCTTATCTTTCCTGCTGCCGTTTCTTTTTCATGTCTTCCTCTATGTCCCAGCTCTGCTGAGCAGCATAGAAGGATTCCACATTTTGCTTCGCTATCTGATAATCCCGCATCTCTTTTTTTATTTTCTTGTATTCGCTGTAAGCTGCCTTTTTCTCTGAAAGCAGTCTTACAAATTCTTCATTCAGATCTTTTACCTTTGGGATCTTTCCATCCGGCAGTTTTGAAAATGCTTCCTTGGCTGCCTTATGAAGAGTGATTTCATCCCGATGTGCCTCGAAAAATTTCTTACTATACCCTGATTTTCGGTAAGTAATGTATGTTTCCCTGGTCTTGGCATAATTGATAATGTGAGTCTTTATCACTTTATTTGCTGCCATCTTCTCCTCTGCATCTTTGATGGTTTTCATAAGTTCATGGTATTTTGCAGAACTCCAATCCACCAATGCATCCAGCGTTTTCTTATCGTGAATAGCATGCTGCTGTAAAAACAGAATAGATTCCGCAAACTGTTTCACATTATATTTTTTCGCCCACCGGACATATCCTCCGTTCTTTCCCTGTGCCATTTTTTCCTGAATATCAACTACCAGATCAAACTTACGCTTTTCCGGTTTTGCTTCTTTCCGTTCCGGCACTTTTTCATTTTTTTCAGGAGGCTCTTTCTCTCCGGCAATCACTTTTTTCAGATTTTCTTCTGTAAAATCCTCTCCAAGTGAACGGAATCGGATGAAACGTTTCTGTTCTTTCCCACAGACTGCGGTATGCTTGCCACGCTTGATCTCATATCCTTCTGCCTGTAGAAGTTTCAGAAGTTCTTCAAAATCTGCCGGCTTCTGATCCAGGCATTTAAGAATATCTTCCCGGATGACATCCCTTATGCTCACACGTTCCGGGTACTTTGTTCTCCGCTGTCTCTCACTCGGCCTTACCTTTGGAATAACAGAAAGACCATGCTCCAGACAGATAATGTCGCTGAGTCTCTGCAATGCAATTCCGGAAAACCAGAAATCCCGGAACTTTCGGTCACACTCCAGATTGGTGGAATTGAATATGATGTGGTTATGAATATGTGCCCGGTCCACATGGGTTGCCACAATAAATGCGTGCTTTCCTTTTGTGAAT
>OLZZ01000417.1_pt1 | contig 18900 bp, 13 predicted proteins | sample 1673571 | NCBI WGS metagenome assembly OLZZ01 (sample SAMEA103958115, study PRJEB25191) | human gut metagenome | biome: human-associated habitat [ENVO:00009003]; feature: intestine environment [ENVO:2100002]; material: feces | place: Germany | collected 2013/2015 | reverse complement strand
ATGTACTACCTCAAGCTGCACCACCTGGTTGACGATAAGATCCACGCTCGTTCCACCGGTCCTTACTCCCTCGTTACACAGCAGCCTCTGGGCGGTAAGGCTCAGTTCGGCGGTCAGCGTTTCGGTGAGATGGAGGTTTGGGCTCTGGAGGCTTACGGCGCTGCTTACACGCTTCAGGAGATCCTGACCGTTAAGTCAGATGACCTTATCGGCCGTCAGAAGACCTACGAGGCTATCGTTAAAGGTCAGAATATTCCTGCTCCGGGTATTCCTGAGTCATTCAGAGTTCTTATTAAGGAACTCCAGTCACTTTCACTTGATGTTCGTGTTCTTAACTCTGACGGTGAAGAAATTGACATTAAGCAGAAGTTTGATGAGGACGAGGATATTGTTGATGCAACAAATCCGGAATTTGAAGAAGACCATGTAATGACATCAATGGACGGCTACACTCTTGACGAGGGCGGCGAAGAAGGCAATATGTTTGACGATTCACTTGCCGATGTTGAAGAGGACAGCTACACATCGGATGATTTCAGCGATGACTTTGGCAGTGACGATATGTAAGGAGGAAATGCAATGATAGATAATAATGTTTTTGACTCAATTAAAATCGGACTTGCTTCTCCTGAGCAGATGAGAGAATGGTCTTACGGCGAAGTTAAAAAGCCCGAGACAATTAACTATCGTACTCTCAAGCCTGAAAGAGACGGCTTGTTCTGCGAACGCATTTTCGGACCGACAAAGGACTGGGAATGTCACTGCGGTAAATACAAGAGAATCCGTTTTAAGGGTAAAATCTGTGACCGTTGCGGTGTTGAAGTAACCCGTTCAAAGGTCAGAAGAGAGCGTATGGGACACATTGAGCTTGCCGCTCCCGTGTCGCACATTTGGTATTTCAAGGGAATTCCTTCAAGAATTGCCCTTATGCTTGATATTTCTCCCAAGCTTTTGGAGAATGTACTCTATTTCTCACAGTACATCGTAACAGATCCCGGCGACTGCCGTGACCTTGCAAAGTATCAGTGTCTTACCGAGGGTGAGTACAATGATATGCGTGAGAAGTATGAAAATGACTTTGAAGCAGGTATGGGTGCCGAGGCAATCAAAAAGCTCCTTGCCGAGATTGACCTTGATGCTCTTTCCGCTTCACTTAAAGAAGAACTCGAAACTGCATCGGGACAGAAGAGAGTAAGACTCCTTAAAAGACTTGATGTTGTTGAAAGCTTCAGAATGTCGGGCAACCGTCCCGAGTGGATGATTCTCGATGTTGTTCCGGTAATTCCGCCGGATATCCGTCCTATGGTTCAGCTTGACGGCGGTCGTTTTGCAACAAGTGACCTTAACGACCTCTATCGCCGAGTTATCAACCGTAACAACAGACTTAAAAAGCTCCTTGAGCTTAACGCACCTGAAATCATCATCCGCAACGAGAAGAGAATGCTTCAGGAATCCGTTGACGCACTCATCGACAACGGCAGACGAGGCAGACCCGTTACAGGACCTAACAACCGTGCCCTCAAGTCACTTTCGGATATGCTTAAAGGTAAGCAGGGTCGTTTCCGTCAGAACCTTCTCGGTAAGCGTGTTGACTACTCAGGCCGTTCGGTTATCGTTGTAGGACCTGAACTTAAAATGTATCAGTGCGGTCTTCCTAAGGAAATGGCACTTGAACTCTTCAAGCCGTTCGTTATGAAACGCCTTGTTGAAACTAAAGCAGAGCAGAATATCAAATCAGCAAGAAAAGCTGTTGAGCGTGCAAAGGACAATGTTTGGGATGCACTTGAAGTTGTAATCAAGGGACACCCCGTTCTCCTCAACCGTGCTCCAACACTTCACCGTCTTGGTATTCAGGCATTTGAGCCTGTTCTTGTTGAAGGTCGTGCTCTTAAACTTCATCCGCTCGCTTGTACAGCATACAACGCTGACTTTGACGGCGACCAGATGGCTGTCCATGTACCTCTTTCGGCAGAGGCACAGGCAGAAGCAAGATTCCTTATGCTCGCAGCAGGCAACCTTCTCAAGCCTTCTGACGGTCAGCCTGTTACAGTTCCTACACAGGATATGATCCTCGGTTCTTACTACCTTACACTTGATAAGGACGGTGAGAGAGGCGAAGGAAAGGTATTCCGTGATGTTGATGAGGTTATGATGGCTTATCAGACAGGCGTCATCGAGCTTCACTCAAAAATCAAGGTTCGCCGTGAGCTTGAAATTGACGGAAAAATCGAATCCGGTATTGTAGACACAACAATCGGTAAGATTATCTTTAACAATCCTATTCCTCAGGATCTCGGCTTTATCGACAGAAGTATCCCCGAAAACAGATTCAAGTTTGAGGTTGACTTCCTCGTTGGCAAGTCGGGTCTTAAGAAGATTATTGATAAATGTATTAAAATTCACGGTCCGGTAAGAACAAGCGTTGTTCTTGACCACATTAAGGCACAGGGCTATAAGTATTCTACAAAGGGTGCTATTACCGTTGCCGTTTGTGACGCAGTTATTCCTCCTCAGAAGAAGGCGATTATTGCCGAGGCAGAGAAGGAAGTTGATGTTATTCGTGATGAGTTTATGATGGGTCTTCGTTCAAACGAGGAGCGTTACGAAGAAGTTCTTCGTATCTGGGAAAAGGCTACTAACGATGTAACCGACGCCCTCCAGAAAAACCTTGACCGCTACAACCCAATCTTCATGATGGCTGACTCAGGTGCCCGTGGTAGTATGAGCCAGATCAGACAGCTTGCAGGTATGCGTGGCCTTATCGCCAATACATCAGGTAAAACAATCGAAATTCCTATCAGAGCTAACTACCGTGAAGGCCTTAACATCTTGGAGTACTTTATTTCATCTCGTGGTGCTCGTAAAGGTCTTGCCGATACAGCTCTTCGTACAGCCGACTCAGGTTACCTTACCCGTCGTCTTGTTGATGTATCACAGGAAGTTATTATCCGTGAAGAGGACTGCGGTACTACAGAAGGTCTTGAAATCTTTGACATCAAAGCAGGCGAATCAAATGTTATCGAAGGACTCCACGAACGTCTTATCGGAAGATATCTCCTTGATGACTTCTGCGATTCTAACGGTAATGTTCTTGTTTCAAAGGATGTTATGATGGGCGACAAAGAGGCTGACATCATCGTTAATTCGGGTGTTGACCACATCAAGATTCGTTCGGTACTTGAATGTCGTGCAAAACACGGCGCTTGCCGTAAGTGCTACGGTTCTAACCTTGCCAACCGTCAGCCTATTACAATCGGCGAAGCAGTTGGTATCATAGCCGCACAGTCTATCGGTGAGCCCGGTACACAGCTTACTATGAGAACGTTCCATACCGGTGGTATCGCGTCCGCCGAGGATATCACACAGGGTCTTCCGAGAGTTGAAGAGCTTTTCGAGGCTCGTAAACCAAAGAGCCTTGCAATCATCAGTGAAATCGACGGTGATGTTCGTTTTGAAGAAATCAAAAACGCAAAGCACGCTGTTATCTTTAACAAGGAAACAGGCGAAGAAAGAGCTTACCTCATTCCTTTCGGTTTCCGTGTAAAGGTATTTGACGGCGACCACATCAAAAAGGGTGACAAGATTACCGATGGTGCTGTTAATCCGCACGATATACTCGATATTCTCGGACCCGAGGCAGTCATGAACTACCTTATTTCGGAAGTACAGAGTACCTACCGTTTACAGGGTGTTGAAATCAACGATAAGCACATTGAGGTTATCGTTCGTCAGATGATGCGTAAGGTTAAGGTTGAGGACGCAGGCGACACAGGCTTTATGTCAGGTCAGACCTACGACAAGAACGAAGTTCTTTACGAGAATGAGCAGATTAAAAAGCGTATTGCCAATGGCGAAGAAGGTCTTCGTGAGGCAACATTCACTCAGCTCCTCCTCGGTATCACAAAGGCCGCTCTTGCAACAGACAGCTTCCTTTCAGCCGCATCATTCCAGGAAACAACAAGAGTTCTTACAGATGCCGCTATCAAGGGTAAGGTTGATCCGCTCGTCGGTCTTAAAGAGAATGTTATCCTCGGTAAGATTATCCCTGCAGGTACAGGTATGCAGAGATATGCAGATGTTCAGCTTGAGAGTAATTCTGAGGCAGAAATCGTTGAGAATGACGATACAGACGATGTTATCGTTGCTCTTGAAGACGATGAAATTATGGACTTCTGATTTAACTGAAAACATATAATGTATAAAAAAACCACGGTATGTGCCAAATGGTACATACCGTGTATTTTTTCGTTTGCAAACTGTCTGCCCGACCGCAATTTTCAATTTTCCCATTTTCAACTTTCAATTTTAAAAAACTTTCGCTCTGGTATAATATGTTTTTTCAATAATATACTGTTTACACGAACAGGGAACGGCGGCACGCCGTATCACAAATAAAAAAGTCGGGAAACAGAAATTTTGCATTGAAAATCTGCTGCCCGACTTTAATTTTTAATTTGTAACTATTTTCTGCCGAGAATGTAATCTGTGGAAACTTTGTACAAATCAGCCAGTTTAATTAAATGCTCAACAGGAATTGACTGAAATCCTCTTTCGTAGCGTGAATAGACCGTCTGCTGAATTCCTAAATATTCGGCAACTTCACTTTGTTTCATATCATGATCTTCTCGCAAATCACGCAGTCTTTTAAAATACATATTATCACCTTGTATAGTATCTATCGGTACTATTGACTTTATCATAAATGGGTGATACAATGATTTTATAGTACTTAAAAGTACTAAAGCATTTAACTTAAAAGCACGCCGCAGTTTCAAGTGAGAAAAACTGCGGCGTGCTTGAATTTTAGGTTATAAAATTCTCAAAATGTACATTAAATAACCCTCCGAAATCATCGGAAGGGTAAATCTTTTATGATTTTATCTGTTTAAGCCCGATTTTCTTTTGTCAAGATAATCCTGAAGAATTATTGTGGCGGCAACCTCGTCAACGACATTTTTACGCTTTTTTCCTCTTGTATTTGTGGTGTTGAGAAAATTGTGAGCCGTAATTGTTGTTCCGCGCTCATCCTGCATAACGCATTCAATGCCTGTTTCATTGCTCAGATTTTCGGCAAACGCTCTGGCATTCTGTGCGCTTTCGCCCTCACTGCCGTCCATATTTTTCGGAAGTCCCACAACAATAAGCTCGGCTTTTGTTTCTTTGGCTGTATTTGACACCTTTTCAAGCAACTGTTTCGGTGACTTTTCAAAAATAACCGTATATGGCGACGCTAAAAACTCGGTTTTGTCGCATACGGCAATGCCTGTGCGTGCTTTTCCGAGGTCAACTGACATTATAATCATTTTGTTTGTCCTTTCACTTTGGTTTACTCCATTATAATGCAAAATCAGAATTTTAACAACGGCTTTTTTTAATGTTGAACAATCTTTTGCGTAATTACTTTATTAAGTTTTTTCAAAGCTTTGTTTCTACAAAAGAATATAAAAATTCTCATTCACAAAAAGACAAAACTGTTACCCACAATATCCTATAATAAAAATACAAAAAGAAGTAAATCATTAAAGGGATGTTGATTTTTATGGAAGCAAAAACTACTTTGGCTCGCAGACAGGACGCTGTTCAGGGCGATTTTATGCGGAAAATGCTCACAAACGCAGGTTGTCTGCTCTGCGGAATTTTGGTGTCACGGGGAGCGGTTCTCGGAAGCCTTGCACCGTTCGGGGCGTCATTTGCGGCGGCAGTTCCGAGAAAGTATCTTTTGTCATCACTCTTAGGCACGGCATTCGGCTATGTCCTGCTCAAACCCTCGGACAGCTTTCGATACCTTGCCGTTGTGGCGGCAATAGGCGGTCTGCGGTGGCTGCTCGGTGATCTTGACAAGGTTACCAAAAGCAAGGTTTTTGCTCCGCTTGTGGCATTTGTTCCGATTTTTGCAACGGGTGTTTCGTTGCTTTTCGTAAGCACAAGCACGCTGACAACCTTTGCCGATTGCGTAACCGAGGCGGTAATTGCAGGTGCAGCGGCATATTTTATCAGCACAGCATTGCACCTCGCAGGCGACAACAGAAGTTTTGAAGTTTTTTCGCAACAGGAAACCGCAAGCGTGGTTATGTCGGGGTGTATCCTGATTCTGGCTTTCGGCAGTATTGCTTGGCAGAATATCTCGCTCGGCAGAATTATTGCAATGCTCGTCATTTTGCTCTGTTCACGCTACGGCTCGGTTACGGGCGGTGCAATCAGCGGAATTTCAACAGGGGCGATTTTCAGCATTGCGTCAAGGGAGAACGGCTACATCTGCGGTGGTTTTGCATTCGGAGGACTTATGGCGGGGCTTTTTTCACAGCTCGGAAAATTGGGCTGTGCGATTGCCTTTGTAATCTCAAACGGTGTAATGTGCCTTGCGTTCGGTTCGCAGTTCGGAACACCGTCGGGTGTGCTTGTTGAAAGCCTTGCCGCAAGTGCGGTGTTTATGGTACTTCCGAAAGAGGTCGGCAATGTGATTTCGCCCGTGTTTTCAAGCGACAAAAATACATCGCTCGGAGAGGCTCTGCGAAAAAATATTGTTATGCGACTCGACTTTGCCTCAAAGGCAGTCGGCAATGTGAAAAACGATGTTTCAAAAGTTTCTGAAAAGATGAAAAAACTCTATTCGCCTACATTTGACGCTGTTTGTGAGGGTACAAGAAATGAAGTCTGCGAAACCTGCGGACTGAAAATGTACTGCTATGAACACAAGGGCGGTGTCACCCGTGACGATTTTGCAAGGCTTGAAGAGTATCTTGAATCGAACGGCACAATAGGCGAAAGAGATGTTGAAAAATCTTTCGTAAAAAACTGCTGTAAAAAAGGCGAAATTGCCCGTTCAATGAACGCAAACTACCGTGAATATCAGTCGGCGCTTGAGGCACAACAAAGGATTACCGATGTGCGGAGCGTTGTTGCAGGGCAGTTTTCCGGAATCGGCGATATTCTCCACGATTTGGCTGATGAATTTCGCAACACAATGCGGTGCGATAACGAATCTGCACAACGGATAATCAGCGCCCTCACAAGCCTCGGTGCAATTGTTGAGGAGTGCATCTGCCTTGTGTCAAACGGCGGAAGAATGAGCGTGGAACTTACGCTCTCGAATAAGTCCGAAAAGCTTTCTAAGGGCGAGGTTATGCGTGAGATTTCACGCTGTTGCGGAAGAAGATTTGACCTTCCGACAATCAGCCGTGAGGGCAACAGAATCCGTATTGCAATGTGCGAAATGCCCGTGTTTGATGTTGAAATCGGAAGCGACCAGCACACCGCCGACAACGGTAAGCTCTGCGGTGACTGCATAAATTATTTCAATGACGGTTTCGGCAAAACATATGCGCTCGTGTGTGACGGTATGGGTACGGGCGGCAGAGCTGCCGTTGACGGCAATATGGCGGCGTCTGTTATGACAAGACTGCTAAGGGCGGGACTTTCAGCCGACAGCTGTTTGCAGATTGTGAACTCCGCCCTCATGGTGAAAAGTGAGGACGAATCGCTTTCAACGGTTGATGTTACAAGTGTTGACCTCTACACCGGCAAAACCACTTTTAAAAAAGCAGGCGCACCCGTAACATTTGTAAAGAAAAACGGCAGGGTAACGGTTCGTGAAATGCCGTCGCTCCCTGCAGGAATTCTAAACGGTATAAAATTTTCAACCGACACGGTAAATCTGACAACGGGGGATATGATTGTTATGGTATCAGACGGTGTAATTACGGGCGATGACAAATGGCTCGAAAAGCTTATTCGCACATGGAATGAGGGCAGTACCCAGGATCTTGCAAAGGCTGTTGTTGACGAGGCGGTAAAGCACCGTAAGGCCGACCGTGAGGACGATGTCACCGCCGTTGCAATCAGAATTACGGAGAACGGACATTGATTCAAATTAAGTTAAAAATTGAAAAACGGAAAATATAGCGAGGTTAATCGGACACACGCAAGTAAAGGCACAGAATTTATGTAAAATAAAATTATATAGATGTCAGTAAGTTACCGATGTTTAGTAGTGGAGAACACGGTTCGCCGCTACATTTTAATATCCACACAAAAACAGGCTGTACGCAATCTGTACAGCCTGTTGCTTTATGGCTTTCTTGTGCCGCAACCGCATGTTCCGACATAATTTTGATTTATCTTTCCACACTTTGGACATTGCCAAACATCGGTTTGAGCTGAAATCGGTTCAAAATTCGGCTTTTGACAACTACAGTTTGAGCAGTATCTTATGTTGGCAGGATTTGAATTTCCGCATTTCGGACACAGCCATTTTGTACTTACATTCGTTTTTTTGCGGCTTTCTTTTGTAATATAACTGTCAAATGCTTTATTTGCCGATGCGTTTACTTTTTGAATTGCACATGCAAAAATTATTGCAATTATTTCGAGAAATGCCGCAATCATCATACCTGTGAGATTTTCATCACGGTGATGATCTATATAAGATGATACATTCATTATAAATACGATTGTTGAAACAATTTCTAGAATAATAAATATAACTATTTGCATTTTGATTAGAAAAATTATCTGATACAACATTTCCTATTTGTGCGCCGCAGTGCTGACAAAATACACTTCCGTCAGCAATTTGTTTGCCGCATTTTTGACAATACATAAATAATTCCTCCTTAAAATTACTGTGAAAATTCACAGCTCATATGAGAATTATAATGCAGATTTTCACACTTGTCAATTAAAAATCTAAAATTTCTCATAATTTTAAACAAAAATTCGCAAAATACTTATAATTAAGTTATTAAATATATGAGGTGATATTATGATTGGTGAACGCTTACAGGAACTTCGCAAAGACCACGGCGTGTCGCAGGCACAGCTTGCAGAGCTTTTGGGCGTGTCACACTATACGATATCATCATACGAATGTAACCGCAGTGACCCCGACGATAATTCAAAAATAATCATTGCAAGGCTTTTTGATGTGTCGGTTGACTATCTCATCGGTCTGATTGACGAACCGCTCTCGTTCAACCGCAACATTCGCTCTGTTTCTCTTCCACAGTCATTTACAAAAGAGGAATGTGGCGATGTGCTTGACTATATAAAGTATCTCGAATTCAAAAAGAGTAAAATTAATGAATAAAAACAACCCTTATCCGCTTGTGAGATAAGGGTTGTTTTGGAATTTGTTGGTGTTAATGGATTTCATAAAAGAACTTGAATAGGATATAATATGTTTGAAATTTATTATTGGGGAACGAATTAGGCTTTAAAATGCAAAAATGTTCCCCAAGGTGCATTGACTGTTGGGGAGAATTGTATTATACTTTTACAAGAGAATGTACCCCAAAGGAGAATTATAATGGCCGCAAAATACAATGAAATACAAGAGTTACTAAGAAGCCGTGCTGACCTTAATGCAAGGTTAAATTTAATGCCGTATGACGGAACTCCCGAAATTAAGGAACGAGGTAATGAAAAATATCTTTATGTGAGAAAGCGTGTTGCAGGAAAACAGACATCAACTTATGTAGGTGCATATACGGAAGAATTATATAATTTGCTCCTCCGCAATGCCAGAGAAGCCCGTGAAATCAGGAAAGAACTTCGCAGTATAGATAAACAACTTGCAAATGCGGGATATTCAGAAGATGAACTTTCTTCTGATGTTATAAACAATATTGCGTTTGCCCGTGCAAATATGAAAATGAATATATATGATCAGGCTGTTCTTGAGGGTGTTGCTACATCATTCCCACAAACTGAAGAAATCATAGATAACGGTAAAATTTCTGGTGTGACTGCAACAGATGTTCAGAAAATTTTGAATTTAAAACACGCATGGGAATTTATTTTGGATCGTGATGTAATAGCAAGTCGTTCCGATTACTATATGCTCAGCCATATAGCAAGAGTTGTTAATGAAGGATTTTTTGCGGAAGGCGGAAGAATTAGAGGAGTTCCGGTTACTATCGGAGGTTCTTCATATGTTCCACCGTTGCCTAATGAGTTGGATGTAAAAGAAAAAATCCGTGAAATTATAGAAGAAAGTGATGAAGTTATCAATACGGCAATTAAGTTGTGCCTTTATTGTATGAAAACACAAATATTTCTTGACGGTAACAAGCGTGCCTCTGTAATTTTTGCAAATCACTATCTTATTTCACACGGTGGCGGATTTTTGGTGATTCCTGAAAAGGAAGTGCCTGAATTTAAAAGACTGCTTGTAAAATACTATGAGGGTGAAGATATAACCGTAATTGCAGATTTTATGAAAAAGTATTGTTGGAAAAAGATAGAGTAAAAACAAAAAAAGAAAGTACCCGTTTGAGTACTTTCTTTTTTGGTGCGCCAACAGGTGTTTTATCTATCTAAGTTATTCTACCTCGCTTGTTGCGGCTTGTTCAAAGCTAAAAATTCATCAACGCTCTCGCTAAAAACAGTCCGCCGGACTGTTTTCTTAACGCTCGCCTTCGAGTCCCTGTTCACGCATAACGGTAAAATAAAAAGAAAGTACCCGTTTGAGTACTTTCTTTTTTGGTGCGCCAACAGGGACTCGAACCCCGGACCGACCGGTTATGAGCCGGTAGCTCTAACCAACTGAGCTATTGGCGCGTATTCTGTTTTCATTTGACAAATAGTTTATGCAATGTCAAATATCGTAATCAGCTTACGCAAAAAATATTATATCAAACTTTCCTTTGATTGTCAATGATTTTTATGCCGTAATATTCATTGTGGTTTTGCACAGTAAATTTAAATAAACTTACTTTTCACTTGTTCAAATCAACTGCTTGTGTTATAATTGCCTTATACGGACGGTGAAGATACACTTGACCGAAAAACAATTTGGAGGTTTTTAATATGGCAGAAATAAAAGCGTTCAGAGGAATGCGTTACAACACGGAAAAAGCAGGCGAGATTTCTCAACTTTGCTGTCCGCCTTATGACATCATAAGCGAGGAACAAAGACTCGGTTATATCAGTGAAAACGAGTATAATATCATTCGGCTTGAGCTTCCGAAAGAGGGCGAAAACCCGTATCAGACAGCAAGAGAAATCCTTGATATGTGGCGGAACAGGGGTGTTCTTGTGAGCGAGGACAAGCCTGCAATCTATGTTTATGAGGAAGAATTTACGGCTTACGGCGAACGCAAGAGCATCAAGGGTATCATCGCCCGTGTTCATCTTGAAGAGTTTGAAAAGGGAATCATTCTTCCGCACGAGTTCACTCTTTCAAAGGCTAAAGAGGACAGACTTAATCTTATGAAGGCAACAAACTGCAATTTTAGTCAGATTTATGCCCTGTATATGGACAGCGAGCATACAACCCTCGCAACAATTGACAATGAGTCAAAGGACACACCAAAGCTTGAATTTACTGACGGTGAGGGTGTTACTCACAGACTTTGGATTGTTACTGATGAAAATGTAATCGCAAAGCTTTGTGCAGATTTTGCCGACAGAAAGCTCTATATTGCAGACGGTCACCACCGCTATGAAACCGCTCTAAACTATCGAAACTACTGCCGTGAAAACGGTCTTTCAAAGGTTGGCGATCCTTGTGATTATCAGATGATTTACCTTGTTGATATGGAGCATCCGGGACTTGTTGTATTCCCGACACACCGCCTTGTGCGTGATTTGCCGGACTTTAATGTTGAAAAAGTTCTTGACGGTTGCAGGGAATATTTTGATGTAACCGAAATGAACGGCACGGACAATATGGAAAGCGAGCTTGCAAAGCTCTATGACGAGGGCAAAAAGGCATTCGGATTCTATGTCGGAAACGGAAAATGGTACAGGCTTGTGCTGAAAAATCTTGACATTATGGACAAGCTTCTTCCCGAATTGAGCGAACCGTCAAGACAGCTTGATGTTACCGTTCTCCATTCACTTGTGCTTGAAAGAATTTTCGGCATTGATAAGGAAAATATGGCAAATCAGATTAACCTTACATACACAAAGTTCTTCTCAGAGGCTGTTGAGGGCGTTGACAACGGCAAGTTCCAATGCTCGTTTGTGCTTAATCCGACAAGAGTAACCGAAATCCGTGATGTTGCCGCCACCGGCGAAAAGATGCCGCAGAAGTCAACATATTTCTATCCGAAGATGATTACGGGCATGGTTATGAACGATATCGGAGTTGAATAATGAACGAAAAGATGCGTAGAAAAGACAGGGAAACTACCGAAGAAAGAGCCTATGAAATCCTTAAAAACGGTGAATACGGCATTTTGTCAACAATCGGCGAGGACGGCTATCCCTACGGTGTGCCTGTAAATTTTGCCGTTGAGGGCAACAAAATTTATTTCCATTGCGCTCCGAATTCGGGCTTGAAACTGAAAAATGTTGAATACAGCAACAAGGTTTCGTTCTGCACGGTTCAAAACAACAGAATTGACGGTGCAAAACTGACTTCAAAATACGAAAGTGCGGTTGTGTTCGGTACGATTGCAAAATCGGCTGAAAACAAGAACAGAGCTCTTGAACTGATTGTTGAAAAATATGCTCCCGAATTTATCGAAAGCGGAAAAAGGTGCATAGAGAAATCGGGCAGTATGACAGGCGTTTATGAAATCACAATCGAAAAAATCACGGGCAAGGAAAATAAATAGTTTATTTATAATTGTTTAAGGGCAGAATATGAAAGAGGTGAGTATATGAAAATTCTTGTTGTTTTTACGGGCGGCACAATCGGCTGTGTGCGTAAGGGCGAGGTGCTTTCGCCCGACAATGAGCAGAAATATATGCTCACGCAGATGTATCTTGACAGGTACGGCGATGTTGATTTTGACACGGCTGAGCCTTATACCGTCCTCAGCGAAAATCTTGAGGGCGGTCACATGAACCGGCTTGCCGACTGTCTGCAAAGCTATGATTTGAACAGCTATGACGGCATTGTTGTAACTCACGGAACGGACACTTTGCAATATACATCTGCATTTCTTGCTTATATTTTTGACGGCTTAAATGTGCCGATTGTGCTTGTTTCGGCAAATTATCCGCTTGATGACAGCCGTTCAAACGGCTTTGAAAATTTTGTCGGTGCGATTGACTTTATAAAATCAGGCAGCGGAAACGGTGTTTTTGTTTCGTATAAAAATGCTGATTTGCCCGTGACAATTCACAGAGCGTCAAGACTGCTTGCACATTCGGCATACAGCGACGAACTGCACAGTATTTTTGACGAAAGCTACGGTAAAATTCAGAACGGAATTTTTGTGAAGAATAACCGTTACAAGGCATTAAAAAGCGAGTTTGCTTTTGATGAAAGCGTCCGACTTTCGGATAACAGCAATGTGCTGAAAATTTCCGCAACGGTTGGTATGCAGTATCCTGAAATTACGGAAAATGTAAAAGCCGTTTTACTTGAGGGATTCCATTCGGGTACGCTGAATACAGACGGTAAGGCCTTGAACGACTTTTGTCAAAAAGCAAAAGCAATGAATATTCCCGTATTTTTGACGGGTGCGTGCAAGGGCTTTTATTACGAAAGCAAGCTGAAATTTGACAGGCTTAATATAACAGTTCTGCCTCCTGCATCACCGATTGCAATGTACATCAAGCTGTGGCTTTTGCCGAAAAGTGAATTTGACAAGGCTTTTTTGCCCTGTGCAGAAGATTTTTACGATAACGATTGACAATTTACAGATATAAAAATAAGGACAAATGACTTGATGGTCATTTGTCCTTTTAGGTTATTGTATTAAATTATTCGTCTTTGCTTTTATCTTTGAAATTATCTTCTGTGATGTTGTAGGTTGCACCGACAACTTCCTGAGTAAGATACTTTTCGTTTTCGGCAAGCTTTTCCGAACGGTTGTCTGCCTCCTCATTTTCTTTACCCGGCCATTTCTTGTAAACCACCTTGAGAAGAATAGGTGTTGCAAGCGATGAAACGATGATAAGAATAATAATAGGAGCAAAAAACTGCGGTGCCATAAGACCTGTGTCAAGTCCCTTCTTGGCAACGATAAGACCGACCTCACCACGGTTCATCATACCTACGCCGATTTTGAGCGAGTCAGGCATATTGAATTTGCAAAGCTTTGCCGTACCGCCGCAGCCGATAACCTTTGTCAAAAGTGCAACTGCAACGAGTGCAATTGAGAACCAGAGCATTGAAAGGTTGAAATCGTTAAAGCTTGTCTGAAGTCCGATACTTGCAAAGAATACAGGTCCGAAAATCATGTACGAGCTGACATCCATCTTTCTTTCGATGTACTGTGAATCCTTGATGTTACAGAGGATAATACCTGCAACATATGCGCCTGTGATGTCTGCAATTCCGAAAAATTCTTCCGCACAATATGCACACGCAAAGCAGAGAACAAGACCGAAAATCGGAATTCTTCTTGAGTGCGGCCAGAGTTTGTCGAGCCACTTGAAGAGAAAATAAAGTGCAAAGCCGAGTATAAATGCAAGAACAAAGAAAAGTACAATGTTGATGCAAACGGACGCAGGCTGAACATCGGGGCTTTTGAAACCGATTACAACGGTGAGAAGTACGATGCCGATAACATCGTCTATAATTGCGGCTGAAAGAATTGTTGTTGCAACCCTTCCTTTCAGGTGTCCCATTTCTTTAAGAGCCTGAACAGTAATACTAACCGAGGTTGCCGCAAGGATTGTTCCCATAAATACAGCCTCAAGCATCGCAAGGTCACCGTCACCAAAGCCGAATACAAGGTAAACAGCCGCACCGCCTGCAACCGAAACGATTACACCGGCAAACGCAACAAGCAAGGCAACAGGTCCTGTTTTGATAAGCTCTTTAAGATCCGTTCCCAGACCTGCCGAGAACATCAGCAAAATAACGCCGATTTCAGCCATACCTGAGATGAACCCGTCATACGAAACAAAATTAAGCATACAAGGTCCTACGATAAGACCTGCAATAATCTCACCCACAACCTGCGGTGCGCCGAGCTTTCTGGCAACAATACCGAGAAGCTTTGCCGCAACAAGGATTATGGCAAGATTCTTCAGAATATCAAGTGTGTTAATTTCCATAACTTCTTTTTCGGACAGACTTCAAACGCCTCCTAAACGGCAGTCTGACCGACTCTCCTTTCTCTCTTATAAAACCGAATATATTCTATCACAATCGACAGCAATTTTAAATAAATATTTTGAAGTTCGACAAAAATCGCACTTTACACAAATTAATGAATAATACAGCTTAAAAAATATGCAAAAAGTCTTTTTATGTATTATTGCTCTTAAGGGTTGGAATGCTTGCTTTTATGAGTTTTGTCATATGCTCGGAAATCACTGAAACCGATTCAATAAGTTCATCCGAATAATCGTTCGTGTTCTCCTGATTTTCAACAAAGGCATAGTATCCGCCGTAGATTGCGTAGTCAAGAAGTGTGCAGAATTTCTTATCGTTTATATATTCCGGGCAGTTCTCGAAAATCATATTTTTCAATGATTTTGAAAGCTTTACTATAAGATTGGGATGTTGTGAACCGGAAAAAACCGTGTTTGTCAGTGCCTTGTTTTCGGTCATTGCACCCAGAAGATTGCGATAAAATTTTACGGGCTCGTCAATCATCATCTGCGGATTGCTTATGGTACTTACAATGCCGTCAACTACCTCACTCTCAATTTTGTCCGAAAGGTCGAACATATCCTCATAATATGTGTAGAAGGTCGATTTATTGATGAGTGCTTTTTCACAAAGCTCCTTAACGGTAATTTTGCGCAGTTCTTTTTTTGAACGCAGATTTATAAATGCGTCAAAAATACTTTTCTTGCTTTTCATAACTCTTATGTCCAAAGATAATCACCTGATTTTAAAATTAGTCGGTTTTCCAACGAAAGTAGCGTAATTGTCGCTTGTTTATGCTTTCGTTATTGTATATTATAACAGTATGGGATAAGTGTGTCAAAAATAAAAATTACGGATGAAACACGCATTCCATGACTATTTTTTGGAATGATTTTCACAGCAACTGACAATATTTCAGACAAACCGACAAAATTATTTACATAAAAATCGTTTTTACCACTTGTATATTTGGTGAAAATATATTATACTATACTTGTATTATTGAAGAACTGCCTACAATCGCAGAAAAGAGGGTTACTATGGCTTTTAAAATCAATGACGAAAGAGCGCCGCTTGATCAGTTTTTACAAGGCGAATCTGTTCGTGCTTATGAATTTTTAGGCTCACACTTTGTGAACTGGGACGGCCGTCAGGGCGTTGTTTTCAGAGTATGGGCACCGAACGCATTGTCCGTTTCGGTGGTCGGTGATTTTAACGACTGGAACAATGACGCAAACTTTATGTACAAAATCTCGGACGGCGGCGTCTGGGAGTTGTTTATTGAGGGAATTCCCGAGTTTGCCTGCTATAAATATTGTGTCGAAACCCCGTGGCATGAGAGAAGGCTCAAAACCGATCCTTATGCTTTTCATTGCCAGACTCGTCCCGACAACGCATCCCGTGTTTACGAGATTGACGGCTACGAGTGGCATGATGAAAAGTGGTATGATTACAAAAAAGAGCATCCGCACAAGAATATGCCTGTCAATGTTTACGAGGTAAACGCAGGTTCTTGGCGTAAGTATGAGGACGGCAATGTTTTCAGCTACAGCAAGCTTGCTGATGAGCTTATTCCTTATGTTAAGAATATGGGCTACACTCACATTGAGTTTATGCCTCTTACAGAATATCCGTTTGACGGCAGCTGGGGATATCAGGTTACAGGCTACTTTGCCGCAACATCCCGTTACGGTGAGCCGAAAGACCTTATGTATTTTGTGGACAGATGTCATGAAGAGGGCATCGGCGTTATCCTTGACTGGGTTCCTGCCCACTTCCCGAAGGACGCACACGGTCTTGGCAGATTTGACGGTACAGGCTGTTATGAATATGAAGATCCCCGTATCGGCGAACACAAGGAATGGGGTACATATATCTTCAATTACGGCAGATATGAGGTAACAAGCTTCCTCCTTTCATCTGCAATGTTCTGGCTTGACAAGTATCATGTTGACGGTATCCGTGTTGACGCCGTTGCATCAATGCTTTATCTTGACTACAACAGAAATGACGGAGAGTGGATTGCAAACGCATACGGCGGAAGAGAAAACCTTGTTGCCGTAGATTTCCTGCAGAAGCTCAACACGGTTGTACATATGTTCCACCCCGAGGCTATGATGATTGCCGAAGAAAGTACGGCATGGCCGAATGTTACACGCTATCCGATTAAGGATATGGGACTCGGCTTTGACTACAAGTGGAATATGGGTTGGATGAACGATATGCTTTCGTACATCTCGCTTGATCCGTTGTGGAGAAATTATCACCATGACACTCTTACATTCAGCATGGTTTATGCTTTTTCCGAGAACTTTATGCTCCCGATTTCTCATGATGAAGTTGTTTACGGCAAGGGTTCTCTCATCAATAAAATGCCCGGCGACTATGACATGAAGTTCAGCGGTGTGAGAGGCTTTGTGGCATATATGATGGCTCACCCGGGTAAGAAGCTTATGTTCATGGGCAGTGAAATCGGTCAGTTTGACGAGTGGAATGCGAACGAGGAGCTTGAATGGAACCTTCTTTCATTTGAAAAGCACCGTCAGCTTAACCTTTTCTTTGCTGAGGTAAACAAGTTCTATCGTGATGTTCCTGCCATGCATGAGAACGACTATGATTGGGACGGTTTCCAGTGGATTGCACTTGATGACTACAAGAACAGCATCATTTCGTTCCGCAGAATTGCTTATGACGGCAGTGAAATCATCTGCGTATGTAACTTCCAGCCTGTTCAGCACGATAACTATGTTGTTGGTGTGCCCGAATACGGCATTTACGAAGAAGTGTTCAACTCCGAGGCTGAAGAATTCGGCGGTTGCGGAATCAGAAACGAGGGCGAGCTCAAGGCTAAAAAGAAGAAAGACCACGAGCTCAACTATTCAATGGAAATCACAGTTCCGCCGCTTGCTGTTATGTATTTCAAGCTTAAAAAGAAGCTGGCTCTTCCCGTAAAGAAAAAGACTACGGCAAAAAAGGACGCCGCTCTTGCAAAGCTTAAAGCCGAAAAGGCAAAGAAATCGGCAAAGGCTGCTCCGAAAAAGGAAGATAAGGCAGAAAAAGTAAAGGTTGAGGCAAAGTCTGCAAAGGCAGAAGCAACCGCTGAAAAGGTTGAAAAGAAAGCCGAACCCGCTCCCGAAAAGCCCGTTAAAAAGGCAGTAAAAGCAGTTAAGGAGGAAACTCCTGCTCCTGCTGAGGTTGAGAAAAAAGCTGAAAAAACAGAAAAAGCAGTTAAGGCTGAAAAAGTCGAGAAAACAGAAACTGCCGTAAAGGCTGAAAGCAAAACCGTAAAAGCTGAAAAGTCTGCCGAAAAGAAAACAACAGCGAAAAAATAATCAAAATATTACAAATCATTTGTGCCGACGGATTTTTCTGTCGGCATTTTTGTTTGCCCGAAAACGCATTACATACAAAATTTTTGTAAAGTCTATTGTTATTGTGACCGTATTTGTGGTATAATCATCTAAATGCGGAATGCCGAAAATTGCCGTTTGAACGGCACAAAATTGTCGGCTGATTTTAATTTTGATTATTACGGAGAATTTTATATGAAAATCGACAACAAAAATGCAAGAATAATTCTTGCGGTTATTATTGCGGTGAGCCTTGTCATAAGCACGGTTTATATGTTTGCAAAACAGGGCTTTCACGAGGACGAGCTTCTGACCTATAACCTTGCAAATTCCTCAAAACAGCTTAATGTTGACGGAGGTTGGAACAGTCCCGAGGATTTCAACGAGTATCTTGCCGTGTCGTCCGATGACAGATTCGACTATGCTCAGGTATATGAAAATCAGATTATAGATGCGTCGCATCCGCCTCTCTATTACGCACTTGTTCACACGGTCTGTTCATTCTTTCCTGGCGTGTTCTCAAAATGGCTTGCCTATTCAATAAATGTGCTT
>OLZZ01000410.1_pt1 | contig 19218 bp, 29 predicted proteins | sample 1673571 | NCBI WGS metagenome assembly OLZZ01 (sample SAMEA103958115, study PRJEB25191) | human gut metagenome | biome: human-associated habitat [ENVO:00009003]; feature: intestine environment [ENVO:2100002]; material: feces | place: Germany | collected 2013/2015 | reverse complement strand
GGCTCCGATTCATATCTCTAATCTGAGTCTGATCGATCCCAAGAGCGGCAAGGCTACTCGCGTTGCTGTCAAGAAGACTGACGACGGTAAGAAAGTTCGTATTGCTAAAAAGTCTGGGGAGGAAATTAAGTAATGGATACAGCACAGTTGAAGAAATATTATGCTGAGAGCATCGCTCCAGCCCTGCAGAAGCAGTTCAATTATAGCTCTGCCATGCAGATTCCTACTCTGAAGAAGATTGTCATCAACATGGGTCTCGGTGACGCAACACAGGATAAGAAGATTATTGATGTTGCCATCAACGAGATTTCAACCATCGCTGGTCAGAAGGCTGTCGCTACCTTCTCAAAGAAGGATATCGCCAACTTCAAGCTTCGTAAGAAGATGCCCATCGGTGTTATGGTGACTCTGCGTCGTGAGCGCATGTATGAGTTCCTTGAGAAGCTCGTTCGCGTAGCTCTTCCCCGTATCCGTGACTTCAAGGGTATCGAGAGCAAGTTTGACGGACGTGGCAACTACACTCTCGGTATTCAGGAGCAGATCATCTTCCCTGAGATCAACATCGACCAGATTGATCGCATCCAGGGTATGAACATCACCTTCGTTACATCGGCTCAGACCGATGAAGAGGGTTTCGCACTGCTTAAGGCTTTCGGCCTTCCTTTCAAAAACGGTAAAAACGACTAAGAAATATGGCAAAAGAATCAATGAAGGCTCGCGAGGTGAAGCGTGCTAAGCTCGTCGCTCGCTACGCTGAAAAGCGCGCTGCTCTTAAAAAGATTATCGCTACTTCTGAAGATCCCGCTGAGGCTTACGAGGCAGCTCGTAAGCTTCAGGCTATCCCCAAGAACGCCAACCCCATTCGTCTCCACAACAGATGCATGATTACCGGACGTCCTAAAGGCTATATCCGCCAGTTCGGTATCTCACGTATCCAGTTCCGCGAGATGGCTTCGGCTGGTCTTATTCCTGGTGTGAAGAAGGCAAGCTGGTAATCGCGAGGAAAGAAAAGAGTTTTTAATATTGTCGGGGTCGTCCCGATTAATTAAATTTTTTATATTTTATGACAGATCCAATAGCAGATTATCTGACAAGACTCAGAAACGCAATCATGGCTCATCACCGTGTTGTTGAAGTTCCTGCGTCTAATTTGAAGAAGGAAATCACAAAGATCCTCTTCGAGAAAGGTTACATTCTTAACTACAAGTTCGTTGAGGATGGACCTCAGGGAAGCATCAAGGTTGCCTTGAAGTACAACCCTGCAACCAAAGAGAACGCCATCAAGGCACTGAAGCGTGTTTCTACTCCCGGTTTGCGTAAGTACACCGGCTACAAGGAAATGCCGAGAGTTATTAACGGACTGGGTATCGCAATCTTATCTACGTCTAAAGGTGTAATGACTGACAAAGAGGCTTCTGCGCTGAAGATCGGCGGTGAAGTGCTTTGCTACGTTTATTAATTGGAGGATTTGAAATGTCAAGAATAGGTAAATTGCCAATTGCTATCCCCGCTAATGTAACAGTTGAGTACAAGGATGGCGTCGTTTCAGTAAAAGGTCCTAAGGGCGAACTTTCTCAGAAGGTTGATTCTTCAATTAAGGTTAACATTGCTGACGGTCACATCACTTTTGAGGTTGATGAGCAGTCACCCGTTAACTACATGCAGAAGCAGGCATTCCACGGTCTTTACCGTTCACTCGTTAACAACATGGTTGTTGGCGTGAGCGAGGGCTACAAGAAGGTGCTGGAGCTTGTAGGTGTAGGTTACCGTGTTTCTAACCAGGGCAATATCATCGAGTTCGCTCTCGGTTACACTCACCCCATCTTTATCGAGCTTCCCAAGGAGGTTAAGGTAGAGTCGAAGAGTGAGAGAAACCAGAACCCTATCCTCATGCTTGAGTCTTGCGATAAGCAGTTGCTTGGTCTCATATGTGCAAAAATTCGTTCTTTCCGCAAGCCTGAACCTTATAAGGGTAAGGGTATCCTGTTCCAGGGCGAGGTCATCCGCAGAAAGTCTGGTAAGACAGCTGCTGCTAAGTAAAATTTTAATTGATTTACGATTATGACAACAAAGAAAGTAGAAAGACGAATCAAGATTAAATATAGAGTTCGTAAGCGCGTGAATGGCACCGCAGAGCGTCCCCGCCTGTCTGTCTTCCGCAGCAACAAGCAGATTTACGCTCAGGTTATTAACGATCAGACTGGCACTACTCTTGCAGCTGCCTCTTCTCTCGGACTTGAGGCTATGCCTAAGATTCAGCAGGCTGCCAAGGTTGGCGAGCTTGTAGCCGCTAAGGCTATCGAGGCTGGCGTTTCTACCGTGGTGTTCGACCGTAATGGTTATCTCTACCACGGACGTGTTAAAGAGTTGGCTGACGCTGCTCGTAAGGGTGGTCTTAAATTTTAATCGTTATGGCAATGAACAAAGTAAAAGTATATAGTGACGTTGAGTTGAAAGACCGTCTGGTAGCAATCAATCGTGTTACTAAAGTGACCAAGGGTGGTCGCACTTTCACATTTGCTGCTATCGTTGTAGTTGGTGACGGCAAAGGCGTTATCGGTTACGGACTGGGTAAGGCTGGCGAAGTTACCGCTGCCATTGCCAAGGGTGTAGAGGCTGCAAAGAAGAATCTCGTAAAGGTAGCTGTGTTTAAGGGCACACTTCCCCACGAGGTAGAGGCTCGCTTCAGCGGTGCTCAGGTTTTCATGAAGCCGGCAGCTGCCGGTACCGGTCTTGTGGCTGGTGGCGCTATGCGTGCTGTTCTTGAGAGCGCTGGTGTTAAGGACGTGCTTGCTAAGTCGAAGGGTTCTTCTAACCCCCACAACCTGGTGAAGGCTACCATCCTTGCTCTGAGCGAGCTCCGTGACGCCTACACTGTTGCTGGCACACGCGGTATCAGTATGGACAAAGTATTTAATGGATAAGGAGATTTAGCAATGGCAACAATAAAGATCAAACAGATTAAGAGCAAAATTGGTGCGCCGAAGGACCAGAAGTCTACTCTTCAGGCCTTGGGTCTCCACAAGATTTCTCAAGTTGTTGAGGTTGAGGATACTCCCAGTGCACGTGGTATGATCCGCAAGGTTCATCATCTTGTTACTGTAGTTGAATAGTTAACATTTTAAATTAAGGAACAAGTATGAAATTACATAATTTGAAACCTGCAGCTGGCTCAACGCACTCACGTCGTCGTATTGGTCGCGGTCCTGGTTCAGGACTCGGCGGAACTTCTACCCGTGGACATAAGGGTGCTAAGGCTCGCTCTGGTTATAAGAGAAAGATCGGTTTTGAAGGTGGTCAGATGCCTTTGCAGCGTCGTGTTCCTAAGGCTGGTTTCAAGAACATCAACCATAAGGAATATTATGCTGTAAACCTCTCAACTCTTCAGAAGTTGGCTGAAAGCAAGCATCTCACCAAGATCGGAATCGAGGAGCTGAAGGCAGCTGGTATCTGCAGCGGCAAGGAGCTCGTTAAGGTTCTCGGCAACGGTGAGCTGACCTTAAAGGTAGACGTTGAAGCCAACGCTTTCTCTAAGACTGCCGAAGAAGCTATCAAGGCAGTAGGTGGTAACGCAACAACAATCTAAGTAGATGAAAAAGTATATTGAGATAATAAGGAACTGTTGGAAGATAGAGGATTTGCGTCAGCGTCTCCTCATCACCCTTCTCTTTACGGCTATATATCGTTTCGGTTCTTTCGTGGTTCTTCCTGGAATTGACCCGAACAAATTGGCCCAGCTCCAGTCGCAAACGTCAGGTGGCCTTATGTCGCTGCTTGACATGTTCTCAGGTGGTGCATTCTCCAATGCTTCCATTTTCGCGCTTGGAATCATGCCTTATATCTCAGCATCTATTGTAATGCAGCTTCTCGCTGTTGCTGTACCTTATTTCCAAAAGATGCAGCGTGAAGGTGAGAGTGGCCGTAAGAAGATCAACTGGTATACCCGTCTGCTCACTGTGGGCATTCTGATTTTCCAGGCACCTTCTTATTTGTTGAACCTTAAGGCACAGGCCGGTCAGGCACTGGCCTCAGGGGTCAACTGGTCAATCTTCATCATCTGCTCATCAGTAATCCTTGCTGCAGGCAGTATGTTCATCCTTTGGTTGGGTGAGCGTATTACCGACAAGGGTGTCGGAAACGGAATCTCAATGATCATTATGATCGGTATTATCGCCCGTTTGCCTCAGGCCTTCGTGCAGGAGCTCGGTTCACGATTTACCGCAATCACCGGTGGTGGTCTTGTAATGTTCGTCATTGAAATTCTTATTCTTTACGCAGTGGTTTGTGCTTCACTTCTTCTTGTGCAGGGCACTCGTAAAATTCCGGTACAGTATGCAAAGCGTTTGGTTGGCAACAAGCAATATGGTGGTGCTCGTCAGTACCTTCCTCTGAAGCTTTTTGCTGCAAACGTAATGCCTATTATCTTTGCACAGGCGCTGATGTTCATTCCTTTGGCTATCGTGCAGTATCAGAGCGACAACGCTTCTTATATCGTTCGTTCATTGATGGATAATAGAAGTTTGTTGTATAACTGTGTGTATGTGACGCTCATTATCGCATTCACCTATTTTTATACGGCAATCACGCTTAATGCAAAACAGATGGCTGAAGATATGAAGCGCAACAATGGCTTCATTCCCGGCATCAAGCCAGGAAAGGATACAGCTGAGTATATCGACACTGTAATGTCACGCATTACATTGCCAGGATCGTTGTTCATCGCTTTCATTGCAGTAATGCCGGCACTTGCCGGTCTTCTGAATGTGCAGCAGGCCTTCTCACAATTCTTCGGAGGAACATCGCTCCTGATTCTTGTTGGTGTGGTTATCGATTCCATCCAGCAGATTAAGAGTCACTTGCTGATGCGTCACTACGATGGTCTTTTGAATTCGGGCCGCACACGCAACGGCGGTGTTTCAGCATATTGATTTTTCTTTATGAAATGAAAATATTTCTGAAGACTGAAGATGAAATAAAACTCATGCGGAGTGCGAATCAACTTGTTGGTCGCACTCTCGCTGAGTTATCCAAACACATAAAACCTGGAGTCACCACTCTTCAGCTTGACAAGATAGCTGAGGAGTTTATTTGTGACAATGGGGCAGTTCCCACATTTAAAAATTTTCCCAATCCTTTTGGCAGTCCATTCCCAGCAAGCATTTGCACATCTGTCAATAATGTCGTAGTTCACGGAATTCCTGACAATAAGACAGTTTTAAGGGATGGAGATGTCATTTCTATCGATTGTGGCACACTCCTTGCTGGATATAACGGCGACAGTTGTTATACGTTTTGTGTCGGTGAGGTTAAGCCTGAGGTCAAAAAGCTTTTGCAGGTTACCAAAGAATCTCTTTATAAAGGCATAGAACAAGCGGTTGCCGGTCATCATGTCGGCGATATAGGAGCTGGAATACAGGACTATTGTGAGAGTTTCGGCTACGGAGTAGTTCGTGAATTGACAGGCCATGGCATTGGAAAAGAAATGCATGAGGATCCGTCGATACCCAATTATGGTGCCCGTGGCAATGGTGTCATGCTTAAAGAAGGCATGTGCATAGCCATAGAGCCAATGATAACAATGGGTGACAGACGTATAGGATTGCTTCCCGACAAATGGGGCATCGTTACGCTTGACGGCAAACCCTCAGCTCATTTTGAGCACACTATTGCTGTCCGTAAGGGTAAGGCAGAGATTTTATCTTCATTTGATGATATAGAAAACATTTAGAAAAAGCTAACATATATATATGGCAAAACAATCCGCTATTGAACAAGACGGTACTATAGTTGAGTCACTGTCCAACGCGATGTTTCGTGTTGAACTTGAAAATGGAGTACAGATTATCGCGCATATATCTGGAAAGATGAGGATGCATTATATTAAGATTCTTCCTGGTGACAAGGTGAAGGTGGAAATGAGCCCCTACGACTTGACAAAGGGACGAATCGTTTTCCGATACAAATAAACTTTTTACAAATGAAGACAAGAGCATCGTTAAAGAAGCGTACACCCGACTGTAAGATTGTTCGTCGTAAAGGTCGTCTGTTCGTTATTAACAAGAAGAACCCTAAGTTTAAATTGCGTCAGGGTTAAAACGTTTCGGGTTTCGCGCTATGAATTGAGAAATTCGGCATGAGACTCATTAACCAATTATTTCACTAATTTTTTATTTTATTTTTAACAAATGGCAATAAGAATTGTTGGAGTAGATTTGCCCCAGAACAAGCGTGGCGAAATCGCATTGACCTATATCTTCGGTATCGGTCGAAGTAGTTCAGCAAAGATATTGGATAAAGCCGGCGTTAGCCGCGACCTGAAGGTCAGCGAGTGGAGCGACGATCAGGCTGCCAAGATCCGCGAAATTATCGGCGCTGAATTCAAAGTTGAAGGTGATCTCCGTTCAGAGATCCAGATGAATATCAAGCGACTGATGGATATTGGTTGCTATCGTGGAGTTCGTCATCGTAATGGTCTTCCTGTTCGCGGTCAGAGCACAAAGAACAATGCGCGTACCCGTAAGGGAAAGAAGAAGACTGTTGCTAACAAGAAGAAGGCTACTAAGTAAAATTTAGTTATCTTATCGTTGCCTTTGTTTCATTGTTCCCATTCTTTCCGATTTTCAATTTCGGACATGAGGGTTGTATGAGATCAAAAGGCATCATTAGTAACTTTTTAACTAAAAGAAAAAATGGCAAAGAAAACAGCAACATCAAAGAAAAGAAATGTGAAGGTTGATGCTATTGGACAGCTTCACGTTCACAGTTCATTCAACAATATCATTGTGTCTCTGGCAAACAGTGAGGGTCAGGTTATCTCTTGGTCTTCTGCCGGTAAGATGGGATTCCGTGGTTCTAAGAAGAACACTCCCTACGCTGCTCAGATGGCAGCAGAAGATTGCGCAAAGGTCGCTTTCGATCTTGGTCTGCGCAAGGTAAAGGCTTATGTTAAGGGTCCCGGTAACGGTCGTGAGTCAGCCATCCGTGGCGTACACAGCTCAGGCATTGAGGTTACAGAGATTGTAGACGTTACACCGTTACCCCACAACGGCTGCCGTCCTCCGAAGAGAAGAAAGGTATAATAAGCCTTCATTACAGATACAAACAATTAGAAAAAGCAAAGTTAAAATATTATGGCTAAGTATATAGGTCCGAAATCTAAGATTGCACGTCGATTTGGTGAGCCCATCTTCGGCGCCGACAAAGTTTTGTCCAAGAGAAACTTCCCTCCTGGACAGCATGGCAACAACCGTCGCAGAAAACTTTCTGAGTACGCTGTCATGTTGGCAGAGAAGCAGAAAGCCAAGTACACCTATGGTGTTCTTGAGCGCCAGTTCCGTAATATGTTTGCCAAGGCTGCCAAGGCTGACGGTATCACCGGTGAGGTGCTGCTCCAGAACCTTGAGTGCCGCCTTGATAATGTAGTATTCCGTCTTGGCATTGCTCCTACCCGTGCAGCTGCTCGTCAGCTCGTTGGTCACAAGCACATCGTTGTAGACGGCAAGGTTGTTAACATTCCTTCATTCGCAGTGAAGCCCGGCATGGTTGTTGGTGTTCGTGAGAAGTCAAAGAGCCTCGAGGTTATCGAGAATGCTCTTGCTGGTTTCAACCACACCAAGTATCCTTGGATGGAGTGGGATGACGCTTCAAAGAGCGGTAAGTTCCTGCACAAGCCCGAGCGTGCTGACATTCCTGAGAACATTAAGGAGCAGTTAATCGTTGAGTTGTACTCTAAATAATCATTAAATTAATGGCGATATTAGCATTTCAAAAACCTGACAAAGTTGTGATGCTGGAGGCCAATGACAAGTTCGGTAAGTTCGAATTCCGTCCTCTTGAGCCCGGCTTTGGTGTTACCATCGGTAACGCCTTGCGCCGCATACTTCTTTCTTCGCTTGAGGGCTATGCCATCAACACCATCCGCATTTCAGGTGTTGAGCATGAGTTCTCATCCGTACCGGGTGTGAAGGAAGACGTGACCAACATTATCTTGAATTTGAAGCAAGTAAGATTCAAGCAAGTAGTAGAAGAATTCGAGAATGAAAAAGTTAGTATCACTGTTGAGAATTCAACCGAATTCAAGGCTGGTGATATTGGCAAGTATCTGACTGGATTTGAAGTGTTAAACCCTGATTTGGTGATTTGTCATTTAGATGCAAAAGCCTCAATGCAGATTGACCTTACCATCAACAAGGGCCGTGGCTACGTTCCTGCTGATGAGAATCGTGAGTACTGCACTGACGTCAACGTAATTCCAATCGATTCTATCTACACCCCAATCCGTAATGTGAAATATGCCGTTGAGCCTTATCGTGTTGAGCAGAAGACCGACTTCGATAAGCTCGTACTGGAAGTTTCTACGGACGGTTCCATCCACCCGAAGGATGCCCTTAAGGAGGCTGCCAAGATCCTTATTCAGCACTTCATGTTGTTCTCTGACGAGAAGATCACGCTTGAGACAAGCGAGCAGGAGACAAACCAGGAGTTTGATGAGGAGGTTCTCCACATGCGCCAGCTGCTTAAGACCAAGCTTGTTGACATGAACCTGAGCGTTCGTGCCCTCAACTGCTTGAAGGCTGCTGATGTAGAGACACTCGGTGACCTTGTTCAGTTTAACAAGACTGATCTGCTTAAGTTCCGCAACTTTGGTAAGAAATCGCTTTCAGAGCTTGATGATTTGCTCGAGAGTCTGAATCTGTCGTTTGGAACCGACATTTCTAAGTATAAATTAGATAAAGACAATTAAAAAAAATGAGACACAATAAAAAATTCAACCATCTGGGCCGTACTGCATCGCATCGTGCCGCTATGCTATCTAACATGGCTGCGTCACTGATCCTGCACAAAAGAATCACTACGACCCTCGCCAAGGCTAAGGCCCTGAAAATGTATGTAGAGCCCCTGATCACACGCTCTAAGGACGATTCAACCAACTCACGCCGTGTAGTTTTTAGCTACCTTCAGAACAAAGAGGCCATCAAGGAGCTCTTCGGTGTTGTTGCAGCAAAGGTTGCTGACCGTCCTGGTGGTTACACTCGCGTAATCAAGCTCGGCACACGTCGTGGCGATGCTGCTCCCATTGCTTTCATCGAGCTCGTTGACTTCGATGAGAACATGGCCAAGACAGGCAAGGGCGGCGCTAAGAAGACTCGTCGTAGCCGCAAGGCTGCTCCTAAGGCTGAAGCTCCTGCAACAGAGGCTCCCGCTACAGAGGCACCTGCAGCTGAAGAGGCAAAGGCTGAATAATTTTTTATTCATCATAACCATTAAGGGATGTCCTTTCGAGGGCATCCCTTTTTTGTTTCTTCATTTCAAACCATTGCACAGTCTTTTTTCTCTTTCTTTCTTTCTTTCTTCCTTTCTTCTTCCTTTCTTCTTCCTTTCAAACTTTTCACCATCTTTCTTTCCTTTTTTTGTTCCGCCCTTTTACCTCTTGAACAATCTTTCTTTCTTTTTTGTTTCCCCCTTTCAAACTTTCCACAATCATTATTCTTTCTCCCCCTTTCACCACCTTTCTCTCTTTTTTCTTTATTCCTTTAAGTCGTTGTGCTTTAACGGTTTATGTTCTTTTGTGAAAATGCGTGTAAAAGCATTGCATTCCAAAAGAACACTCAACAAATAATTTTCATAACTTCGCAATCGAAATCAGTAACGGGCTTCGCAAGCTGTGATGCTTTTTTATTGAGATCCAACATGTCTAATCTTAAAAAATAAAAGTTATGAAAACATCAGCAATAATACTTGGAGTTTTTACCCTTATATGCGCCATCTTTGTTTCATGTTCAAAGGATGATGACGAACTGTTTGTGCCCGCGTCACCCACTTCATCTGTTTCGCCGACTTCTTCTGATGCCGTTGAGCCAGTCAAAAATCCCGGCTTTTTGCCCGACAGCGTTATCTCTACGACCAAGCAGAAAGATTCATTGTTCATACCTTCATTTAAGAATTGAACCAAATGCTTTAGTGCAGTTATCTTATAAAATAAGATTTACGCATGAAAAGAGTTCTTATGGTTTCCTCGTTCTCTTTTGAACTTCAGCGATTATAATTTTTTTTGAATACATCTCAAGCGTGGCTGTCAAGTGAAATTTATTCCAACTTGATGGCCATTCTTTTCTTCATTCAGATATTTTTGCCTACTTTTGTATGTCTGAACATCATCCGTAAACATCATTTATGTTAAAAACATACGCCAAGATATTAATCTTCTTCATTTCCCTCCTCGCTTTAGCCTCTTGCTCCCCATACGCAGACAACCGCTTCCAGTCGAGGCTCGCCCATGCCGACACGTTGACCACCCGTTATCCTGATAGCGCATTGGTTGTGCTTCATGAGCTTAACAACAATCTTGCCCGTCAGTCAGAGTTTATGCGCATGACCTACCGTCTTGTTACGTTTCGCTGCATGATGTCTTCGCGCGACAGCATGTTGCGTCGCTCTGTCTCCGAAGATTCATGCCTTCAGGTAGCCGCTATTTCCGCAGCCACGGCAATGCCCGTCATCGCCTTGATGCCTACAATCTCGCGGGTCAGGTGCTGTTAGAGAACAACCGACCTGCCGAAGCCTTGCGCTGGTTCAATGCCTCTTGTCGTCTTGCCGACAGCGACGGTTCGGTTGATGCAGCCACCACCGCCCGCTGCCATTATGCCATGGCACAAATTCTCTCCTCATCGCCAGCAGCCGTTGCTTACGCCTGTGCACAACTTGACCTTGCAGAAACTAACGCCATTGAGAGTGGCGACCCCTCTTTACAGAACATCATTGCTCACGAGAAGCGCCACATGTATCGTCTTCTCAAGAGCTCTCCCCACCATGACGTTGTCCTGTCAGCCATGAATCTCGATGCCGATGATGCCGACAATGTCTTTTTGACCAACCTCACCATCCTCCTCTCCATCCTGTCCTTCGCCCTTGCGTGCATCATCTTATGGTTCGTTCGCCTCTTGCGCAAGAAGAAGGACGAAGAGTTTGCCGCCAACTTCCGCAACCGCCTGCATGCCGAGGAGATACAAGGTGAGATCTCATCGCTCAAAAAGGTCATACAGCGTCTTAAGTCGATGCTCAACGACGAGAAACATGCCAACACCCGACAGTTTCAAGACCATCACTGAGCAACAGTGGCGTCTCGACCGTCTTTCAGATCGTGTGAGCGTCATCGACAAGAAAGAGGCGCAGCGTCGAAGCATGGAGGTGCAGCAGACCCTTCAGACCGACGAGCTTGTCATCGCTTTCCACGAGATGGCTCTCCACCCCGTGCGCAACGTCCTTCCCACCGATGCCCAGTGGTCCGCCCTGGCTTCGCTCGTAGAGACCGTCGCCCCCGATTTCTATGTCATCATGAACCGCAACACGGTCTTGCGCGAAGAAGAATATCGTGTCTGTCTTCTCATAAAAGCACAGTTCAAGATGTCTGAAATCATTAAAAATTTGTTTCTATTTTTGCTGCCGTGAACCATCAACGTTTGTTCGAGCAGTCTTTCATGCGACTCTCCTTCAGACAATTATTAATTTAACCATTGGTTTCTATCTATGAAACAAAGAAATTCAACCCAGTTCTATTTGCGCACTGCTGTTGCATGACTTGTCGCGTACCTTACTTTTATGTTCGTCTTCGTTTATAAGCTCAGCACCGACACCATTTTTTCTGATATGCTTGTAACCACATTGGTTTTCGCCTTTTTGTTCTATAATTCCGGCATCTTTCGTCCAACGCTGATAATAGAAGACGAGACCGTTGTTGTGAAGAAGCGTAGTGGAGAAGTCTCTATCCCCTTTTCAAACCTTAAAAATGTGGAGGTGAAACATAGCATTTGGGGACGTATGATGAAATTTTATTATGAGAGTGGCAAGGTTGTGACCTATCCCAAAGATGTGGAGGCCGCCGTCTCTTACCTGCGACAACTTGGAGTTACTTGCATCAAAGAGAGCTGATGCTTTCTCTAACGGCATCATGTTTTTCCAACGACATCATGCTTCTTTGAAGGTTATGAAAGCAACCACAGGTGTTAAGTTTTTCCTAAAATTGTTTGTGACAATAATCAAATTTTTTTAATTTTGTATCACTATAAGCTTTTCTGTGCAGAAGCCAAGCCACCCCTCAGCCGAAACGTCTAAGCAATCTTGACGTTAGCTTTCGGTTTGCATTGTCTAATAGTGACACCTTAAAAAATGTTGAAATGAAAATGCGGAAATATCTCACATCTGTGGTCGCACATCGTGCGGCTCAACATCAACCAATATACCGATGCGCGGCGCCATTGAGCTTATGTAAAGCGCTTTTGGAGTACATAAAACTTTTTCTTGATGTTCAGAAACGCTCTTGGTGTGTAGCAAAAGGGTGTGAAAAACAAAAAATATCTTAAAAAATGAGCTATATGCTTTGCGTTCCGCTTTTTTTGCTTACCTTTGCATCCGCAATTAAGCGCGAACACATTGGGGTGTTCTCCAGCGGCAACGAGAGCAGACTGTAAATCTGCCGTCATTCGACTTCGTAGGTTCGAGTCCTACCACCCCAACAGCATCATTTGCAACCACGGTGCGGTCACATTCTTATGTGGCCGCATTTTTATTTGATTGTTTTTTATTTGATCGTTTTTTGTTCTTTTTTTCGTGTTGATTTTGAGCCTCTTGCGCGGCTCTTTGTGTAAAGCTGTGTAAAAAACAGAGATTGAAAGTTTGCCGCTTGGTCTTTATTGTTTTACTTTTGCATAAGATAAGCTGCACCTCAGCAAAGATTGCACGCAAGCTTGCATCTCTGCCTTCGGTTTGCATTATCTTTGCATAAGATAATTGAACTTTCGCATTTAATAAATGGAAATTATCTCAAGCGAGCGTCGCCGAAGGCGGCGACAAAGTCGAGCGCGGCGACGCTTGCTTGAGATTATTGTACCTATTTTATTTGCGTAAGTTCAATTATGAACATCATGCCTGTTCTTTATCTCCTTACCCTTATCAATAGCCTTTAGAGGGGCAGGGTAGGGGAAAACCCCGCTACAATATGGTTTTCCCCATCACCGTTTATTGTTTTTCCCCTTTTTTTATTCGCTTAAACAAGCTAACTTTGCAACATCGAAAGGAGGTGATTCTTTTTCAAGAAACAGGAAACAGAAGAAACAAGAAACGGAAGAAACAAGAAACGGAAGAATCAGGAAACATAAGAAACAAGCAACAAAAGAGATAAGCGACAACATTTCATAACCCATAAAAAAAAGAAAAAGCTATGAAAAGATTATTCCTTACCATAATGGCCGCGCTGACCCTCACGCTGTCAGCAAGTGCACAGAGACTGTTGGACGTTCGTGGTGAAGCACAATACATAACCGACAAGATGGCCCTTGAGCTGGCCCTCACCCCCAGCCAGCGCAACAGCATCTTGCAGCTCAACCTTGCCTACCTCGACGGCATAACCAGCTATCGCGACATCGAGACCCCAGGATGGAAATATCGCAACAAGCACATGAAGGCGTTGCTCACCCCCGCCCAGTGGAAGCTCTATAAGAAAGCCCGCTGTTTCTATCGCCCCATAGGCTGGCACAACGACGCCTACGTTCATTACATCTACGCAAAATATCCGCGCCACAACAGCCACCAGAGCTGCAAAGGGCCGAACAGACCCCATTATTGCAAAGATAAGCACAAACCCAATTGTTGCAAAGATAAGCACAAATCCCATTATTGCAAAGATAAGCACAAACCCAATTGTTGCAAAGATAAGCACAAACCCAATTGTTGCGAAGATAAGCACAAGCCCCATTATTGCGAAGATAAGCACAGACAGCCCCATTTCGGCACCCGTCGCAGCAGCCACGGCAACAACAGCAAGGAGGCGATAAAGCTGCGTAAGAAGATGCGAGAACACATGCGCTCTGGTGCGCGATAGCCAACGGCCCAGGCCCGCAGCAATCAGTTTTTGCCGGTCGCACCACACGATGGCCACTACCGAGTGGCGTTAGAACAACACACATATAGAATAAACAGAAAATCCGGCAAAAAAGTCAGGGAGACGTGTCAACCGCATGGCATGTCTCCTTTTTACGTTTTTTAAAGGCTGATTTTTTTGTGAAGATTAATATTTACATCGCGCTTCGCGCTCGTGTCGTTTTAAACATTATAATGTTTAAAAAATGCGCGAAGCGCAAAAAAATATTGTTCATTTATTCACATTGTTAGCTGCTATTTAAGCTTGTAACCATCTGAAAGAAAGCTTGTTTTTTTTATGCGAAAGCTTAATTAAAGGCATCCCTTATGTCGCGCTCCAACATTTTTTGCATGTCAATGCCAAAATGCGCGTTTTTTTCCGTAACTTTGCAAGATATAGAAAAACAAGGAAACAAGATATATGGCAGAATCTAATTTCGTAGACTATGTGAAGATATATTGCCGCTCAGGAAAGGGCGGTCGAGGAAGCATGCACTTGCGTCATGTAAAATATAACCCCAACGGTGGTCCCGACGGTGGCGACGGCGGCGATGGCGGAAGCGTCATCCTGCGCGGCAACCACAACTATTGGACCCTGCTGCACCTTAAGTTTCAGCGTCACGTCTTCGCCGAGCATGGAGGCAACGGCGGTCGCGACAAGTGTCACGGCAAGGACGGCAAGGACCAGTATATAGACGTGCCGTGCGGCACCGTGGTCTACAACGGCGAGACAGGCAAGTATGTGTGCGACGTGACCTACGACGGTCAGGAGGTGGTGCTGCTCAAGGGCGGCCGTGGCGGCCTCGGCAACTTCCAGTTTCGCTCAGCCACCAACCAGGCGCCGCGCTTCGCCCAGCCCGGCGAGCCCATGGAGGAGATGACCGTCATCATGGAGCTGAAGCTCCTTGCCGATGTGGGCCTTGTGGGCTTCCCAAACGCCGGCAAGTCGACCCTGCTGTCAGCCCTGTCGAGCGCGCGTCCCAAGATCGCCAACTATCCCTTCACCACCCTTGAGCCCAGCCTCGGCATCGTCGACTATCGCGACCACAAGTCGTTCGTCATGGCCGACATCCCCGGCATCATCGAGGGCGCGAGTGAGGGCAAGGGTCTGGGCCTGCGCTTCCTCCGTCACATCGAGCGCAACTCGCTGCTCCTGTTCATGGTGCCAGGCGACACCGACGACATAAAGAAAGAATATGAGGTGTTGCTCAACGAGCTTCGACAGTTTAACCCCGACATGCTCGACAAGCACCGCGTGCTGGCCGTGACCAAGTGTGACCTGCTCGACGACGAGCTGTGCGACATGCTTCGCGAGACCCTTCCCGACGACCTGCCCGTGGTCTTCATCTCGTCAGTGACAGGCCAGGGCCTCACCGAGCTCAAGGACATCCTGTGGCAGGAGCTCAACTCGGAGAGTAACAAGCTGCAGGAGATCACCGCCGAAGACACCCTCGTTCACCGCGACAAGGACATGTCGCGCTTTGCCGCCGAGCTGGCCGCCGAGGGCGAAGACGACATCGAGTTCCTTGACGACGACGATGTGGAAGATGCCGACGACATTGAATATCTTGACGATTTTGAATATGAGGAGGACGACCGCGATGAATGACACACCACAACTCAAGACCTACGACATGGGCGACGGCATCGTCGCCTTCAGCACCACCCGTCACGGCGGCGTGAGCACAGGCACCTCTTATGCCTCGTTCAACATCAACCCCTTCTGCGGCGACGACCCTGCCCATGTGGCAGCCAACCGCGAGCTGCTCTGCAAGGAGCTGGGCATCGACAGTCGCCACCTCATCCTGCCCCACCAGACCCACGGTGTGGACACGCGCATCATCAGCGACGAGTTCTGCGCCCTTCCCGACAACGTGCGCCAGATGGTTCTTGAGGGCGTCGATGCCGTGATGACCAACGTCCCGGGCGTGTGCGTGGGCGTGTCCACCGCCGACTGCATCCCCGTTCTTCTCCACGACCCCAAGCACCGCGCCGTGTGTGCCGTCCATGCCGGATGGCGCGGCACCCTCGCCCGCATAACCCATAAAGCGACAGTCGACATGCGTGCCGCCTATGGCACCAACCCCGCCGACCTTGTGGCGGTCATAGGCCCCGGCATCTCCCTCGATGCCTTCGAGGTGGGCGACGAGGTGTATGAGCAGTTTGCTGCCGCCGACTTCAACCTCGACTACGCCGCCGAGCGTCGCGAGAAGTGGCACCTCGACCTCGCCCTTCTCAACCGCGAGCTGCTCGTGCAGAGCGGTCTCGACGAGGCCAACATAAGGCTCAGCGGCATCTGCACCTACAACCGTTGCGACCTGTTCTTCTCCGCACGCCGCCTCGGCACCGAGTCGGGCCGCATCTACAACGCCATCATGATCGAGGGGTGACGCCACAACCGTTTTGCTACAACTTGAATTGAATTGCTAAAAAAATGAAACTGAGAACAATCATCCTGCTCCTCTCTGCCGTCGTGACCCTGTCGGCCTTTGCTCCCGCCAAGGACAAGTTTTCGGCAGCCGAGCAGCAGCAGATAAGCATAGCCACCCCAAATCTCTTCGCACAGTCTGACGCGTTCAGCATAGAGATGGGCCTTCTTGGCTCCAAAGAATATTCCTTCCCCCTGCCCGTGGGCAAGGCAGAGAAGCGTGGCGACAACCGTCTGGCCATCGTCACCTCTGAGGGCGATGCCGTGAAGGCCATGTTCGACGGCGTGGTGCGCCTCTCGCGTAACCACCCCGACTATGGCAACGTCATCGTCATTCGCCACTACAACGGTCTGGAGACCGTCTACGGCAACAACGCCCAAAACCTCGTGAGCGTGGGCGATGTGGTGACGGCAGGCCAGACCATCGCCATCGTAGGCTCAAAAGACGGCAAGACCTACCTCGACTTCTCCATCATGATCAACGGCGCACGCATAAACCCCGAGACCGTGCTTGGCCTGAAGAGCCACCGCCTGCACAAGCAGACGCTCCTCTGCACAAAGAAAGGGGCGCTCGTCGACGTGCAGACGCTTAAAAAGGGCGATGTCGACGTGGCCGACGACACGGGCGTAGACCTCGATGCCGACCCCTTTGCCAAGAGCGACATCTATAAGCTCGACCTCGTAAACATAGAGAAGGAGCGTTGGGCCTATCCTCTGTCCGGCGCCAAGGTCATCAGTCCCTATGGCGGCCGTCGCCGCCATGCCGGCGTTGACCTCAAGACGAAGCCCAACGACGAGATTGTGGCTGCCTTCGACGGCGTGGTCACACGCTCAAGCTCCTATTATGGTTATGGCCTCTGCATCGTGATCAAGCACGCATGGGGTCTGGAAACGCTCTACAGTCATCAGTCGAAAAACTTCGTCAAGGTGGGCGACAAGGTCAAGGCCGGCCAGGTCATCGGTCTCACAGGCCGCACGGGTCGCGCCACGACGGAGCATCTCCATTTCGAGACCTCTTTCAAGGGCCGCCGCTTCAACCCCGGCATCATCTTCGACCATGCCAACCGCCAGCTTCAGCAGACCACCATCACGCTGAGAAAGAACGGCAGCATCTTGTCGGGAAAGAAATAAGAAAATATCTGAACTGTATCGAAGATTAATGCTTACATCGCGCTTCGCGCTCGTGGTTTTTGAACATTCTTGCGCTCCGTATGTGCTCAGGCGCTTCGCGGAGGTTTTGAACATTAATTATCATTAATTGAACATTAATTATCATTAATTGAACATTAATGAACATCAATATTCCGCGCGAAGCGCGTATTAATGATAATTAATGGGTCATTAATGATAATTAATGTTCAAAAACCACGAGCGCGAAGCGCGATGTTAATGACAATAACCTGCGCGAAGCGCAAAATAAAATGTTAAAACCGCAACGATATAATTGGGGTTCATCTTCAAAAGATCTGAACTGTATCGAAGGTTAATGCTTACATCGCGCTTCGCGCTCGTGGTTTTAATTTCTCCAAACCATTATTTTTTTGATGCTAACCTATCATTAAATAAATAAAAAGCATTATCTTTGCATATTATATGATTAGTTATGGCTAAAAACACAATGGGCACCAAGTTGCCACGGAAATTGGAACAAAAGATGCAAGTGGTGGGAGAGCAGATAAAGTTGGCTCGGTTGCGCAGGAATCTGAGCGTGGCTCAGGTGGCGGAACGGGCAACCTGTTCTCCATTAACTGTGTCGCGCATAGAAAAAGGTGTTCCAACGGTGGCCATCGGCATTTATCTCAGGGTGCTTTACGCCCTGCAGTTGGATGACGATATTCTGTGGCTGGCCAAAGAAGACAAGTTGGGCAAGACTTTGCAGGATTTGAGTCTGAAGACAAGGGAACGAGCTTCTAAAAAGGAATAGGCGATGAAGAAACTTTATGTGTATGCCGATTTTGACTGGATATAATTCCTCAACACCTTATAAACGCAAAAAAGGCGTGCCATCTGTGATGACACGCCTTTATTATATTTCTTTCTAATCGCCAGCGATTACTCGCCCAGGCTGATAGCCTCTGAGGGGCAAACATCAGCGCATGTGCCGCACTCTGTGCACACATCGGGGTTGATAGAATACTTTTCGCCTTCAGAGATAGCGCCAGAAGGACACTCGTCAATACATGTACCGCAAGCGATGCAGTTGTCACCAATTACGTAAGCCATAATGATTATAAAAATAAAAATGTTAATAATGTTATTGTTCTTTTTTTTGATTGGTCTCCACGCAGGGTGGGGCCTTTCTTATTGCAAAGGTACACATTATTTTTTTATATACAAGCTTTTTGTCGGCTATTTTCACGTCTTTATCTCTATTTTTAACAAAATAAAAACATTAAGATTGTTTCGTTTGTCCGTTTTTTTGCTACTTTTGCGGTCACGGAAAAGCATAAGATTGTTATGGAAAAAATGTTGAACCAACTGAAAAAACTGGAGCATGCCACAACACAGGAAGTGAAGAAGAGCATGCAGTGGAAAGAGGCGTTCAAACGTCTCGCCGGCTATGTTAAAGGCACAGAGAAGCTAAGCCCTGAAACGCTCAACAGGCTCGCGCTCATCATGGGGTTCCAAAACTGGGAGGGACTGAAGAACGCGTTGCATGGAACGGCAGACGGGGATACGAACTTTGAATGAAGAGCTTTTTAAGTGAAGAGTGAAGAGTGAAGAGTGAAGAGTGAAGAGTGAAGAATTCGATAGCTTTTTTCGGTAAATATAAAGAAACTGCACTTTCGTAGGTGTATAATAAACACGTTTTCAAGCGATTATTATCTCAAGCAAGCGTCGCCGCGCTCGACTTTGTCGCTTGCCAGAGCAAGAAG
>OLZZ01000408.1_pt1 | contig 19244 bp, 21 predicted proteins | sample 1673571 | NCBI WGS metagenome assembly OLZZ01 (sample SAMEA103958115, study PRJEB25191) | human gut metagenome | biome: human-associated habitat [ENVO:00009003]; feature: intestine environment [ENVO:2100002]; material: feces | place: Germany | collected 2013/2015 | reverse complement strand
TACTAATATAATATATCATAATATCGGCGCGTTTGCAATGCTCTAACAGAAAAATACTGCGCCCGTTTTCAAATAAAACGGGTTGACGAAAGGCGTATAACTGTGGTATTATAAAAAATCAAAAGAACGAGGTTTTTCATAGCCTCGGAGCAAGAAAGAAAAGGACTTTTCCGATGGAAAAAAAGGTGTTTATAAACATTGAGGACAGCCACTCCGGGCATGACGACAGCTACTCGTCGCAGACGAGCACGCAGGGCGTTCTGCGCCTGCTCGAAAACGGCTACGAGCTCTCATATGAAGAGCCTGCCGCCGAGATGGAGGGCTGCGTGACCACCCTGCTCATAGAGGACGGCGGACTCGTCACAATGACGAGAAACGGTGCATATACTACACAGATGGTCATGGAGCGCGGCAGGCGTCATGTCTGCCACTACGCGACACCGTTCGGCGATATGCTCCTCGGCATATTCGCCAAAAAGGTCGAGTCGTCCGTGACGGAGGAGGGCGGAGAGCTGCTGCTCAACTACACTATCGATGTCAACGCGGATCTCGCCGCGTCGAACGAGCTGAAGATAACGGTCAGCGGACAGTAAAAAAGACGGTTTGCCCGCAGAAACTGCGGTTACACGAAAGGATGGATAAATTTTATGTCAGTGCTTGTAAAACAGGTCGAGGATAAGCTCTGCGAGCTTGTCAGGGACGCCGCGAAAAAGGCGATGGCGGCAGGCGAACTGCCCGAAGCCGAGCTCACGGATTTCAAGGTCGAAATCCCGGCGGACAGAAAAAACGGCGACTACTCCACAAACGCCGCCATGGCGTGGGCGAGAGCTTTCAGACGCGCGCCCGCTATGATAGCCGCGGCTATAACAAAGAACATTGGCCTCGAGGGCACCGCATTCTCATCCTGCGAGGCGGCGGGTCCCGGATTCATAAACTTCCGTCTCGCCGACCGCTTCTATTCGGAGATTCTCATGGATATCCGCAAAAAGGGTAGCGACTACGGCCGCTCCGACTTCGGCAAGGGCGAAAAGGTAAATATTGAGTTCGTCTCCGCCAATCCGACGGGTCCGATGCACATGGGCAACGCCCGCGGCGGCGCTCTTGGCGACTGCCTCGCGGCGGTCATGGACTTTGCGGGCTACAATGTCAGCCGCGAATTCTATATCAACGACGCCGGCAATCAGATCGATAAATTCGCCCTCTCGCTCGATATCCGCTATCAGCAGATATACAAAGGCGCCGACGCGCCCGAGCTGCCCGAAGACAGCTACCACGGAGAGGACATAGCCGTGCGCGCCAGGGAATTTGCCGATGTCTACGGCGACAAATATATCTCCGAGAGCGAGGAAGTCCGCCGCAAGGCGCTCGTCGATTTCGCGCTACCGAAGAACATCGACTCGATGCACGAGATACTTTCAAAATACAGAATAGAATACGACACATGGTTCAAGGAGAGCACCCTGCACAACGGCACGGAGCTTCGCGACACAATAGAGCTGCTCAAAGAAAAGGGACTCACCTACGAGCTTGACGGTGCGCTGTGGTACAAGAACATCGAGGTTCAGACAAAGCGCCTGCTCGCCCAGGGCAAAACGCAGGAGGAGATCGACAAGCTCGGTCTCAAGGACGATGTTCTTATCCGCCAGAACGGCAACCCGACCTATTTTGCGGCGGATATCGCATATCACCGCAACAAGCTCGCCGTCAGAAAGTTTGACAGGGCGATAGATGTCTGGGGTGCAGACCACCACGGCCATGTCGCCAGAATGAAGGGCGCACTCGACGCGATAGGTCTCGACGGCGACAAGCTCGACATAATCCTCATGCAGCTCGTGCGCCTGACAAGAAACGGCGAAGTCGTGCGCATGTCCAAGCGTACCGGCAAGGCGATAACCCTTGTCGACCTGCTCGAAGAGATACCGATAGACGCGGTGCGTTTCTTCTTCAATCTCCGCGAGCCCGCAACGCAGATGGAGTTCGACCTCGATCTCGCCGTCGCCGAGAATTCGCAGAACCCGGTTTACTATTGCCAGTACGCACATGCGAGAATTTGCAGCATCCTGAGAAAGCTCAAGGAGCAGGGCTGTGACATCCCCGAGTGCACGCCCGAGCAGCTCGACCTGCTCACCGCACCCGAGGAGCGCGAAATAATCAGGCATTTAGCGTCGCTCACCGACGAGATCGCTCTCTCCGCCAAAAACTATGATCCCGCGCGCATCACGCGCTACTGCATCGACCTCGCGACCCTCTTCCACAAGTTCTACAATGCCTGCCGTGTCAACTGCGACGACAAGAACTTGAGTGCGGCGAGAATATATCTGTGTCTGTGCGTCAAAGAGGTTCTCAAGAACATCCTGACACTGCTCAAGATCAGCGTACCGGAGAGAATGTAAAAAAACAGAATCAAAAAATCATTCCGCAGGGGCCCGGCGTTCCTGCGGAATATTAAAATGCGGAGTTTTTCCTGCATACAAGCGGCGCAAGGCTGTAATCGAGCGATTGTAGAGGCGGGTATCATCCGCCCGCGAAATTATCACAATTTTATTAGTATGCATTTGTAGGGTGCGGCGACTCGACGCACCGCTGCCGCGTGAGCGGCACGAAATCATTTCGGCGCCTGTATCCGCATACCTGCATATTACCCCGGAGGTTATCATGACAAAGCTTCTGATAAAACTCTTTATCAAGGACAGCGAAAAAACCGACGACCCTGCCGTGCGCTCGCGCTACGGCACACTCAGCGGCATCGTCGGCATACTGTGCAACATTCTGCTGACCGCCGCAAAGTTCATTGTCGGCTCGGTAACGGGCAGTATAGCCATAACCGCAGACGCCGCGAACAACCTCTCGGACGCTGGCTCGTCCGCCGTCACGCTCGTCAGCTTCCGTCTGGCAAATAAGCCCGCCGACGATGAGCACCCGTTCGGCCACGGCAGGATAGAATATGTCTGCGCGCTGATAGTCTCGTTTATCATACTGCTCATGGGCGGCGAGCTGATCCGCTCGTCGGTAGATAAAATTCTTCATCCCGAGCCGCTCCAGTTCAGCGTGACCGCGCTCATAGTGCTCATCGCCTCGATCGGGGTCAAAATATGGATGGCGGTTTTTAACAGAAATATCGGCAAAAGGATAAACTCGACCGCCGTCGGAGCGGTTGTTATGGACAGCGTCAGCGACACCGCGGCGACGACTGTATCGATGATAGCCCTTATTCTCTCGAAATTTACCTCTGTGCCGCTCGACGGATACATGGGAATAGTAGTATAGCCCTGTTCATCATCGCGACCGGAATAGGCATATTCAAGGACACGATGAACGAACTGCTCGGCGCGCCCGCTTCGCCGGAGACGGTGCAGGAAATCGAGAGCGACATTCTCTCATACGAGGGCGTTATCGGCGTCCACGACCTCATGGTTCATGACTACGGACCGGGCAGGATGTTCGCCTCCGCCCATGTCGAAGTGCCGTCCGACTGTGACATAATGGCGTGCCACGACACCATAGACCGCATCGAGCGCGACATAAAGAAGAAATTCGCCATCAATATTGTCCTGCATATGGATCCGATAGTCGTTGATGACGAGCATATAAACGCCCTGCGCGAAAAGGTCGGCGAGCTGATAAAGGAAGTTGACCCGAGATTCACGATGCACGACTTCAGAATGGTGGAAGGTCCTACGCACACCAACCTCATTTTCGACCTCGTCGTACCGCACAAATATCCGTTCACGAAAGGGCAGATAAAAGAGCTGATAAGCGACAAAATATCGACCGAGATCGGCGAGAATTACTACGCCGTTATGACCATAGAAAGCAGCTTCGTCGAAGACGAGAGAAAGCGAGGGCAACATAATGGGAAACATTGAAAAGACTGAACTTACCGTGATGTGCATGATCTGCGACGGCACGAAGATACTCGTGCAGGACAGAGTGAATAAGGACTGGCCGGGTGTCAATTTCCCCGGCGGTCATGTTGAGCCGGGCGAGGCGTTCACCGACGCCGTGCGCCGCGAGGTTAAAGAGGAGACGGGACTTGATATCTTCCGCCCGACGGTATGCGGAATCAAAGATTTTATCCGCGACGACGGCACGCGGTACATAGTGATGTTTTTCCGCGCCGACCGCTTCAGCGGCGAGCTCAAAGACTCCGACGAAGGCAGAGTATTCTGGATCGAGCGCGACGAGCTGACGCAGTATAAGCTCTCGCAGGATTTCATCGACATGGTTCATGTCATGGAAAACCCGTCGCTGACCGAATTTTTCTATGAGCGCGACGGCGAAAATCGGAAGAAGAGAATAATATAAGCCCGTATTCAAAGCAAAAAAATCCTGCCTGCGTTTTTTCCGCGGGCGGGATTTTGATTTTGTGGGGAAAAACAATCTTTCCGTTGTTTGCAGATATGTAGACTTCAAAATCAGGCGGTATATAAAATAAACTTGGCGGAAATTCTGTGCCGCTATCGTGGCATCGGTGCGTCGAATTGCCGTACCCTACAAGTTTCACATCAATAAAATTGTGCGAACTTCGCGGGCGGATAACATCAGCTTCAGCAAGGTTGTGATGATTTCCAATATTACGGCGGTTGACCGTTGCCGATACTTATATCCGCAAATTCCTATCCGCCTAACGCTCACAGCCCATCAGCAGCCTTTCACCTCCTCTGAGCATTTACATTTTGGAAAAAATATGCTATAATGCGGGCACAAAACTCTGGGGAGAGATAATAAGATGATAAGATTGGCATCGGTCGGCGATGCGGGAGAGCTTGAGCGCCTCAATGCAGAGTTCAACGGCAAGGGCAAGACTACGGAAGAAAGCATTCGCGCCTCGCTTCTTACAAACAGGCGCGAGATTGTCATCGTTGCGGACGGCAACGGAGGACGGCTCGCCGGCTTCGTCTGCGTTCAGCTGAAAAAATCGTTCTGCTACGACGAATATATGCCCGAGATAACGGAGGTCTATGTCCGTCCCGAGTATCGCGGGCGGGGCGTCGCGCGGGAAATGTTGACCTTCGCGCAGGAATACTGCAAAAAAATATACCCGCTCCACAGCTTTGAGCTGTTGACGGGCAGCGATAACACTGCTGCGCAAAAGCTCTACTCCGCCCTCGGCTTCGAGTGCGACGGCGAAATGCATATGTCAAAGCAGGTAAAATAATTTGAGAGAATCGCAGGAACAGAGCTATGAGAATAATAAATACTTTTGATAAAATACCCGGCTGCTTTAAGAACAGCGTCTTTGATTTGGATGCATGGAGAGTATACGCCCGCGCGATTTCGCCGGAGCTTGGCGAAAAATGCGAACGGGATTCGAGGGAATATGATTTCAATAATGACGTGCTGCCCGTAGTCAATAACGTGCTGCTCAACAGGGACGCGGCGATTGCGGCAAACGACTCCTTTGTCGCCGTGACCGACAAGCTTGCGAGCAATATAGAGCGGCTTTTTGAAAACGGCGTCGAGACGGATATTATTCTCTATTTGGGGCTGTGCAACGGTGCGGGCTGGGCGACATCGCTTGATGGCAGAGACGCGGTTTTGCTCGGAATAGAAAAAATTATCGAGTTGAATTGGCAGGATGAATCCGCCATGCAGGCTCTGATTTTTCATGAAATAGGCCACATATGGCATAAAACCTACGGGAATCTCTATCCCGAGGCTCGGTCAGAGGGCGAAAATTCACTGGCTCAGCTCTATCAAGAGGGACTTGCCATGGTCTGCGAACATATTCTATGCCAAGATGACAGATACTATCATCAAAATCAAAACGGCTGGCTCGATTGGTGCAAGGAAAACGAAGCCGAAATAAAGCGTGAATATCTCCGACGCGTCGACAAAAATATCAGCACGCAGGATTTCTTCGGGGATTGGTGCAGCTACAAAAATCACAGCGACGTGGGCTATTATCTGGGCTGCGAGTTCGTCAAATATTTGCAACGGCAATACTCGCTTGTCGATATAGCAAGCCTCAATGTCAATCAGTTATATAATCATTTTAAGGAGTTTGCGTCGGCCGAATAAACAGACGACAAGCAGCAAAAAAGCTTTTACACAGAAAGAGCGTATTGTTCGCGGCGTTTTTGATTATTCGAGATATCCAAATTATCCTGATTATACCGGCAGTGTTATCGGTTTGTTATCGAGACTGATAACACTCGACCTACAGCTATGATAACAGCAAGCTATGCCGCTTCAAAATATTGTGTTTTTATTTAGAAAAGCGAGAACTTATATGTTACTAAGAAACATATAAGGCAGTTGTTCTATAATTTCTTTATGCTTATGCTAAGAAAATTTCTCTCATTTAATATATTTTTCTCCGCCTTGACGGTATGTCAAAACGGAATTTTTATCGAATATGTAAAAGGCTTCCGCCCCTAACAGGGCAGAAGCCTTAAAAATTATACGATTTTTAGGTTTAGTTGCAAGCCAAGGGGGACTATTTCATCTGTTGCAAAAACGGTTACTCGAAAAGTGCCGAGTCCCGAAACTCGCATAAATACTGGGCTTTTCGGCACATCTAAACCAAGGGGAACTATTCCCACTCGGCAAAGTTTTCTTAATATTAAATTTATTTGTTTAGTGTTTTATCTTTCTGTTTGTGTATTTTATTTGTATTATCTCTGCTATTCCTCGCTTACAGAATTTTTAGTATCAAAATAGTATCACTCACCTTTTGTAACAATCTTGATAAAATGCCTTTAATGCATTTATTGGATACCATATATTAAGTAAAGATTTCAAGCACCTTACAAAAATTTTGTCTTACATCCTTTTTTGTGATTAAGGATGTTTTGATTCGAGTACATTCTAAAGTTAATTATACTTATTTGCTATTGTCAATGGTAATGCCATTTTGTATGCCTCATTGACCTTTTCTACAAATGTTAATAGTTCCTCCACATTTTCATAATCAGAATAATAATATTTTATTAAGTCTGATTTGCATACGAAATCCCATACCTCTCCTTTTATTTCTTCTCCAAATATACTTTTTAAATCATCATTATTAAATGACTTATCTAAATTTGAAAATATTGTTGTAATTTTATCTGATGTATATAAAGCCGTATCTTCTTTTTCGTCAAGAGAACGCCAAAAGTCCATATACTTTAATTGATTCTTCGTCAGTTTATATATTATAGAATATATAAACGATTCTGGTGCAAAGTAATCAGGTAAAAAACATATATTTTTTGTATGCGATCTGTCATTATATCCAAACTCTTTTTGGGAATATTTTTTATTCAAATACTCATATATTTTAGGTTTATGTTCTTCATTATTATACCTTGCATCACCATCAAGTATGATAATAATTCTTTTAAAATACGAATCAGCTTTTGCAATCTTTATCAATTCTTCACAGCCTAAACTTGTTGAAATCAAATTTACTTTTTCTATAAAACAATCCATATTTTTCAAACTTGCGATATGACTATTTATATTACCGAAGTCTAAAACCGAGGATTGATTTCTTAAAACAGGTTCTTCAATTTTATATTCAACCTTTCTGCTTATTTCCGTAAAAGCTTGCAATAGTAATTCAAACAATGTCTTTCCTACGATATCTTCAAAATACACCCTTACTTTAGGTTTCTTAAAAGAAAGACTACCAAACATATCTGATTTTAATAATTCATATGTCTTGTTGTCTGATATATAAGGTGCAGATGGGTTCTTTATATAAACTACACTATAGTCATCTTTATTTTTTTGTTCTTTTATCAACGTTTCTTTTAAAACAGTTAATGAATGTGTACTTACAACAAAATGTATAGATAATTTGGTGGACAATTCATCAAACAAATTCAATAGCCGTATCTGTGTATCCGGATGTAGTGATACATCAATCTCATCAACGCAAATCACAGCACCTTTATATCCATCCTCTAAGGATAACAGATAAATATCAACCAACGCACTAATTATGTTACCTATATTATCTTGCCCTATTGACTGTGATAAAGTAGGTGTATTGACTATATCCATATGTAAAGAGGGTCTAGAGCAAGCTTTTTTATCAACCAACGACAATGAGGCCTCACTTTTAACAGAATTAGGAATAACATAATTATACCATTCTTTATATTTTTCATCTGCTTTTTTATGATATAATGCATTCTTTTTGCTAACATTTTTTATCGTTATACCTTGCTTGCTTTCACCAAGTGGATACAGTCGTGATAAGCTCAAATAGATTGTCGGCAGTTGAACTCTCGCAGCTCCACCAATCCCATATTTATCTTTTGCTAATTCTTCTGCTTGCTTTATGGTACAATTCTCAAGTCCTACATTCGATGTACGGGGAATTATTCTTATTCCTCTGCCTGTATCCGAATCATCCTTAAAAGATAGTCGCTTGGTTAATGCATCGTTATTATCTTCATCTGTATATTTCAAAAACAATTTATAGTTTATGTAATCCTCATCCTCATCTATATTAAAAAAATCATAAAATTCTGGTTGAAACTTACTACCCAAAGCAGATTTTTTAGAAATACCCGATCCCGATGCAATTAAAGAAATAATGTTTGATTTTCCTACTCCATTTTGTCCACTAATCACCGTCAGTTTATTTCCCAAATCAAATGATACATCTTTGAAATTTCTAAACGATTCTATATGTAAATGTTTTGGTTTTAGGTATTTCATTATTATTTACCTTTCCTTTCATCGTAAGTTAATACAAATTTTCTTATCTGTTAACTCTTTTTGAGTCGGAATCATTAAATCATTTTTAAAGATAATAAATTCGCTTGCCTTTCGTTTTTTTCCTGCACAATATGTCAAATCAAACCTCTTAATATAATGATTTTTATATATATGTGCTATTTCTGGAACATCGTCATATGTGATAACCCAATCACAATTAACATAATTGCGAATATATTCTTCTATTCTTATATGATCATCATAAGAAAAGAAATTAAGATATAACTCTCGTCCTTTTCCAAAGTACGGAGGATCAAAATAAATAAAAGTATCATTTCCATACAATGGAATATATTTTGTAATCAACGAATTTACATCCTTATTGTAAATGTGTATTTGATTTTTGTACTCATATATTTTAGATATTCTTCTAACCAAATCATCCTTATTGTATCTTGCGTCAATTTTCCAAACACCACTCTGCAATTTTCCGCCAATCATTCCGCCTTTAATAATTCCCGATCTGTTTGTTCTATTCAAAAAAAATGTCGCAAATCCCAACTCAAAGCTATATTTTTTATTTTTACAAAGAAAAATCTGTCGTTGTCTTTCCCACTCTTCAACAGTTACCGGTGTATTGTATATTTTTTGAACAAAACGCTTATTTTCGGTTAAAATAGCCTTCCAAAATGAATATATTCCCTTATCGTAATCATTAATCACAATTTGACTTACTATGCCTTTTTCTAACAACTGTAAAGCTATTCCCGCTCCGCCGGCAAAAGGTTCTATATATGTTCCACCCCTGTGTCCGGTATTAATTATTAACATTTTCATAAAATCAAACAATTTTGATTTTCCGCCGGGATACCGCAATGGGCTTAAATTTTTCATTATAATCACCCCCAGGTTATCACTTCACAAATCTTATCTGCAAATTCAATTTCAAAATCTGCTTACCGCCAGCTTCCTCAATCACACCGAAATGATGTTTTGACTTACTCGGTGTATCAAACTTTGTATTGTTATACAAATATTCTCTAAATTCGTTACGATTATAAATGTGGTAGCAGAGAACATCGCCGTCCTCTTTTACGATTATGTAGCCGCCCGTTGCATCGTAATTTCCGTTCCAACGACTTGCCGGCATCATACCGAGAGCAATATTTGTCATCAGTTCTTTAACTTTGTAAGCATAGAAAACATCTTTATCGTCGTCGCTCACATTGCATATATTGTATTCGCCGCATAAATTAGTTAAATCAACAACCTTGTTTGCTCTGCCTCTGTAAAAGTTTTCGAGCATATTTCCTACCATTATCGGCATTTGCGTATCTACCAATCTTAAATTGGAATTGAATATATCATTTTCTGTCTTTACAAAAGAAACATTTACACCGAGCGAATCCAAATATTCAAATTTATCCTTGAACAATCTGAAACCGTCGAATGTTTCTTTTTCGCTCTCCGTCAAGGTATGTCCGCTTAACTCATATATAAAATTCGTTGCACCCGAAGCATTGAAAAGTGTCGACGGACTTCCGAGCTGTGATTTTATACTGAACCCGAGTGTCGGGTCGCTACCGGTTTTAACATCGTGTACCATAAGTGTAATATCCGACTTGTCCGATGATTTCGCTTTTGTTGTGTTACACTTTATTTTACTGATAAAGCTTTCAATATCGGGCACCTCAAAAGAACCGTCCTTACTCTTAACCGCTTTAATTGACGATAAGAGCAATTCGGCATTTTCTTCAAATTCGGAAATGGGAATTGTTGCGACTTCCTCACCCGTGCTTTCGGCAATAACTTTAATGCTCCCGTTTCTGATATACTGCCAATTATCGTCTTTTTGTTTTCTGATAATCTTCAAAATATCATAATAAATCGTATCTATTTTGTTGGTTTCGGCATCGGCGGCGTAAAGTCTGCCGTCAGCCGCTAATTTGAATAATGTATATAACTCGCTCCATTCGCCCTTATTTCCCTTCATTTCTATGTTCCTCCAACTGTTTTAAGCATTTTTTCATAAACTTTGCCATTTCCTCAACCGCAGGGATTGTAACCGCATTTCCGAATTGCTTGTATTGTTGTGCTTTTCCCACTCCGTCCGGGAAAGAAAAATTGTCGTTGCCTTTTTTATCCACAAAACCATAATTTATAAAGCCTTGCAGCTTGCCCCATTCACGAGGCGTCATAACTCTTATACCCTTATCGTTGAGCGGAGTTTTACGAAGCGGCAACTTTAATCCTGCAATTCCTTCACGCATATCTATGACCAAATTTCTTTCTTTTCCCGAACCGCCCGTTGCCAACAATGCGTTTGATACGGGATTTTCAATTTCGGGCAAATTAACGATTTTATATCCGAAACCGTTTCCTTTCGATTCGTGTCTTGCTTTGTGTCTTTCCAATGTTTCAACATAACCGGAAGCCAAGAAAAACTCCGGCTCCGCATTCATTTCAAGTAAATCGTTCAAATCGTTATAAATCTTTCTTGTACGCTTTTCGGGTAGGGTATTGGGCAAATTGTCAACCTCATCACCCCAATACTCTCTGTCAAACCCCATAATATAAACACGAGGTCTGTTTTGCGGAACGCCGAAATTTCTTGAATTTCTTACAAATGTCCTCGCATTATATTTGATTTTACCGTTTTCGGATTGAACGCCGATAACCTTATAATCAAGTTCCTCCGTAAGAGTTCTTATTATGGTATCAAAAGTTTCACCCTTATTGTGCGTAATCAAGTTATCGACATTTTCAAGCATAAACGCTTTCGGTCTTGTCCTTTTTATCATATCGGCAATGTCAAAAAACAATGTACCCCTTGTTTTATCGTGAAATCCCAACTGTTTTCCGGCTCTGCTGAATGCTTGACACGGAAATCCCGCCAATAATATATCGTAATCCGTATTTTCGACTTTTTGCTTAAATTCTTCGGAGGTAATATCGTTTTGAGGGTTATCTCCGTATAAATGCTCGTATGTCATACACGCATATTTATCTATTTCGGCAGACAAAACATTTTTAAATCCTCCGGCAAGTTCGTAGCCCCGCCGTATTCCGCCGATACCGGCACATAAATCTATCATCTTATACATCATTGTAATTCTCCTCTTACCGCTTTTTCGATTATATCGGCACACCCGCCGGCATTTTTCTTAATTTCTTTACCCCAAAATCTTAACACTGTCCAACCTTGCTTTTGCAATTCTTCGGTAACTTCTTTGTCACGCTCCATATTACGCTCAATTTTAGGTATCCAAAATTCTTGATGAGATTTAAAGTCTTTCTTTTGTTCCTCCCAATTATATCCGTGCCAAAATTCACTGTCGCAGAATACCGCAACTTTTTTTCCTTTAAAAACCAAATCGGGTTTTCCGAATATGCTTGTCACATTCTTTTGATACCTTAAACCTCTGCTCCACAATTCTTTTCTTAATGCTGTTTCGATTTTGGAATCCTTATTTTTAACCTGTTTCATATTGAAACTGATTTGTTCCTTTGTCTTTTTCATTACATCATCTCATTTTTAATACTTCAAAATTCTGTTGAACGCGAGTTCGCAAAACTCTCTCGATATTTCTATACCCATTGATTTTCTGTCAAGTGTTTTTGAAGCAACAATCGTTGTTCCGCTGCCCATAAACGGATCTAAAATTATATCACCCACATAGCTGAATAATTTAATACATCTTTTCGGAAGTTCGACTGGAAAAGGTGCGGGGTGCCCTATTTTCTTTTTGCTTTCACCCGAAAAAGTCCATACCCCGTTTGTCCACTCGACAAATTCATCTTTTGTTGTGTCGGACTTGCCCTTGCTTGCCTTTTTCCATTGCTTCTTATACATTACAACTATAAGCTCCGCAGGTGCAATGATGTGCGGTGAGCTTGCACTCATAAAACTTCCTCTCGCACTGCTTTTTGAAATATTGCCCTCATTCCATATAATTGTTGTTCTGTAATTCCAACCGACCTGTTTTGCAATGTATGTAATATCCGCTCCCAAACTTCTTTGAGCCCCTTTTCCCGTATCAACGGGAATGTTCATACACATCCTACCGTCCGGTTTCGCCCAATACAGACATTTTTGCAGCCAATGATAGGTAAAATCAAGATATTCATCATAGCTTAAATTGTCATCCGCTTGTCCGTAATCCTTGTTCACATTATACGGCGGCGAAGTTACAATCAAATCTATATGATTTTCGGGTATCCTTTCATCGGTCAGCATATCGCCGTGCAATATAACAGAATTTTCGTCTTTGTAAAAAATCCTCGTACCCATATCTACTTGTTCCGTGTTTCGCTCAAATACTTGTCAATATCCGCTTTTTGTATTCTCCAAGATTTGCCGACCTTTGAAGCCGCCAGCTCTTGTCTTGTAATCAAACGCCTTACGGTCTTATCACACACCTTCAAATATTCTGCCGCTTGCGTTATTGTCATCAAACTATCGGACATACCGTAATACCTCCATTTCATCTATATTATAATACCATATTTCTGTTGGAAAGTCAAGGTGTTTACGGTAATTTACCGGACACATTTGGACATTTGGTGCTTGCCGCACCGATAAATATTCGGTGCGGCAAACATCGGTTCTACTTATAGACAATTTCGGCTAAAATTATTTCTTCCGCTTGTGTCTTGATATTGTTCATTAACCCTACCCATTGGAGTTGATTTTCGGCTTTTAATTGCTCTGTAACACCCTGTTTTTCCGCAAGCAATGAAATCAGCCGATTTAATTCTTTTTGAGCCTTAAAGTCAACTCGACACAAATAATCGGACAGATTTCCGTTTAAAACCAACGCCGAATACATAACCGGGTGATTTTCCATAATAAACTTTTTATGTAATCGCCCGTATTTTCCGATTGCCACATTCGTTTCTCGCACTTGCAAATCGGGAAAATAATAATCTCCCACCTTTGTGTATGTTCCTCCGTTTTGTTCAAAAAATGATTTCATTTTTACAGCCTCCGTTTTTTATGATTATTTCGACGGGAATGTGTCACATTCCCGTTAAAATCATTAAAGTGATAATTTATTTTTCTTTTTGCACTTTCTTTGATAATTTGCGTTCCTTATCAATTCGTTTCAGCCATTCTTCCACTTGCGAGAGTCCGAAATAATTCTTGATTTTATCAAATTTTCGGATTTCGACATTGCACTTGCTTAATTCAAAATTTTTATCCCAATTCAGCTTTTTGAGCCGTTCGTTATCCGCCAGTAAAGTTTTTGCTTGCACAGATAACTTTTCTGCATTCTTTTCAGCCGTGAATACTCTGCGAGCAAGCGTTTTTATAATTTTTATCAGCTTGTTTACAAACGGCATTACACTGTCATTTCTGTATTTTTTTGCTGACATAAGAGCCGCCGGCTCCGGTATTTTCAATGCTTCATCTTCAAGTTTTCGAGCCGTGACAAGTGCATATTCCTCCGCATTTTTATATTTTGAAATGTCGGACTCAAGCTCTTGTTTTTTATCCTCAAGCATTTCGACTTCTTCGATAAGTTTATCACGCTTAAATTCGCTGACGGATTTATGCTTTTCGTGCGTACCCTTATCTTCCCGCTCGATTCCGTATTCAAGCATAACGTTTGCCAAAACATCTTTTTCAGAATTTCGCCATTGATTAAGTTCGGTATCGCTTCTTGAACCTCCGCTGAAACCTTGCGATTCCAAAGCCTTTTTGAGCGAAACCCTTGTTTCGAGTCCGCGCTTGCTCCCCGTTGTAAACGGTACAAAATCAATATGCAAATGCGGTGTTGCTTCGTCCATATGCAAATGTGCCGAGAATACATACAAATTGGGATTTCGGTCTTGAAAACCTTTCATATATTTATCGAGAATTTCCTTTGCAAGCTGTCCGTTTTCGGTTTCGGCACCCATATTATCTTTATCGCCGATTTGTATAATGATTTCCGCAAACGGTTTTTCCTGTTTGCTTTCTTGGCTTATCTTTTTATAATAATTCTTGATAATTCTGTCCTTTCGAGTTTGTTTTGCATTGTATTTTTTTACCGCTTCATCAAACAATTTGTGATATACATTTCTGATATTTTCATTGCAATATGTAATATTGTTTTCCGTTCGTTCCTTGTCAACATTTTGTGCCGTAAATTTTCTGTCGTTATGATTTAACGAGCCCGCACCCGTCATAACCGATATTGTTCTTTTCATTTTCTCTTTTCACCTCAATTCCGGTTAACCGAATACTGTATTTGTGAACGCAGTGAACATCCGTGAGTTTTGTTACTTTTGTCAAAAGTAACGCAAATGCACTTTTGTCAGCGAACTAACAAAAGTGCGGCTACCTACGGTAGTTTGCGCTCTTGCAGAGGGCTTGTTCGGCTGCCGCCGAATGTGTTACGCTCACCGCTTCACACAACGCAAACGCCGATATAAAATATCTTTGTTTGCTTGTGACAAATGAAAACAAAGCTCACGCAACATTTTCATTTGTCCGTCGGTAATTCTCTTCGCTCATTACCTCAACGGGAATGTGCCACATTCCCGTAAATATCTCTTAAAACGGATTACCGGCGAAAACTCTCCGGCACACCTTTTTCATCGAGATATTTTTTGCGTGCTTTCTCACGCTCTTGCTCTGTGGGAGCAATTTTATAAGCGGTGTAATACTCACGCATTACCATCGAATTTAACTTCCTTTCAAGTTCATTTTTTATTTCATCCTCAAACTCATACATATCAAAGTGATGATATTTAATCAGTTTTATAAATAAATCTTTTGAAATCCGAATATTTTTCATATCTTATCCTATCCTTTCCTATCAAAATCCGTGACGGTCGTGACGATATTTTATACACCTGTATCGTCACCTGTAATATCGTCACTATCGTCACATCGACACGCTTGTTCTTGCATATTCAAATTTAATTTGAATGTAACTTGTCTGCCGCTGTGCGTTCGAGTGTTCGCATACTCGATTTGATACTCATTGAGTAATCTGTCAGCATTTACATTCAAATGCCTTGTCAGCGAATTGGCCGAAATATCCAAGTTCAGTTTTGCGACAAGCTCTGTTGCCGTACCGGACCATTGCGTGATTTCGGGTGTTACGATTTTTGAAACACTTTCAAGAATGGGATCGCTCGGCAATTTCCAAATTTCATTTTCGGCCTTTGTAAATTCCCATAAGCAATGTTCCCTGTTAAATTCCAAATACAATCGTTGGTCTTGTTGGTCACGCCCAACCGCATCGAGAACGGCTTTTGATGATGTGCGTTTTTCCTTTTGTAAAATAAAAGCACCGTCCGCCGCACCGAGAAGTCCGTTTGTGCCCGATATGGTTTCAAAGCAATCATCGGCTTGCTGCTTTCGTGTGTGATGAACAAGCAGCAGACATACATTTTTATTGTCGCTGAATTTCTTTAATTTTGTAACTATATCATAGTCATTCCCATAACTGTATTTATCTTTTGAAAGCTCCCGAATTTTTTGTAAGGTATCAATGATAATAAGTTTCGTGTCTTTGTGTGTTTCGATAAAATATTCGAGTTGCTTGTCCAAACCGTCATTTAATTGATGTGAGGTTGTTGCGAGATACAAATTATCGTTTTCGTTTTCTCCGAACATTGTATATAATCTGCGTTGTAGCCTTGCGTAATCATCCTCCAATGCAAGATATAATACCGTTCCTTTATTAACCTTATAATTCCAAACATCAATCCCTTTACTGATATGATAGGCTATTTGTGCCATAAAGAACGATTTACCGACCTTCGGAGCACCGACAAACAAATATGTACCGCTGTAAAGTAAGTTCTCGATTATCGGCGTTTTTGGAGGATAAATCTCATCATACAAATTTGTCATTGATTTCGTTGGCAAATAATAAGGGTTATTCATATTTTTGAAATACTCTTGCATATTAAAATCATTCTCATACATAAAAATTCCACCTCTTTCTGTTGAAAAATCGGCGAAAATGTGGTAAACTTATATTTGTAAAATACGGAGTGTTTACCACATTCCCTTTCCCAAAGTATTTGCAGATACTTTGGGATTTTACTTTTCTTGCAGACCGTTATATGTTTCGGCAACAGTTTCGATAACCGCAAGCAAATCACCGTCAACACTTTTTCCGTTTTCAATCCTTTTAAGTTCCGACAAAATTTCCGTCATTTGTTCTCTCATTGCCTTGTAAAGTCTTGAACTCGGTATAACGATTACCTCTCTTTCAAGCAATCGTTTTATAACATAATCCTGCTTTGTAAGTCCCGATAGCTTTACTCGTGCATTCAAGTCGTCCCTTTCCTCGGGTGACATTCTGAACGATACGATTACATTGCGCCATCTTCCTTTTTTATCAATATTTTTATCCATTCAAATCATTCCTTTCATCATCGAGTTTGTTTGCCATATCAACTTGCTTTGACGGAAAAAGGTGAGCATATCTGTATGTAATATCTATGCTTTCGTGTCCGACTCGATCGGCAATGGCAACCGCCGAAAATCCCAAGTCAATCAAATGACTTATGTGACTGTGCCGGAGCCCGTGAATTTTTATCCTTTTAACTCCCGCAGCTTTTGAACCTCGTTTCATTTCGGTGTGAAGAAAGCTCTTTGTCACCGTAAATATTCTGTCGTTCGGCTTTATTCCGTAAAGCATTTTAATGTACTCGTCAATTTCCTCACACAAGAATTTCGGCATCTTGATTGTTCGTATGCTTTTCTTTGTTTTCGGATCCGTAATCACATCACGCCCCTTTATACGCTGATAAGATTTGTTTATCCGCAGCAAGCGATTTTCAAAATCGAAATCGGCGGGAGTAAGTGCCAACAGTTCTCCTACACGAATGCCGCACCAATATAAAATCTCAAACGCATAAAATGACATCGGCTTGTCCATTACGGCATATGCAAACTTTTGATATTCCTCTTTTGTCCAAAATTCCATTTCCCCGGCTTCCTTTTCGCCTATGTGTCCCGCTTTTGCCGCAGGGTTTGACTTTAAATCATAATACCGCATTGCGTGGTTGAATATCGCACTCAACTGATTGTGCATTGTTTTGAGATAAGTTTTGGAATACGGTTTACCGTTTTCATCACGATAAGCAAGAAGCTCATTTTGCCACTTGATAACATCTTTTGCCGTGATTGCGTTCATTTTCTTATCCTTAAAGAACGGCAATATCTTGTTGCAGATTATGCTGTCCTTTGTTAAAGATGTATTCTCTCGAATACGCTGCTTTAAATCGGCAACATATATTTCCGTAAAGGTTTCAAACCGCATATCAAGGTCAGCCGATGATTGCATCAAGAACTCTCTTTCCCAATCCAAAGCCGCCTTTTTTGTTTCAAATCCTCGCTTCATTTTCTTTTCACGCACCCCCTTCCAATTCGCATAATAAAATGAAGCATACCATTTTCCTGTTTTCTTGTCTTTGTAAGCCGGCATAACTTACATCTCCTTTCCGCAGTGTTTTGAATAGACCTTTTCCGCAAAATATTCACGGTTGAGTCTGCCGTTAATTACGATATAGCCTTTCGCTTTCATTTCCCCATTCAGCTCTTTAATCAGTTTATAAGCATAGGCTTGAGAAACTCCAAGCTCTTTGGCTACCTCGTCGGCTCGCATAAATAATTTGTTGTCCATAAGAAAACCTCCTTCGTTTTATGACAGACTACACTCAAAAGTTTAGTCTGTATTTGATATTATACTAAACTTTTGAGTGTAAGTCAATAGTTTTTTTGAAAAAAATTTATTTTTTATATTTTATCCATTTTGACTTGATTTTTTATAAATTATATGTTATACTAAATCAAGAAGTTTAATTTACGAGGTGCATTATTATGGCTATCGGTCAAAGAATAAAGTTTTTCCGCAATTTACGCAAACTAACGCAAAAGGAGCTCGGGTTAAGACTCGGATTTCCCAAAAACGCCGCAGATGTGAGAGTTGCTCAATACGAATCGGAAACAAGAATACCAAAAGATGATTTAATAAACGCCTTTGCAAATCTTTTAGATGTTTCACCAAAAGCATTGAATATTCCCGAAATAGACACATATATCGGTTTAATGCACACACTTTTTGCTCTTGAGGACATATACGGTTTCAAAATAAATAAAATTGACGGTCAGCTTTGTATTACGCTCGATAATCACAACAAATCCTTTTCAACCTTGTTTGAAAACCTTAATTCTTGGCAAGCGGAATACGAAAAACTCTCTAACGGAGAAATAACGCAGAAAGAATACGATGAATGGCGGTATAAATATCCTCAAATCGAAGCAGAGCGTTTCAAAAAAGATATTGACCGCATTCGTGCAGAAAAGAAAAAATCCGAATAAACGCAAAAATACCATCGAAAACTTCGTTGTTTCCGATGGTATTTTTTTAATAAATTATTATTCTCCGCAATAATCAAATAGTATCAAAACAGTATCATTACGGACACCAAAACCCCAAAAAGCCTTATTTTATGCGGCTTTCAAGGATTGTAAGAAAATAACCGTTCGGTTTTTCGGTTTTCTGTACTGGTGGTACAAATTTTGAAGTCCAGGTTTGAACCTGGTACAAACTCAAAAAATAAACCGAAATTTTCCGAAC
>OLZZ01000381.1_pt1 | contig 20241 bp, 12 predicted proteins | sample 1673571 | NCBI WGS metagenome assembly OLZZ01 (sample SAMEA103958115, study PRJEB25191) | human gut metagenome | biome: human-associated habitat [ENVO:00009003]; feature: intestine environment [ENVO:2100002]; material: feces | place: Germany | collected 2013/2015 | reverse complement strand
GGGAGATGACCACCGTCAGGCCGTGAACAGAGCGTCCGTCTTCGCGTGCCGGAATAATAGAGACCCTGTTCAAGCGTCGTTACATACGTCGAGAACGCAAGAACCTTGTGGCCACCGCCACGGGCATAGAGCTTATCGACACCATTCACGAGGAGCTGCTCAAGAGCTGTGAGCTGACGGGCATCTGGGAGAAAAAGTTGCGTGACATCGAGCATAAGAAATATGATCCCGCCATGTTTATAAACGAACTGAAGCAGCAGATCACCGACATCGTGAACGATGTGTTGCGCGACAACAGTAACCGTCATGTGACCATAACCACCGAGGAAGACCTGAAGAAGCGTCCTGCAAAGAGAACGGCAGCGGCAAAGTCGACCGCCACACGAAAGAAGCCGGCGGCGAAGAAACAGACCGACAAAGCGGCTCCTGCATCTTCCAGCGCATCAGCTGCCACTGCTTCTTCTGCGCCCGTCTCGTCATCATCGGCTCCTGCATCTTCCACCCCCACAGCCCCAGCCGCCGCGTCGTCCCCCGACCCGTTGGTTGGCCAGCCCTGTCCTGTCTGCGGCCAAGGACACATAATAAAAGGTAAGACAGCTTATGGCTGTAGCCGTTGGCGCGAGGGATGCACGTTCCGCAAAGCTTTTTAGATGTTACCGCAAAGCTCTTTAGATGTTTCCGCAAAGCTTTTTAGGTGTTTCCGCAAAGCTCTTTAGATGTTGATGGGGTTGGTTGACCAGTAAGGTTAACCTCTTCTCAGACAGCCGAACTACTGAAAACAATAGCTGTGCCCCTACCGAAAACCATAGTTTTCGGTAGGGGCACAGTCGTTTCTTAGCCTAAAGTGTTGGTTTCATGCGCTTTATTTCATAATTTTGTGGTAAATCAAACAAGCAAAATACTGCAAAAAATATGAACCTATCAGTTTTTTCTCTGCATCGTCATGTTCCCCGCCTGGCCCTGCTCTTTTTGTGTCTTTTCATTGCGCTCGATCTCGATGCGCAGAGTTTTGATGTCGGTGACTTGACCTACACGGTTCTCCAAAACGACGCATCCGCAGTTCAGGTAACAAGAGGCAATAAACACTTCTATGACCTGACCATCCCGGCGACGGTCTCCTATAAAGACCATAGCTACACCGTGAAGCACATCGGCAACAATGCGTTCTACGGCAACGGATATAAGATTTATCATGATGTCGTGCTGCCGCCAACGATCGAAACCATTGGTGCCCAGGCTTTCACAAGCAATGGTGATATGACCTCGGTCACATTTGCCTCGGGACAGGCTCCACGTCTTCGCGTCATAGGCGACGAGGCGTTTTCAGGCTGTCGGAAGATGACAACATTGTTCGAGATGCCCTCCACTCTTGAAGAGATAGGCAAAGGCGCATTTAGTGGTTGTTGGGCATTGAAAGGCACCATTCTGTTGCCGGAAAACTTGAAGACCATTGGTTCCGGATGTTTCAGCAGTTGTCGTAGCATCAGCGGTTTCCGCTTTGCCGTTACGTCTATGGCCGACTTGTTGAACGGCAACAGTTGCTTTGGCTATATGCGCGACGACGCGTCATGGGTGTGTCCTGTGTCTATAGCGCCTAATGTGGAGCGCATACCATCTTATTTGTTTGGATCGTTGGGAAGATATAGCGTGACCTTTGAGCCTGGCAGCCGCTGTAAGGAGATTGCCGCTTACGGTCTGGAGTATGTGGGCGGCCGTTTGGAGCTGCCCGAAGGTCTTGTGTCTATCGGCAACCATGCCGCTTACGGCACAATTAGCGGCACCCCTCCTTTGCACCTTGTGCTACCTTCCACCGTGCAAACCATAGGCAATTATGCTTTCCGCTATTGCACCTCGCTCTCGTCGTTGACCTGTGCCCGTGCCATGCCTCCCGCCGTCTACGAGAATGCGTTCAGCAACGCCGCCGACCCGTCGTCTTGCACCCTTTATGTGCCTCTCCACTGTGCTTCGGCTTACCGTGGCAGCAATGTGTGGCAGCAGTTCTTCATAGAGGAAGCCGACCTGACAGGCATCTCACAGCCTACTGTCGACGACATTGACGGCAGCGGCTCCGTGAAACAGCGCTTTGGTCTTGGCGGTCAACATCTGTCGTCACCGACAAAGGGCATCAACATCGTGCGCATGAGCAACTGTCGTGTGCGCAAGGTGGTGGTGAAATGAGATCCTGAATAACATAAGATTTTGCGTTTTGTCTTCAACATTAATTTCCATTAATGACCCATTAATTATCATTAACACGCGCTTCGCGCGGAAGATTGATGTTCATTAATGGAAATTAATGTTTTTAAAAAAGCGCGAAGCGCAAAATCTTTTTAACCCAAATCGGTCGTTAGGGCTTGCTTGGATTTTGGATTTTTAGAAGAATGGATTTTGTTTGGCTTTTAATGAGTAATAGCGAGCTATTGCGAATTAAAAACAAGCAAAAGACAACTTATAAAAACCAAAAGACTGCAAGCAGTTATAAAAAAATACAGAAAACGGCCTAATGACCGATTTGGGTTTAAGCGATAGCTCCTATATATATAATGTGTGTTGCTTTTCTTTCAAACAGCCTAAGGTTTGGAACAATAATTTTGGGCATTGTCCGTTTTTATCATAAACAATGCGCAAAGTGAGAAAACAATTTTTTTTATATACTAAGGTGTTGGCCCTTCTTGTCCTCTCCCTTTTGCTCCTTGCCAGTTGTGGCGCGGAGAAGAACATGAAGAAGGCGGAGAAGTTTATGGCCATAGGCGAATATTATGACGCTGCCTCGCAATATAAGCAAGCATACAGCAAGACGCCGCCTAAAGAGCGCGACCGTCGCGGACTGATTGCCGGCAAGATGGCTGTGTGCTATCGGAAGATCAACTCCACGCCAAAGGCCGTCGCTGCCTACCGCAACATGGTGCGTTACAACAAGGCAACTGTCGATGACCGTCTGGAGCTTGGTCGCCAGCTTCTTAAGAACGGCGACTACAAGCAGGCGGCAGAACAGTTTCGCGTGGTGCTCGACTCCATGCCCGACAACGTCCTTGCCCGTAACGGACTGCTATCTGCCCAACAGGCATCTGCATGGAAGAAGCAAGGCTCGCGTTACACGGTCAAGCGCATGGACGTGTTCAACTCGCGTCGTGCCGAATATTCGCCCATGCTTTCTGGTGACCAGTTTGACCAGCTCTATTTCACCTCCACACGCAACGACGCCACGGGCGATGAGCTGAGTGGCATCACGGGCACAAAGAATGGCGACATCTTCGTGTCGCAGAAGGATGACAAGGGCAAATGGTCAAAGCCTGAGGTGGTGAACGGCGGCTTGAACACCGAGGCCGACGAGGGTGCCAGCTGTCTGTCGCCCGACCAGCGCGAGATGTACCTCACCCAGTGTGTCACCGACCCTTCCTATCCGCGCTATGCGCAGATCGTGAAGTCGAACCGTTCTGATGCTGCATGGGGCAAGGCGTCAAGCGTGGAGCTTACCAAGGACACGCTCTCCTGCTTTGCCCATCCAGCCGTGTCGCCCGATGGCCAGTGGCTCTATTTCGTCTCTGACATGCCCGGCGGCAAGGGCGGGCTCGACATCTGGCGCGTGCGCATAACGTCTGCCGGCTATGGCGGTGTGGAGAATCTTGGGGAGCCGATAAACACGCCAGGCAACGAGATGTTTCCCACGTTCCGTCCCAACGGCGACCTCTATTTCTCGTCCGACGGTCATCCTGGCATGGGAGGTCTCGACATCTTCATTGCTCACCCCGGCAAGACGGGACGTTATGTGCTTGAGCATCCGGGCTATCCGCTCAACTCGCAAGGCGACGATTTCGGCATGACGTTTGAGGGTGTGAAGAACCGTGGCTTTTTCTCTTCCAACCGCAACGACGGGCGTGGCTGGGACCATATCTACAGTTTTGTGAACCCCGAAATTGTGCAGAGCGTCAAGGGATGGGTCTATGAGCAGGAGGGCTATGAGCTGCCTGCCGCTCAGGTCTACATGATCGGCAGCGACGGCACCAACCTTAAGCTGGGCGTGAAGAGCGACGGCTCGTTTGAGAAGGAGCTGACGCCGGGTGTCGAGTATATGTTCCTCGCCACATGCAAGGGCTTCCTCAACCACAAGGAGGAGCTTAAGGTGGTGCCCATGAACGACTCGCACGAGTATGTGTTGCAGTTTCCCTTGGCATCCATCACCGCCCCTGTGCTCATCGACAATATCTTCTACGATTTTAACAAGGCAACGTTGCGACCAGAGTCGCAGACGGCTCTCGACGAGCTGGTGAAGCTGCTCAATGAGAACCCGAACGTGACGATCGAACTGTCATCGCATTGCGATTATAAAGGCTCGTCTGCCTACAACAAGCTTCTGGCTCAGCGTCGCGCCGAGAGCGTGGTCAACTATCTTGTTGACAAAGGCATTGCCCGCGACCGTCTCTCGCCCGTTGGCTATGGCAAGGAGAAGCCCAAGACCATCAGGAAGAAGCTCACCGAGAAGCTCACATGGCTTAAGGAGGGTGACGTGCTGACAGAGGAGTTCATCAAGAAGCTCGATCCCGAGAAGCAGGAGATCTGCAATCAGCTCAACCGTCGTACCGAGTTTATCGTCTTGCGCACCACCTATGGTTTGCTCGACGAAAACGGACAGCTCAAGCCCAAGGCCAAGACCGCAAAGCCTTCATCAACAAAGGCCACGGACGCAGACAACGATTTTGATGTGTTCGTGGAATGATTATCGGTTTTGCCGCTTGCGAAATTTCGATAAAACAAAATTAGGGGTGTGTCAAATGTTTTTTTACACACCCCTAATTCTTCCTTTATGTCATCTCCTTTATTCTTCACTCTTCACTCTTCGTTCTTCACTCTTCATTCTTCACTCTTCACTTACTTGCACATCTTGCATCCCTCACACTTTGTCAGTTCGCCCCGGAAGCGTTTTTCGACAAGATAGTGAAGGCGGTCGCGAAGCGGTTCGAGCTTGATCTGGTCGATGACCTCGTTGATGAAGGCAAACTCGAGCAGCAGCTTGGCTTCCTTCTTGCTGATGCCACGCTGACGCATGTAGAAGAGAGCGGCGTCGTTGAGCTGACCCACGGTGGAGCCGTGTGAGCATTTCACGTCGTCGGCATAGATCTCGAGCATGGGCTGTGTGTACATGCGTGCCTCCTTTGTGGCACACAGGTTCTGGTTGCGCTCCTCGCTGACGGTCTTCTGCGCTCCGTGACGCACGAGCACGCGGCCGGCAAAGGCACCTGTCGACTTGTCATCGAGCACATATTTGTAAAGCTCATGACTTGTGCAGTGGGGCACCTGGTGGTCGATGAGCGTGTTGTTGTCGATGTGCTGTGCCTTGTCGGCAATGACGCATCCGTTGCACCAACACTCTGCTCCCTCGCCCTTGAGCAACACGTCGAGACGGTTGCGTGTCGTGCCGTTGTGCAGCGTTATGACGTTGTGGTTAACACGGCTGTCGGCCTGTTGCTCAATGTAGACGTTCGACACACGCGTGTTCTTATAGTGGGTCTCCTCCATGCAATAGAGGTCAAGCGATGCGTTGCGTCCCACATAAGCCTCGATGACCTGTGTTGCAAGAAACTCGCGGTCGTCGGCAGCATGGTCACAGAACAGCAGTTTGGCTTCAGCGCCCTCCTCCATGACGATGAGCACGCGACGGTTCACCATGAGCGGCACGTCAGAGCGCAAGATGTTGATGACCTGTATGGTGCGGTCCACCTTCACGCCCCGCTTCACATAGACGAGCAGACCGTCCTGTGCCAGCATGGTGTTGAGGGCCGTTATGCCATCCTCGTCGGCATGTGCGAGCTGCGCATAATGGTCAGCCACAAACTGCGGGTTCGCCTGAGCATAGGCAGCGAGCGAGTCGACCACCACGCCCTCGGGCAGGTTCTCCTTGGGCTGCAGGGCAGCGCGGAACTGGTCGTTAACGATAAAATAGAGCGATGTGCTGAGGTTCGGCACGTCGCAACGGAACGCCTTGTAGGGGTCTACAGGAATCTCCAGACGGTTAACGTTGACGCCATAGTCGGGTGCGAACAGCTCGTCAACGCTTGTATATTTGTATCTCTCTACCTTTCTTGAAGGGAACCCTTGCCGCTCAAACTGTTCAAAGGCAGCATCGCGCACGGCGTTTAGCGGTGCGGCACTGTGAGCGCAGATCTGTTCTCTACATTCGCGGTAGAGGTCGATGTATTGTTTTTCGCTGTGCATTGTTTCGTTTTTTTACTTTAAAATCAAAAACTCTACTCCACTTCCGCCTTTATCCAGTCGTATCCTCTCTGTTCAATCTCCTTAGCCAGTTCAGGTCCTGCAGTTTTCACGATGCGGCCTTTGTAGAGCACATGCACGACGTTAGGTTTGATCATGTCGAGCAGACGCTCATAGTGGGTAATGACGATGGCCGATGTCTCGGGCGTGTGCATCTTGTTCACGCCATCAGCCACGATGCGCATGGCATCGACATCCAGACCCGAGTCGGTCTCGTCGAGGATAGAGAGCTTTGGCTCGAGCATGGCCATCTGGAAGATCTCGTTGCGTTTCTTCTCGCCGCCGCTGAAACCCTCGTTCACCGAGCGTCGTGTGAACTTGCTGTCAAGCTCCACCACCTTGCGCTTCTCGTTCATGAGCTTCATAAACTCGGCAGCCTTAAGCTCAGGCAGTCCCTGATACTTACGCTTCTCGTTCACGGCAGCCTTGAGGAAGTTGGTCATCGACACGCCCGGAATCTCTACCGGATACTGGAACGAGAGAAACAGTCCCTCGTGTGCGCGGTCCTCCGGCTTCATGTCGAGCAGGTTCTTGCCGTTGAACAGAGCCACACCCTCGGTCACCTCATAGAGAGGGTTGCCTGTGAGCACGGCGCTGAGTGTCGACTTGCCCGAACCGTTCGGACCCATGATGGCATGGATCTCGCCATCATTTATCGTGAGGTTGATGCCTCTAAGTATTTCCTTATCGCCAATCTTGGCGTGGAGGTTCCTTACTTCTAACATATTTAGACGTCTTTGTTTTTATCTTTTTTTATTATTCTGTTTTCTTCTGTGGCCGCTGGCTGCCATTGCTTCATCAATAAGCATCGAGCTGGCTACCATCGCTTCATCAATAAGCATCGGCTGGTTGCCATTGCATCATCAATAAGCATCGGCTGGATGCCATCGCTTCATCAATAAGCATCGAGCACACGCTTCAACCTTGCCTTCTGATGTTCCTTCTTCGTTTCCTTTTTAGGCTCATCGTCGGGACAATAGAGTCCGAGCGCTGTCGCTATAAACTTGTAGAGCGTGTTGCCGTCGTCAGACGTGAACCTGAACGGGAAGGTAAGTTTCAGCCCAACCTGTATGTTGTGGCGGTGCATGTTGGAGCGCATGTCGTAGGTTTCGGGCTGTCCGTTATATGTCGTGCTTACACTTGTCTTGCCGTTGACGGCAAGAGGGAAGCCATACTGAAACTCAAGGGCGAGCGATGAGAACAGGTAGCAGTCGAGCCCAATGGCTGGTGCCACGCTAAAGCGCGGATAGCTTATAGAGTAGTGGCGCTCATGGCTATAGCTTGTTCCCATGCCCGAAGAGCTGAGCTCCATGTAGCCCGTCTCGTTCTGCGTCCCCACGTTGGTGTAGGTCACAAGGGCGGCGTAAGGCTGTATGGCGCAACCGTTAGACAACGGATAACAGCGTGCTCCCAGCACGATGTTGCGCAACGTTGCCGACACGTCGCCGCTGAACCATTGGAGCACCTCGGCGTTATAGCCTCCCACCACCGAAAAGTGGTCGTTGGGAAGATAATACTCCAACATGATGTTGCCCAAGGGGTTTGCGAACGAAGCCGTTCTCTCGTCATGCGCTGCATTATGGTCTCTGTCAGCCGTTGTAGGACAAGAAAGGTTCATGCCCGTTATGACCGCCCAACGGCGCGGCATGTCGTCGTCATCATCATTGGCGGCAACAGCATTGGCAACAGCGACATTGGCAGCAACGGCATTTGTAACAGCTGCATTTGTAACAGCTGCATTAGCAGCAACGTTGGCTGCAGCATCGACATTGGCGGCAGTCAGTGTGCTGAACGGGAAAGCTGCAAGAGCTGCAAGAACAGCCGATATTATTGTTTTGCGAAACACTTCTTTTAGAATTTTGATTTTTGAATTTTGAATTTTGAATTGTTGCGGCTCTGCCGCAATGTTGAATTTTGATTGTTGAATTATTGAATTATTGCGGCTTTGCCGCAATTTTGAGTTATGAATTTTTGATTTATTCTTTTTTTCGATTATTAGAAACTCACAATTCAAAATTCAAAAATTCAACATTGCGGCAAAGCCGCAATAATTCAATAATTCAACATTCAACACTCAACATTCAACCTTCTCATCCCACCGTTCCTTCCAGCGACACGCTGAGGAGCTTCTGTGCCTCGACGGCAAACTCCATGGGCAGCTTGTTGAGCACCTCCTTGGCATAGCCGTTCACGATCAAGCCCACGGCCTGCTCTGTGGGTATGCCACGCTGGTTACAGTAGAAGAGCTGGTCTTCGCTGATCTTTGATGTTGTGGCCTCATGCTCCACCACGGCGCTGTCGTTGTGAATGTCCATGTAGGGGAAGGTATGGGCGCCACAGTCGGAGCCGAGGAGCAGCGAGTCGCACGACGAGTAGTTGCGTGCATTGTCGGCGTTGCTGGTGGCACGCACCAGTCCGCGGTACGAGTTCTGACTGTGTCCTGCCGAGATGCCCTTCGATATGATTGTCGACTTGGTGTTCTTTCCCATGTGTATCATCTTCGTGCCGGTGTCGGCCTCCTGATAGTTGTTTGTCACCGCCACCGAGTAGAACTCGGCCTGTGAGCCGTCGCCGCGCAAGATGCAAGACGGATATTTCCATGTTATGGCCGATCCCGTCTCCACCTGTGTCCACGACAGTTTCGAGTTGACGCCTCTCAGGTCGCCACGCTTGGTCACGAGGTTCAGCACGCCACCCTTGCCGTGCTCGTCGCCGGGGTACCAGTTCTGCACGGTCGAGTATTTCACCTCCGCGTTGTTGTTCACCACAATCTCCACGATGGCGGCATGCAACTGGTTCTCGTCGCGCATGGGCGCTGTGCACCCCTCAAGGTAGCTCACATAAGCGTCGTCGTCGGCCACGATCAGTGTGCGTTCAAACTGTCCCGTGTTTCTTGCGTTTATGCGGAAATAGGAGCTAAGCTCCATGGGGCAGCGCACACCTTTGGGAATGAAGACAAACGATCCGTCAGAGAACACGGCGCTGTTGAGGGCGGCATAGAAATTGTCGCGATAGGGCACCACCGTTCCGAGATATTGCTTTACGAGGTCGGGATGGTTCTTTATGGCGTCGCCGATGGAGCAGAAAATTATTCCTTTCTCTGCGAGTTTCTCCTTGAAGGTGGTCTTCACCGACACCGAGTCCATAATGGCATCCACCGCCACACCGCTGAGCGCCAGTCGTTCTTCGAGCGGAATGCCGAGCTTGTCGAATGTCTTCATGAGCTCAGGGTCTATCTCCTTCTTCTCATCCTTCTTCTTTGCCAACGGGTCGGCATAATAAGAGATTGCCTGGTAGTCGATCTCAGGCAGGTGCACATGTCCCCATGTGGGCTGCTTGAGCGTCTGCCAGTGGCGGAACGCCTTGAGGCGGAACTCGAGCATCCAGTCGGGCTCGCCCTTCTTCTGCGAGATCAGGCGCACAACATCCTCGTTGAGACCTTTCTCTATGATGTCGGTGTGCACGTCTGTGGTGAAGCCATATTCATATTTCTGCTCCGCCACCTGTCGCACAAAGGCATTTTTTGTATCTTTATTTTCCATTGTTGCTGTTATGTTTGCAGGGTGCTGCTTCTATCTTTCGGCAGGCTAACGCTTTATCGCGAAAGCCGCGATGTCTTCGACAAAAAAATATCATGTGTCCGAAAGAAAAACGACATGTCCCCTATTAAAATGCAAAATTACAAAATAAGCAATTATTATCGTAACGTTTTACGTTTTTTTTGGCTTTTACAGCTGTTCATCAGAATAAAAAAAACACAAGTTCGTGCATGCGCATAATCGCATAACACAAACCTGTGTTTTTATCATGACTCATTATTTTTCTATTCCACACTTAGCTCATCAAAGCGCCATAGACAGACCTGCCAGGCGCCATAGACAAGCGGCCATCATGCGAGCGTCTTACAGCGTCTGCTTAACCTCAATCTCGGTGAAGGTCTCGAGCACGTCGCCCACCTGAATGTCGTTGAAGTTGACGAGCGAGACACCACACTCGAAGTTGGTGGCCACCTCCTTGACGTCATCCTTGTAACGCTTGAGGGCAGCGATGTCGGCGGTGTGAACCACGATACCGTCGCGCACCACGCGTGCGCGGTCGCTGCGGTGAATCTTGCCTTCTGTAACCATACATCCGGCAACGGTGCCCACCTTCGAGATCTTGTAGACCTCGCGCACCTCAACCTGTCCTGTGACAACCTCCTTCTTGACCTTGTCGAGCATACCCTCCATGGCAGAAGTGACATCGTCGATGGCGTCGTAGATAACCGAGTAGGTGTTGATCTCCACGCCAGCCTGATCTGCCTGCTTGCGTGCTGCAGCCGAAGGACGCACCTGGAAGCCCACGATGATGGCATCGGAAGCGTCGGCAAGCGTCACATCGCTCTCTGAGATCTGGCCCACGGCCTTGAAGATGACGTTGACCTTGATCTTCTCTGTAGAGAGCTTGATGAACGAGTCGCTCAGAGCCTCTACCGAACCGTCGGTGTCGCCCTTTACGATGATGTTTAGCTCCTTGAATGATCCAAGGGCAATGCGGTGTGAGATATCTGACAGGGTGAGACGCTTCTGTGTGCGCAGACTCTGCTCACGCTGTAGCTGTGTGCGCTTGTTTGCGATGTCGCGTGCCTCCTGCTCTGTCTCGAGCACATGGAACGAGTCGCCGGCTGTGGGCGCACCGTTCAGGCCCAAGATTATTGCTGGCTCTGCCGGTCCTGCCTTCTCTATGCGGGCGTTACGCTCGTTAAACATGGCCTTGATGCGTCCCCAGCTTGTGCCGGCGATCACGTTGTCGCCCACGCGGAGCGTACCGTTGCTCACGAGCACCGTTGACACATAGCCACGTCCCTTGTCGAGAGACGACTCGATGATTGAACCTGTTGCCTTGCGGTTGGGGTTAGCCTTCAGGTCGAGCATCTCAGCCTCAAGGAGCACCTTCTCCAGCAGTTCGCTGATGCCGATACCCTTCTTGGCGCTGATCTCCTGACACTGGTACTTGCCGCCCCACTCTTCAACGAGCAGGTTCATGGCAGCCAGTTCCTCACGCACACGGTCGGGGTTGGCGCCTGGCTTGTCGATCTTGTTGATTGCGAACACCATCGGCACGTTGGCAGCCTGGGCATGTGCGATAGCCTCCTTTGTGGTGGGCATGACAGCGTCGTCGGCAGCAACGATGATGATGGCGATATCGGTAACCTGGGCACCACGGGCACGCATGGCGGTGAAGGCCTCGTGACCCGGTGTGTCGAGGAATGTTATGCGGCGTCCGTCCTCAAGCTTCACGTTGTAAGCACCGATGTGCTGGGTGATACCTCCTGCCTCACCGGCGATGACGTTGGTCTTGCGTATGTAGTCGAGCAGCGATGTCTTACCGTGGTCAACGTGTCCCATGACGGTCACGATAGGAGCGCGCGGCACGAGATCGTTCTCGTCGTCAGCCTCTTCTGTGATGGCCTCCTGCACCTCTGCACTGACATATTCGGTCTTGAACCCAAACTCTTCAGCCACGAGGTTTATGGTCTCGGCGTCGAGGCGCTGGTTGATAGACACCATGATGCCCACGCTCATGAGGGTTCCGATGACCTGGTTGACGTTGATGTTCATCATCGTAGCCAGCTCGCTCACGGTCACGAACTCGGTGAGCTTCAGTGTTTTGCTCTCCTTCTTCTCCTCGCGGCGCTCCTCGTTCATCTTCTCCTGAGCAGCTTCACGCTTCTCCTTACGATACTTGGCGCCCTTCTTTGTCTGGTTCTGCTTGTTTGTGAGGCGTGCGAGAGTCTCCTTAACCTGACGTGCCACGTCCTCATCATTAACCTCAACGGGCTTCTGGTTGCGGTTGCGGTTCTTCTTTTTCTTTCCGTTGCCGGCGCCGCCGTTTCCGCCGGCACTGTTGCCGCCGCCGTTGTTGTTGCGTCCACCCTGCTGGTTAGACGCAGCGTTTATGTCGACGCGCACCTTGTTTATGCGCTCGCGCTTCTTCTTGCCGTCGCGCTGCTGCTGAGCCTTCTCCTCGCGCTCCTTGCGCTTCTCCTCCTTCGACTTCTTCTTGGGACGGGTGCTCTGGTTGAGCGTTGCGAGGTCTATCTTTCCGAGCACGTTCACCTTAGGAGCGTTCAGCATCTTCTTCTCGCTCTTTGTGGTGAAGATGTCGTCGCTCTTCTGCTGCTGTGCCAGATGCTTCTGCTCCAGCGGTGTGCGCTGGTCGGCGGGCTTGTCGCCAGCAGCTACAGGAGCCTCCTGTGCTGCGTTGGCAGCGGCTTTAACCTCGGGCTGTGCCTTCTTCTGCTCAGCCTCCTGCGCCTTAGGCGCTGCGGGTTTAGCCTCAGCGTGCTGTGCAGCAGGCTTCTGTGCGTTCTGCTGTGCTGGCTTTGCTTCTGCGGGCTTTGCGGCGTTATTCACTGCGGGCTTCTGTGCAGCCCCGTTGTTGGCTTTTGCAGAGTCGTGGCTCACGGCAGCAGTCACGTTCTTGCTGTTCTTTCCGGCAGTCTGAGCGGCAGGCTTTGAAGGCTGCTTCTTTCCCAAACTGTCGAGGTCTATTTTTCCCAGGGGCTTATACTGCTGCACTCCTGCGGGGAGCACACGCTCTGTACGGCCTTCCTTAGCCTGGTCCTTGGCCTGTTTCTTGTCCTTGGGCTTCTTCTGGAGCAGCTTCTCGGCTTGCGAGCGCACCTCCTTGTCCTGCTTGAAGGCTTCTACCAGAGCGTTATACTGCTGGTCGTTGAGCTTGAAGCTCAGCTCCTGTTTCACCTCTCCCAGTTCACTTCTCTTTTCAAGGAATTCAACTGCCGTTTGAAGTCCTATATTCAATTCGCTTAATGCTTTGTTTAACCTGATGCTCATTCTGTTTTTTTATCGTTCATCATGCGTGGCGGTGCCTCTTCCCCGTAAGCAGGAACCTGAGGTTGCTGCTTCGCTGTCGCTGCTACGCCATGGCGCATATAGTTTTCTTTTTTTAATAAAATTATTGTCTGCACGACCTCTCGCGGCTTGTCTCTGCAAGCGCCTGTCGGCAATATGTTTTGGTCAACTTGCCGTGGCAGGTGCGTGTCGTCACACCGTCCTGCCGTGGCAAGGATAGAAATGAGAGCCGGAGAAAATTATTTCTCAAACTCTGCGCGGAGCACGTTGAGCACATGATCCACGGTCTCTTCTTCAAGGTCAGCCTTCTCAACGAGCATCTCACGCGGAGCGTTGAGCACCGCCTTGGCTGTGTCGAGACCGATGCCCTTGATGGCGTCGATAACCCACTGGTCGATCTCGTCGACAAACTCGTCGAGGTAGATGTCCTCTTCCTCCTCGTCGCCGTTAACCTCGCGGAACACGTCGATGGTGTACTTGGTGAGCATAGACGCCAACTTGATGTTCAGACCTCCACGGCCGATGGCCAGGCTCACCTCCTGTGGCTGGAGGAACACCTCTGCCTTGTGGTTCTCCTCATCGATGTTGATGCTTGACACCTTGGCCGGTGAGAGCGCACGCTGGATGAAGAGTTTGGTGTTGGCTGTCCAGTTGATGACGTCGATGTTCTCGTTGCCGAGCTCACGCACGATGCCGTGAACGCGGCTACCCTTGACACCCACACATGCTCCCACGGGGTCAATGCGCTCGTCGTAGCTCTCGACGGCGATCTTGGCACGCTCTCCCGGCATGCGGGCGATGGCCTTGATGCTGATCAGACCGTCGTTGATCTCGGGCACCTCTGCCTCGAGCAGACGCTGAAGGAAAGCAGGGCTTGTGCGCGAAAGGATGATCTTGGGGTTGTTGTTCTCGTTGTCCACGCGCTCAATGACGGCACGCACGGTCTCGCCCTTGCGGTACACGTCGCTGGGGATCTGCTCGCTCTTGGGCAGCGACAGCTCGTTGTTCTCGTCGTCAACCACGAGCACCTCGCGCTTCCACACCTGATACACCTCGCCGGCGATAACCTGTCCCACACGATCCTTATATTTGTTGTAGAGCGAGTCGTGCTCCAGCTCCAGCACCTTCGAAGCGAGAGTCTGGCGCAGGTTCAGGATGGCGCGGCGACCGAACTTGGTGAAGTCGACAGCCTCAGACACATCCTCGCCCACCTCATAGTCGGGCTCAATCTTGCGTGCCTCGGTGAGCGAGATCTCATTGTTCTCGTCCTGCACCTCGCCGTCTGCCACAACCACGCGGTTACGGTATATCTCAAAGTCGCCCTTGTCGGGGTTCACGATAACGTCGAAGTTCTCGTCGCTACCGAAAATCTTTGCAAGCACATTGCGGAAACTCTCCTCGAGCACACTCACGAGAGTTGTGCGGTCGATGTTCTTTGTTTCCTTAAACTCTTTGAACGAGTCGAACATGCTCACTGTATCGTCTTTTTTTAATGCTGCCATTTGTGTTTACTTGAAACTGATTAAATATTTTGTATATTTCACTTTATTCATCTCGAACGTATGATCCACATCCATGAGCTGCGGACGCTTCTTGCCTTCCACCTTCACCTTTTCCTGTGTGGTGAGAACGAAGCTGTTGCCGTCGACGCTCTTCAGCACGCCTTTATATTTCTTGCCGTCGGCATCGAGCACCTCCACGTCTTTGCCTACAAAGCACTCATACTGGCGTGGCACCTTGAAGGGCTGACCCAGACCGGCAGAGCCTACCTCCAGTTCATAGTCTTCCTCATCGCGGCTCAAGTGCTCCTCGATGAAGCGGCTGAGCTCCACACAGTCTTCAATCCACACGCCGTCGGCATGGTCAATCTCCACTACAATCTTGTTGTCGGCGCTTATCTCTATGTCTACAAGAAAATATTCCTTGTCCTCGAGCCAACTCTCAACAATCTCTTTAACGGTGTTTTTGTTTATCATACATTTTGTTTGGGGCGTGTTGTCGTTTTCTTTTTTGTTTTGCTTGCCACGCCGTGTTGTGATTTACAGTTGTTTTTTCATCTCATCCCGCCAGCCTGTTTACAGGCGAGACCTCAGTAATTAAAAAAATGAGGAGCTCTCTCGGAGCCCCTCATTCCACTGAATGGTGCAAAGTTACGAAAAAATCCATACTTATACAAATATTTTATGTGTTTTCTTGCAATTTTAGTCTAATTGTTGAGCCATCGCAATGAGTTTTCACCGACATCGTTTGCGGAGCACGAAAAAAGTTGTAAATTTGTATGGCTTAAAACAGCAGCCTATAAAAAATTTTCAGAAAAAATGCAACATACACAACATAAAGGTCTTGAACGTCGCGTAAGCAACGACATGGGCCTTGCGGGAAGAGCCATGAGCCTTGAAGGAAGAGCAATGAGCCTTGAAGGAAGAGCAATGGACCTTGCGGGAAGAGCCATGCTTGGACCGCTCACCTTTTTCGTCATCATCACAGCCCTCATCCTCACTATCGCTTCTTGTGGCGGCAGAGAGAAGGAAGGAGCCGTGGTGTCTGACGAGAAGAAGATTGAGCAGATAAAGAGCATCAGCATGTCGCAGCCAGAGCTCGCCCTCTCCATGCTCGACAGCGCCGAGGTGCTCCGCACCATGCCCATGTATGATGTCAACGCCCTGCGTGCCATCGTCTACAACAACTCGTCAAACGACAACACAAAGGCGCTCCACTATGCCTTGCTCGCCAGCACCGACAGTCTGCTCACCCACAACAACGAGAAGCGTCTGGCGGTGGCGTCGATCCTGGCATACCAATATTTTAAATGTGGCATCTACGACCGCTGTCTGCTCACCGCCGAGCAGGCCATCACCCTGGCGCAAAAGCTCAAAGCGGCTGACAAGGAAGCATCCATTCTCAACACCAAGGCCATGTGTGAGAGCGAGATAGGGTTGGTTGACAAGGCGTTGCACTCGTTCGACAGCGGCATCAGTCTGCTGCGCCGACAGGTTCACACCGACGACACATGGAGCACATGGAGCGACCTCGTCGACATGTACTCGCAGAAGGCCAACGTGTTGCTCGACAACCATCGTTACACGGAGGTGGCAGCCATGTATGACACCTTCAGCGAGGCAGTTACGACCATGGCTGAGCGCAAGCCCGAGAGAGTGGCGGGCGGCAACGACTGGTCAAAGGCGATGTTCTACGCTGTCTACTCGGTGACCTACGCACACCTTGGCGAGAAGCAGAAGGCTTATGAGTTCTACTCGAAGCTCCTCGACACCGACCTCTCCAAGACGCCGGCGGGCATTACCTTCCTCGTGCCATACCTCCTGCTGGAGCGCCGCTATGGCGAGGCCATAACGAAGCTTGAGGAAGAGGAGGCGTTCTTCAAACGACGCGGACGCGACACCGTCGACTATTATTTTGTGCGCACGCTCCTGCCTTCCAAGGCCGATGCCCTCTTCAACGAGGGTCGCTACCGCGAGGCGGCGCTCACGGGCCTGAGGGCCATTGCGCTGAACGACAGTCTGTCTCTGAAACTGAAGAAGCAGAACGCCATGTCAATGAGTCAGTTGCTCGATTCAAAGCACAAGGACATGCGCATAAACGAGCAGGCACGCGACCTGCGCAACAGTCGCACCATCGTGGCTCTCGTGTCGTTCCTCCTGACCGTCCTTGCCGTGCTCTTCATCAGGGTCATGTCTTACAACCGTCTGGTGCAGCGAAAGAACCGTGCCGCCGCAGCTACCATAAACGAGCTGACCGCTGCCAAGGAGCAACTCGCCTATCTGCTGGCATCGAAAAGCAGGAACAACGATGCTGCTGGGGAGAGGGGACGCGACGATGCGGGAACCCAAGAGCAGGGTGTAAGCCCAGAAAGCTCAGCCGCCAACGAGAAATCTTCAACGCAAACAACCGCTTGCCATGAGGGAAACAATAAAAAGGTGGAGACGGAATGTGCAGGGATCGGAGAGAAAACGGAAAGCGGAGAAAAAGCTGGAAACAGAAAAGGTGTTGTGAACGGAGAAAAAGCAGAGAACTTACAGAAAACAATGAACGGGGAGAACAAAAAGGACGATGAAAATATAGAGAACGGAGAACTTACAGAGAACGGAGAAAAAGCAGAGAACGGTGAGCGAACAGAGAACGAAGAGCGAGCAGAGAACGGAGGAGATGTTGAGAAAAAGGGGCTGTCCGTAGCAACGAGCGAGAGGGCATCAGAAGAAGAGGATGCCGCTGCCAGATTAAAAGACGACAAGTCGCGCGACATGTTCTTGCAGCTTGAGCAGCGCATCATCAACGAGCGTCTGTTCCGCAAGCCTAAGATCTCTCGCGACGAGCTTATCGCCTTGCTCGGCGTGGACAAGGGCACGTTCGTGTCGTTGCTCATGGTCTTCTCGGGCAAACCGTTCAACCGTTACATCAACGACATGCGTCTCGACTATGCCGCCTCGCTCCTTCGCAAGAACACCAACTTCTCAGTCGAGGCAATAGCCATCGACTGTGGCATCCCCGTACGCCAGACCTTCTACCGCCTGTTCACGGAGAAGTTTGGACTTTCGCCGGCGGAGTATAGGAAGATGAATGAGTGAAGCCCCGCGCCGCTTCGCGAGGGGAACACACCACCTACGGCCCCACCCCCGCGCCGCTTCGCGGCTCACCCCTCCCCTTAGGGCGGGGAGTGAATGGCCTTGGGGCTTGAAAACTTTCTTCTAATGTTCTTGCTTCAATCTTTCATCTTATTGCCTTGGCATAACAACCAAAGGTCGAGCGAGGGCGGGGAGTGAATGGCCTTTCTTCTTGAGAGGTGTCTTGAAAAAAGCATATCCTGAAAGCGAATATTAATAACAAATAAAAAAATCCATCAATCATCGGCGGGCGAGGAGCAGAGGGTGCGGATGGTGTGGAAAATAATTTTATGATTGACAAAGAAAAAGCAAGTCTTGACCCACGAAAGCAGTGGGCTAAGTTTATAGTGGTCCTGGCGATCTACCTCCTCTTCCTGCTGTGGCTGAAGAGCTGGCTGGGACTCGTGGTGGTGCCGTTCATCTTCGACGTCTACATCACAAAGAAAATTAAATGGCAGTGGTGGCGCGACTCGGAAGGCGTGACCCGTTTCGTCATGTCGTGGGTCGACGCTCTGGTGTTCGCCCTCGTGGCGGTCTATTTCATTAACCTGTTCTTCTTCCAGAACTATGTCATACCATCGTCGTCGCTGGAGAAATCGCTGCTCACAGGCGACTATCTCTTCGTGTCGAAGGTGAGCTACGGACCACGCAAGCCGCAGACACCGCTCACGCTGCCCCTCACACAGCACACGCTGCCGGTATTCGAGTGTCGCTCGTACATTGAGTGGCCGCAGTGGCCCTACGAACGCGCAAAGGGCTTGGGACAGGTGCAGCTCAACGACATCGTGGTGTTCAACTATCCCGCCGGCGACTCGCTCTGCTCGGCACCACAGTATCAGGCGCAAGATTTCTACCGCCTGGCTTACGGCATTGGCGAGAGCAACTGGATTGAGCACCATAACGGACAGAACCCCGACTTCGCCAACATGACGCCTCAGCAGCAGCGCAACTTCTTCGCTTCTATCTATGCGCTCGGACGCAAGATCATAAACGACAACCAGCTCGAATATGGCGAGGTCATTTCGCGCCCCGTCGACCGCCGCGAAAACTATGTGAAGCGCTGCGTGGGACTGCCCGGACAGACGTTGCAGATAAAGAACCGCACCGTCTATCTCGACGGCAAGGCCAACAAGGAACCCGACAACGTGCAGTATGCCTACTATGTGAAGCTGCGCGGACAGCTGCCATCGGAGCTTATCGACGAGCTGGGCTTATCGCAGGAAGACATCATGTCGCTCAACCAGCAGGGATACCTGCCGCTCACACACGCCTCGGCAAGGGCGCTGCGAAGCCGCAAGGACCTCGTGGAGAGCGTGACCATGGTTGAGGACCCGACAACATGGGACATCTATCCGCTCAACGGCAACAAGGGATGGACACGCGACAACTATGGACCTGTATGGATCCCGAAGAAGGGCGCCACCGTGAAGCTCGACATGAACAACATTGCCATCTATGAGCGGCCGATAAAGGTCTATGAGGGCAACGACCTTCAGGTGCGCGGCGGAAAGATATTCATCAACGGCAAACCCGCAACAAGCTACACATTCAAGATGGACTATTACTGGATGATGGGCGACAACCGCCACAACTCGCTCGACTCGCGCTACTGGGGCTTCGTGCCCGAGGACCACATCGTGGGCAAGCCGATCTTCATCTGGTGGAGCCACGACCCCGACCACAACGGCTTCTCCGGCATTCGCTGGAACCGTCTCTTCAGGTTCGTGGACAACATAAAATAAGATTCAGCTGTTTTTTATCTTTTAAAGAGGGGCTTTGAAACCTTGAAAGAGAAGCTTTGAAACCTTGCAGGAGAAGCTTTGCAATCTTGAAAAAAGGGGCTTTTGCAATCTTGAAAGAAAGGTTCTAAAACCTTAAAAAAGCGGGTTCAAAACCTCGAAAAAAAGGAAAATCAAATAGTAAGAAAAAAGGGTGCCTTAATGACACTTTGAAAGAGGCTTAATGGCGTTCCCATTAAGCCTCTTTGACGTCCTCATTAAGCCCATTTGAGGGCCTCATTAAGCCCATATGACAAACCAGGATAGTTTTTAAGAACCGTTAACAATTAGTGTCAGAAAATTAACATAAAACTTAGCAAAATGTCAAATAACTCCCCCCATTTTTTCTCCTCCAAATCTCCCGATTTTACCTCCTATTCGAAAGACCACACCCCAACAGGCGGTGAAGATTTTAAAGCTTGCGAAGCTTCAAAAAAGAGAGAGGCTGCAAAAGGCAGAGAGGCTGAAAAAAGAAGCGAGGCTATAAAAGGTAACGAGATAAAAGAAGGTTACAAGGTGAAAAAAGGTAGCGAAGCTGAAAAAGAGAGAGAGGTTGAAAAAGGCAGAGAGGCTGAAAAAAGAAGCGAGGCTATAAAAGGTAACGAGATAAAAGAAGGTTACAAGGTGAAAAAAGGTAGCGAAGCTGAAAAAGAGAGAGAGGTTGAAAAAGGCAGAGAGGCTGAAAAAAGAAGCGAGGCTATAAAAGGTAACGAGATAAAA
>OLZZ01000369.1_pt1 | contig 20582 bp, 16 predicted proteins | sample 1673571 | NCBI WGS metagenome assembly OLZZ01 (sample SAMEA103958115, study PRJEB25191) | human gut metagenome | biome: human-associated habitat [ENVO:00009003]; feature: intestine environment [ENVO:2100002]; material: feces | place: Germany | collected 2013/2015 | reverse complement strand
AAAAATCGATAATCAAAAATCAATAATCAAAAATCGATAATCAAAAATCGATAATCAAAAATCGATAATTCAAAAATCGATAATCAAAAATCAATAATCAAAAATCGATAATCAAAAATCAATAATCAAAAATCGATAATCAAAAATCGATAATCAAAAATCGATAATTCAAAAATCGATAATCAAAAATCAATAATCAAAAATCGATAATCAAAAATCAATAATCAAAAATCGATAATCAAAAATCGATAATTCAAAATTGAACAATTCCTAATTGCGGCAAAGCCGCAACCATTCAACATTCAACACTCAACATTCAACATTGCGGCTTTTGCCGCAACCATTCAACACTCAACATTCAACCTTCAACATTGCGGCTTTTGCCGCAATCATTCAACACTCAACATTCAACATTCAACATTCAACATTGCGGCTTTTGCCGCAACCATTCAACATTCAACACTCAACATTCACCTGTGTACCCACGGTCACCGATGTCACAGGCTCGATGGTTCCTGTTGCCGTGACACTGGTCATGAGGTTGGCAGGTGCCACCTTTGCCGTGTCGAACGACACCTCTTCTTGCTTCTTGCCACCCGACATCGCCCAAACAACAACAGCCACTATCGCCATCACGCCAGCGGCGATATACACTTTGCTTATCTTTTTCATCTCTCTCTTATTTGTTTTTTATTTCAGTTCACCCGTCTTGTAGAAATTGAGCATGTTGAGGTTCAGAATTGCCAGATATTTGCTCTGCAGCTCGTTCTGCTGCGCCTTCAGGAGGTTATCCTTGCCCGTCATCAGTTCGACAATGTTCTTGAGACCCAGACGGAACTGCTCGCTCAGCAGGTCGTAGCTCACCTGTGCGCTCTGTGTCGACACCTGTGCCGCCTTAAACTTGTTCTGGTTCGTGACAGCCTGCAGCCAGTAGTTTTCCACGGTCGAGTAGAGCGTGGTCTGCTTGTCCTTCATGTCGAGCATGTAGCTTTCGCGTTGCAGCATGGCCTTGTTGGCAGCAGTCTTTGACGAGCGGTTGTCGAAGAGCGGAATGCTCAGCGTCACGCCGCCACCCACGTTAAAGTTGGTCTTCATCTGCGCCCCCCATGCGTCGTTGCTCATTGACGTGGTGTTGGTCGCCACGCCGAGGTTCAGACCGATGGTCGGCAAGCGTTGCGCCTTGGCAATCTTCAGGCTCAGGTCGCTGCTCTCCACACCGAGCTGTGCCGCCTTGATCTCTGGACGGTGCTCTATGGTCGCCGTGTAGACATCGTTGAGCGCCGGCACCGCTTCGAGCGCCATGGCATCGGTCGCCTCTGGCACAGCCACGTCAAACTCGTCGTCGTTGGTGATCTGTAGCAGTTGCTTGAGCTGACGCTTATAGTTGCGAATGTTGCTCTCTGCCTCCACAATGTTATACTCGTCCTGTGCGCGCTGCGAGGTCAGCTGTGCGAGGTCAGCCTTACTCATCTTTCCCACGCTCACCATTGTCTTTCCGCGCTCCTCGTTGGCCTTGCTTGTCTCAAGGCTCGACTTGTTAACCTTTATGGCCTCGTTCGAATAGAGAATCTGCACATAGAGCTGCGCGATCTGCTCCAGAATGTTGTTTGCCGTCTGAGCCGAGTCGAGCACCGCCTGTTGCTCCGTGAGCTTGTTGAGCTTCACCTGATTGGTGTTGCGTCCGCCGTTCCACACGGTCCAGTTGCCGCTCACCGAGTAGGAACCGTTATAATAGGTCTTGTCCACGCTCGACTGCACATATCCGTTGGCAACAGTCTGGCGTCCGCTTTCCGGCCACGGACGATAAGTGATGTTTTGAGAAGTAGAAAAATCAAGCGACGGCAGCAGCGCCGCCTGACTCTGCTTCACGTCTTCAAGAGCTGTGAGTTGCTGCACCTTGGTTTTCTTCAACGATATGTTGTTGGCAAGTGCATAGTTAACGCAGTCGCCAAACGTCCATTGACGTGCCTCTGCCTGAGAAAACGAGGCGAGAAGGAGGGCTACAGCCACACATGTTTTTGAGAATGTCTTCATCTTATGTTCTTGATAAATTAGTTCTGTCGATAATTAATGTCATCTGGCTATTAGATGCAACAAGACGCATAAAAGTTTATCACCAGGGCCAAACATTAACACTTGTTTGTATTTTCCTCTTTTTTTGTAACATTTTATCATAAATCAGCAACAATTAAACATTGCGACCCCAATATAAAACATACAAAAAGAGCGATATATGAAAAAATAAGATTACTTTTGCAAATTGAAAAGGAGATAAAAAGAAAGAGAACAAACAGAAAAAAGAAAGAGAACAAACAGAAAAAGAAACAAGAAAAGCATAAAAAAGACGAACATGAAAAAGAACCTTATAAAGAAATGTGCGGTGGCAGCAGCAGCCTGTGCCGTGATAGCAGCAGGTGTGGGCTACTACTACTTTTTCTCGTCCATGTCGAAGGACGGCGAGACACATTATGTTTATGTAGACGACGACGACAACATCGACTCGGTCTACACCAAGCTGTCTGATGTCTCGGCAAGCCAATCGCTTGCTGCTTTCAAGCTCCTCACCAACGCCACAAGCTACGCCTCGCATGTGCGCACAGGACGTTACGCCATTGAGCCGTCAACAGGAGCCTTGCAGACGTTCCGCCACATGAGAAACGGGCAGCAGACGCCTGTAAACCTGACCGTGCCGTCCGTTCGCACGCTCGACAAGCTGGCCGCCGAACTGTCAAAGCGACTGATGGTTGACAGCGCTGACATTGCCAACGCGCTCACCAGCGAGGCCACATGCGAGAAATATGGCTACGACACAGCGACCATTGCCTGCATGTTCATACCAAACACCTACGACATCTACTGGAACACATCGGTGGAGCGTCTGCTCGACCGCATGCAGAAAGAGAGCAAACGCTTCTGGGAGGGCGACCGCACGGTGAAGGCGCAACAGATGAAGCTCACACCCAACGAGGTGATAACACTGGCAAGCATCGTGGACGAGGAGACGGCGAACGACGAGGAGAAGCCTATGGTGGCAGGAATGTATTATAACCGTCTGATGCTCCGCAATGCCGAATATCCCGAAGGCATGCCGCTGCAAGCAGACCCCACGATCAAATATGCGTGGAAGCGTTTCGACCTTAAGCGCATATACAACAATCTGCTGCACATCAAGAGCCCCTACAACACCTACGTCAACCCTGGCTTACCCCCAGGCCCCATCCGCATTCCTTCGGTTGCCGGCATCGATGCTGTGCTTAACCATGTGAACCACGACTTCATCTACATGTGCGCAAAGGAAGATTTCAGTGGCACACACAACTTTGCCCGCTCATATAAGGAGCATCTACAGAACGCAGCAAAATATAGCAAGGCTTTGAACGAGAGAGGAATAAAGTAAAAAAATATCATTATTTCCTTGTTCAGGCTCATATATTATTGCCGTGTCTTAACAATCTATTTCGCGCTTTGCGCGTTTTGTTCAGAACATTAATGCCCGTTAATTGAACATTAATTAAACATTAATAAAAAACCACGCGGTGCGCGTTTTAATGATAATTAATGGATAATTAATGGGCATTAATGTTTTATAATGCCCGTTAATTGAACATTAATTAAACATTAATAAAAAACCGCGCGATGCGCGTTTTAATGATAATTAATGGATAATTGATGGGCATTAATGTTTTAAAAACAAGCAAAGCAAAGCTTTGCGAGCATCACAGAAAAATATTATTAAATCGTTTAATCGTTAAAATGTAGATGCAACAAAAAAGCCTCAACCTTTTCAGATTGAAGCTTTCTGCGGTGCGTACGAGACTCGAACTCGTGACCCCATGCGTGACAGGCATGTATTCTAACCAACTGAACTAACGCACCATTCAAATCGCGTCATTTCGTTTTAGCGAGTGCAAAGGTAGACATTTTTTAGTTACCCACCAAATTTTTCGATAACTTTTTTACAAAAAAAATTGCATAACCACCGCATTATGGTAGTCTTTGCCATCGAAAAGCCAGTCTTCAAGCACCATCTTGCTCTTAAAGCCAAGCGATGAGAACAGATTCAGAGACGGCATATTATCCTCACGCACAACAGCATAGAGCTGATGGAGATGAAGCGTACGAAGAGCATAATCCATAATTTGCCTTATCGCAGCCCTTGCGTAGCCTTTTTTCCGGTGTTCGCGACAAATGACGATGCTCACCTCTGCCCTTGCGTGAGATGGACAGAAATTCACCACATCGGCAACGCCCACCAGTAGGCCTTCTTCGTTCTCCACAACCATGCGCACCTGCTTGTCGGCATAAATATCTGCCGAGGCGTTGGCAATGTAATCGTGCAAGATGTATCTCGAATAAGGCACGTTGTTCTCTCCCACATCCCACACGTCGCGGTCGTTCTCTATGCGGTAGAGAGCATCGAGGTCTTCGGGTTCCATTGCTCGGAGACGAACAACAGCCATGGCAGTTTCAACGTTAAAGCCTTTTTCTGCGTTAAAGCCTTTTTCAACGTTAAGGTTCTTTTCAACGTTAAGGTTCTTTTCAACGTTAAGGTTCTTTTCAGCGTTAAGGCCCTTTTCTGCGTTAAGGCTCTTTTCTGCGTTAAGGCTCATATCCTCTTGAAGGCTTATATCTTTTTTCTCATCCCTGTTCATCTCAGCACCTCCTCACATGTTATGATCGTGCCTGTTGTCTTGTCGAAAGTTCCAATGCCCACGTCCTTGTTGTCATCGTTGGCAAATATGTCGAAGATCTGTTCATAGCTATAAGAGCAGACATCATAGACCGCCACCACATCGCCCTTAGGCATCGGCATGTCCACATGTCCACGGGGCAAGCTCTCCGCCGTGCCTTCATGGAACGTGGCATCGAGACCTTTCTTGCGCGCTATCTTGCGACAACGCTCAAGAGCATCGTTACAGCCAATGAAGACATAAGACGTTGTTGCCACCCTGTTACGGCTGAAAAAGCCCAGACTCTTTCGCACACGTCCAATCAGCATCTTAAACAGAGCTGCCGTGGCCTTGACCAAGATGGCACCCTTGACGGGCACACTGAAGAGCAAGGACAAGTGGCCATAATGTTTTCGGAAGAAGATGAACATGGCATCGTAGAACACATGGACATAAGCAAACGACGACTTATGCGTGCTCTCACCCTTATAATGGAGAATGCGGGCCGGCACATACCAGTTTTCATAGCCCCCCTTAAGCAGACGATACGACAGGTCTATGTCCTCGCCATACATAAAGAAATCTTCATCGAGCAGCCCTATCTTGTCGAGTGCCTCATGACGCACCATGCAGAAAGCCCCACTGATGACCTCTATGCGCTCGGCGCTGCTCCACGGCAGGTAACCCATATAATAATGGCCGAAGCGACGGCTCTTAGGGAAGCGGGCACACAGACCGCTCATCTTGTAGAAGGCGGTTAGCGGTGTCGGGAAGCCGCGGCGCGACTCCATGGCAGGTGTGCCGTCTACCTTGAGCATACACACCCCTACCCCTCCTGCCTTAGGATGGGCATCCATGAACGCCACGACCTCGTCGAGAGCGTTCTCGCCAACGATGGTGTCGGGGTTGAGCAGCAGCACATAGTCGCCCGAACATTGTCGTATGGCAATGTTGTTGGCGCGTGCAAAACCGAGATTGTGGTTACTGCTTATAATGTTGACTGAAGGAAAGCGGTCGGTGAGATAGTCGACCGATCCGTCGCGCGAGTGATTGTCAACAACAAACACCTCCGTAGCAATGTTTTTTGTCGCCTTAAAGACCGACAACAGACATTGCTCGAGATAAAACTTAACGTTGTAGTTGACAATAATTACAGAGAGTTTCAATGGAAAAGCGTGTTAAAGTGCTGACTTGCCTTCATTGTTGTCGCCAAGCTCGCCGGCTGCATCGGCATGATTGCCGGCTACATCGGCCGGTTCGCCGGCTGCATCGCCAAGCCCCTCTTCATCTCCACCCATGCCAACCTCTGCCTCACAGCGCGACATTGACGGGAACACGAAGAAGATGCACAGCGCCAGGATGATGGCCAGATAGCCAAAGGCGACATTCATGAAAAGATAATAAAGCAGGGTGTTGACAACCATGGGCACCGTGAGCATGGCCAGACGCAGAGAACCAAGGCAGAGCAAGGCCTGGGGTGTGCGCAGACGCATAGCCACAGCACGCAGCTTAAAGAGTTTCAAGGCCAGAGGAATGAAGGCGATGGTAAGGATCTCCATCGCCACCGCTGCCACAAACTCGAAGTTGACCTGTTGACCTCGGAGCACGCCACAGGGCAGAAGGTCGGTCTCAAAGAGCACGACAGCCAACGCCACTATGGTGAGAGGCACAACGGCACTTATGAAAAGTATGTGTTGTGTACGTTTCATTTGTCATTTTTCATTTCTGTTCGGTTGATGATGGCACGTCCAAGCGTCACCTCATCGGTATACTCCAGCTCATCGCCCACGGAGATGCCACGCGCGATGACGCTTATCCTCACATCATAAGGTGCGAGTTTACGCGATATGAAGAAATTGGTGGTGTCGCCCTCCATTGTCGGACTGAGCGCCAGGATGACCTCCTCCACCTCGCCGCTTGCCACACGCTCCACGAGCGAGTCGATGGCAAGGTCTGAAGGCCCCACGCCGTCCATGGGTGAGATTACGCCACCGAGCACATGGTAGAGGCCGCCATACTGCTGCGTGTTCTCCACCGCCATCACGTCGCGAATGTTCTCCACCACACATATCGTGCGAGTGTCGCGTTTGGGGTTGGCGCAGATGGGACAGATGTCGGTGTCGCTGATGTTGTGACACACACGACAATAGCGCACCTCATGCCGCATCTTGCTTATCGCTCCGGCAAACGCGTCGACGCTGTCGGTGCTCTGCCTCAACAAGAAGAGTGCCAGGCGCAGGGCAGTCTTACGCCCCACGCCAGGCAACTTTGACAATTCGCCCACAGCATCGTCGAGAAGCTGTGAGGGATAGTTTTGTTCTATCATCAGTGGCCGTTAGTCGTTGAACAGATAAACGCCGATACCCACCTTGAAGCCAACGGTCGAATAGTCGCTGTGGCTCTTGAACGACTGGTCATAGTAGATGGCAGGCTCAAGGGTCACGGTGCGGCTGAGGAAGTAAGCATAGCCCACCTCGAAGCCAGGCATCACATCGGTGTAACCCTTGGCGTGAGCCAGCTTGCAGTTCATGCCGAGATAGATGCCGTTCTGCTCAATGTAGTAGCGGCCGCCAACACCAAACGAGTAGGTGTCGCTGATGTCCTTTGAGCCATAGTGGTTGTAAGCCAGCGATCCGTAAACGAGCCAGTCGTCGGCCACCATATAACCCATCTGACCCGAAGCACCCATGTTAAACTTTGTGTTGCCGCTGTAGCTCATGTTGAGACCAGTGAGCGAACCGTTCATATAAAATTTTCCTTGCTCAAACTGTGCGTTTGCGGCTACCGACACCATCAGCGCGGCAACCAATGCGTAAAGTTTCTTCATCATACTTATCTTTCTTGTTTAAAATCTTCTTGTTTAAAGTATTCTTGTTTAAAATATTCCTGTTTAAAATAAGGTGTAAACATCAATGAGGCGGCATGTCACCAGTGCATGTCGCCTCACCTTATTATATATAACGCCCGAAAGGGCAGAAAATTATATTTTAGCTTATTATTCTGTTTTTTTTCACACAGTGGCGTGCTTCTTCCACCAAACAAACCATATTATAGCCACGGCAAAGACAGCGAGACCGAGACCATAGCCACCCCATCCTTGCAGACCGAACGCCTGGTTTGACACGAAGATAAACGTTGAGCACACGGTGGTCATGAACAGGGCGGGGATGAGCGTCATGACATAACGTTTCTTCTGCTCCATGAGATAGACAGTGAGCGCCCACAGGGTGAACACGCTGAGCGTCTGGTTCGCCCAACCAAAATATTGCCAGATAACATTGAAGCCGTCAGGGTTCTCCATCTGCCACACAAGCAAGAGCACGGCAGCAACGAACATCGGAACGCAGACATAGAGACGGCGGCGTATGGCACGCTGGTCTATGCCCAACGCCTCGGCAACGATAAGACGGGCGCTACGGAAGGCGGTGTCGCCACTGGTGATAGGTGCTGCCACGACACCGAGAAGTGCCAACAAGCCACCAAACATGCCGAGCCATCCTGAGCACACATGCTCCACGACCTCAGGAGCGGAGAAGAACTGGATGAGCGACTTGCCGCCATCGGCTTGAGCTATGAACTGGTCGGCCACAGCAGCAGGCACAACCTCGCGCCAACCGCCATAATAGAAGAAATACATCGACACGGTGGCCCAGATGAGAGCCACGATGCCCTCGGTTATCATGGTGCCGTAGAAGATGGGGCGACCGTAGCGCTCACTCTTCATGCAGCGGGCCATGAGCGGACTCTGTGTGGCGTGGAAGCCGCTGATGGCTCCACAGGCGATGGTGAGGAAGAGGCATGGGAACAGCGGGTTCTTAGACATGTAACTCTCTGTGCCTAACCACGTTGGGGTGCTGTTAAGATTACTCTTGCTGAGGTCGCTCCACAGTTCGGGCAGCTGCGGCATCTTCACAAACAGACCTATCATCAGCGCCACAGCCATGAACAAGAGAGAGAAGGCGAAAAGCGGATAGACCTTGCCTATGATCTTGTCGATGGGTAGCATGGTGGCAATGATGTAATAGATAAAAATGATAACTATCCACATCATCACGGAACCGCCGATGCCGTGAAGAATGATTGCCGGACTGTACACAAAGACCACGCCCACCATCATGAGCAGCAACACGGTGAACACAAGGTTTACCTTCTTTGTGCGATTGCCAAGATACTTGCCCACAAGCTCGGGCAGACCAACGCCGCCGTTGCGAAGGGAGAGCATGCCGCTCATATAGTCGTGCATAGCTCCTGCAAAGATGCAGCCAAGCACAATCCACAGATAAGCCACAGGACCATACCATGCACCCATGATGGCGCCGAAGATGGGGCCTGTGCCAGCAATGTTAAGAAACTGGATCATAAATATTTTCCAGCCTGGCAACACCACATAGTCGATGCCGTCGGCTTTTGACACAGCGGGCGTGGGGCGGTCATCGGGGCCGAACACTCGTTCTACAAACTTTCCGTAGACCAGATAGCCTACGATCAATGCTAACAAGCTGAGAGTGAAAGATATCATTTTTGTTTAAAATTATTGTTGTTTCGTTTTCAATTATCGTCACCACCTACGTTTTCATAACGTTTTCTTACAAGAAACGACTTGTAGGTTTTAAATTGACATGCAAAATTACAAAATATATCTGAGACGCAACAACATTACGCAAGTTATTTACACTGATGTCTTATCCTTACCCCCAAGGCATCAGATAAAAATTTTTATTTATGACAAAAACGCAAGGGTTTCGTCTTTTTTTCATTAATTTTGCACGATATGAAAGAAAAGAAAACGACATGGCACACGTTAACGGTGCTTGCAATGTGGAGCATTATCGTTTGCTCACTGTTCTCAGTCACAGCCAAGGCACAGACAGCAACGTTTAGTGGGCCTCAACCCAAGCATGAGGTGAGAGCGGTATGGCTCACCACGATCGGCGGACTTGACTGGCCCCACAGCTACGCCCAGTCGGCACGGTCCATAGAGAAGCAGAAGCAAGAGATGCGCCACATCCTCGACCGCTTGCAGCAAGCAGGCATCAACACCGTGCTGTTGCAGACACGCATACGCGCCACCACCATCTATCCCTCGCAGCTAGAGCCATGGGACGGATGCCTGTCGGGATGTCCGGGCAAGAGTCCGGGATATGACGCGCTCAAGTTTGCCATCGACGAGTGTCACCATCGTGGCATGGAGCTACACGCATGGGTGGTCGCCATACCCGTGGGCAAATGGGACGGGTTAGGATGCCGCACGTTGCGCCGACGCTACCCCAAGCTCATAAAGAAGATTGGCCCCGACGGCTTCATGGATCCTGAGAAGCAAGGCACAGCCGATTATATTGCTCGTCTGTGTGACGAGATAACCCGTCGCTACGACATCGACGGCATACACCTCGACTACATTCGTTACCCCGAGACATGGAACATAAAGGTGAGCCGCGAACAGGGACGCCGCTTCATCACCAACATCGTGCGCAAGGTGTCGATGAAGGTTAAGGCCCTGAAGCCATGGGTAAAGATGAGCTGCTCACCCATAGGCAAGGCCGACGACCTGTCACGCTATTGCAGTAACGGATGGAACGCCTACACCAGGGTGTGCCAGGATGCACAGGGATGGCTGCGCGACGAACTGATGGACGAGCTGTTCCCCATGATGTATTTTCGCGACAACCATTTCTACCCCTTCGCCATCGACTGGGCAGAGCAGAGCCACGGCCGCATCATAGCACCGGGCCTCGGCATCTATTTCATGTCGCCACGCGAGAAAAACTGGCCCCTCATCGACATTACACGCGAGATGGAAGTGCTGCGCTCCTACGGCATGGGACATGCCTTCTTCCGCTCCAAGTTTTTCACCGACAACACCAAGGGCATCTACAGTTTCGCATCGCGCTTTGACCGCACGCCAGCTCTCATCCCACCGATGACATGGGAGCGGGCAAAGACACCCGCCACCCCATCGGCGCTCACCATAACAACCGAAGAAGCAAAAGGAAAAGACGGGCTTACCACAAGCGTGCTGTCATGGACACCTGCAGACCGCGACACGGTGATGACACGCTACAACGTCTACTCATCACGCTCCTACCCCGTCAACACGGAAAAGGCAGAGAACCTCATCGCCACACGCCTGCAACGTTGGCAACTTGCCATCCCCACAGACCCTTCACGCCATTATGCCGTAACAGCAACCGACCGCTACGGCAACGAGAGCGCACCCTTGCAGCAGGAAGGCATAGAACCAACAGGCTATGACCTGGCTGGTTACGATGCTACCGCTTCGATGGGTAAAGGAGCAGCAGCGGGTTATGGAGCAGCAGGTTATGAAGCAGCAGCGGGTTATGGAGCAGCAGCTCTCGCCACCAACCCCTTGCTCCCATGCGACAACACCTTCATAACGGTGCCGCCCAAAGGTTCCACCCTCGATGCTCAGTTTATAACCATCGAAAACATCTACGGCCGCATTGTGGCAACACGCCCATACAATGGAACAAAGATAAACGTTAAAGATCTTCCCGATGGTGTCTACATCGTGCGCTCACTGGGAAGAAAAGGAGTGACGCATAGGCTGGGATGGAGTTTTAAGCGCGAAGCGCAAAGCGCTTCGCGCAGTTTTGAATTTTGAATTTTGAGTTGTTGCGGCTTTGCCGTAATTAGGAATTGTTCAGTTTTGAATTAGTAAAATCAAAATTCTTTAATTCAAAATCGGCTGAAAGCCGACAATTCAAAATTCAAAACTCAAAATTCAAAATTCAAAACTCAAAATTGCGGCAAAGCCGCAATAATTCAAAATTCAAAACTCAAAATTCAAAAAGCGTGGAGAGAAAGAATTCTTTCTCTCCACGCTTTTTGAGTTATTTCACATAAACCTTTCCGTTGTGGATATACATACCCTTCTGAGGACCGTTGATGCGGCGACCCTGAAGGTCATAGTAGGCGTTGTCGGTAGGCTTGGTGGTCTTGACGCTGTTGATGCCTGTAGAGACATCGAAGCGCACAGCAACATCGTCATAAGCAAAGTAGGGGGGCTGTGAGAAGCCATGGCCGTTGTCGCTTGAGCCTGTCACGTTGAACGTCACCTTTGTAACCTTGCCAAGACTCGAGAGATCAAACTTTGTCCAGTCGGTAACAATGTTCTCAGGACCGTTGCAGAGGAATATCTTTACCTCGCCCGTCTTCTCGTCACCATTGTAGCCTGTTGCCACGATAGCCACCCATTCGTCGGGACCAATCTTTGCGGTAAGGCCATTGCCGTTCATGTAGCAGCTGAGCGCATAGCAGATGTTGTTGACATACATGTGGTCGATCACCCTTGCTGTGCCGTCGGCAAATTTTAATGCAGGAAGAGAAGCCTCGGGAAGGCTATAACCAGAGTTGTCTGTATAGCCGAAATGAACAGCAAAGTTGTCAGAACCGTTGTGTCCGCCACCTGTGCGCACAAGCTCCAGATTGTCGCTCTTCTTATAAATGGTAAGCTGCGAATTGGAGTTGCCATAGGTTTCAATGTCAGCAGAAGCATAGTTGGAGATGGCGTGACCACCGCTCCAATAGCACCATGAGCCCCAACCCTCAGAGAGTGTGTTTGAGAGCCATGTGTTGTTTTCGTCTGTCCACTTGTAAGCCTCTTCTTCAGAGCTAAAGCCAGCGCCGCCTGAGCCATAAAGCAATGTGCCGCCAAACTGAGGGTCATCAATCAGCGATGACCAACTTTTTTCTCCGCCGAAGGTAGGGTCGTCACCTTTAAAGTCGGCATCCTCAAATGTCAGTGTGCGGATGGTGTAACCAGCCTCATCCTGTGCGTTGGCACACAGTGCTGCGAGGCACAATGCTGCAAGAGTAAAAAATTTTCTCATAAAAATAATTTAATGTTTTAATGTAATACGTTTTCTTGTCTAAAGAGCCGATAACGAAATTTCCTATTTTATCATTATCTTCTTTCCGTTGCTTATGTAGATGCCGCGCGTGGGGTTCACCACCCTACGGCCCGTGAGGTCATAATAGCGCACATCGTCCTTGCCGTCAGCACGCACGGAAGCGACACCCGTGGGACGCTGCTTCACAGGAATGATTATCGGGTCATCGTCATAACCCGGCACAAGGTGCAGGTCAACGAAGCCGGCAACCTCTGTTGAGGTCTCACCCAGCCTGCCACAATATTGAAAGATGCCTGTCACCACCTTAATGTAGTTGATCTCCGTGAGGTCCACATGGTTGCCTTGTTCATCTACAGCCCAGTCAATGTCGAACGTCGAATATTGGTCTTTGTTCAGCGATGCGTCGGCATAGCCATAAGCATCCTTGGCATAGCGGTAGAGCACCCAATAGGAGCCTTTGCCCGACTGGTCAATGGCGTTGTTAGGGAGCTTGCCGCCCTTGAACGTCAGCGTCTCACCCTCCTCCCACAGCGGCCAGTAGGTCTGCTTATGGAACGAGTTTTTCATGTGATAGCCTGTCGAGTCGCGCTTCGTGCCATCCTTCGCTGTCCATGTCGCCTCCCACTTGATGTAGTTGTCGAAGGTGGAGAACGGCTGCTCATGGTCACCGCTCTCTGCCGTGGGTTTGTGGTAGGTTATGGAGAAGTCGTGAATCTCAGAGGTGTAATATTCGGAACCTGCCAACTCATACCACTTGCAGGTGTTCACGTCATCGCCCACGCCCACATACACAATGCCCGGTTCGAAGCTGCCGCCAATGGTCTCGCTGCCATAGACAGGGTCGGAGGCAGCATAGAACCCGTTGCCGAGGATGCGGAAGTCGGACCCTTTCTTGTTCTGCACGGGGTGGTCAAACTGAACGGTGATGTAGCCTCCGTAGGTTCCGAGGTGAATCAGCTCCTCGTCAGCCAGGCTCTCCGTAGCCGCCTCACACACCTCCTCGTGCGTTGTCTCGGCTGTGGCAGCAGGGAGCGTGTTGACAAACTGTCCCGGGGCGGGATGCAGCTCTACGACGGTGACCTGCTGTGTCTGTGCCGACACACCCATCGCCGTGGCTAAAAACATTGATGTAAGAACATTTTTTATCATAACTTTTTTGTTTTCTTCCTTTTCTTTATTTCCCATACACAGGCAGAGCCAAGATGTGCGCGGGGTTGATATACACCTTCTGCGGCTTGAACAGCTCTTCACCCTTCATGGTGTAGCCATAGAGATAGCCGGCAGAGGCATAGCTTCCTGCATCGGTGAAATAGATGTTATGGGTGTAAGGCGAGATGTAGATCTCGTAGGGCGATGTCAGCTCGCTCAGCTTCTTTGTCACGACATCGTTGACCACACCCTCCTTCACCTCCATCGTTGCTGGGTTGATGGTTCGCTGATAATACTTATACTCGTTGGTGTAATAAGAATATTCCGATCCCACCACATAGAACAGCTTGCCATCGGTGGTGTTGTAGGTGCAGGGGAAATCGAGCACGTTGAAGGTGTTGGTCTCGCAATCGAAGATCAGCATGCGTGGCTTCACGTCATAATAGTCGCCACACGAGTTGATGCACAGATACCTGCCTGCCTGCGATATCTCACCAAAAAGATTTATGCAGCCCGTGTCGATGTTGCGGATGAGCGTCATCGTCTCGCTGTCAACGAGCGACACGGTGGTCTCATGGTCGTGGGTGGTCTCGCTGAACGAGTATCCGCCAGTATTGGCAATATAGAGCACCCCTTTGTAGAGACGTATGCCTTCAGGCTCCCACCCCACCTCACAGGTGGCCACCACATCCTTGGTCTTGAGGTCTATCTTCGCCACATATCCACGGGTGAAAGTCTGTGAGCCACACTTGTGGGCGTAAGACGTGACATAGAGATACCTCCCGTCGCTACACATGCGGCGGTTGTTGGGCACGTTTTCCGTTGCACCGCAAGCCGTGCCGTCGGGGTGGATATACTGTATGATGTTGGACCAGTTGACGGTGATGGCTATCAGCGTGTCGTTGACATGCAAGATGTCGTTTGGCGTGTCACCAATCTTTGAGCCGTTCACCTTGCGGAACCATTTGTTGGTCATCACGCCCGTTGTGCCGTCATAGAACGACAGCTGCCCGTTGTCCGATTGCCAGTTGCCCTCATTACAGACAATGAGGTTCTCACCAAGCAATGTTGGCTTCGTCTCTCCTCCCGGCTCGTCAGGCTTTCCTCCAGGTGAAGGGCTTGGGTCGTCGCTGCCACATGAGGCGAGCAGCGCCACCATAATAATATATAAGAGCTTTTTTATCATATCGTTATCTCTGCTTTTATTGTTTGTTGTCCCTGCTTTGAAAAACATTATCTCTGCTTTGAAAAACATTATCTCTGCTTTGAAAAACATTATCCCTGCTTTGAGAAACATTATCTCCACTTTAAAAATCTGTTTTCTCCGCTTAAAAAATCTGTTTTCTCCGCTTTAAGAATCTGTTATCCCTTCTTGGGCTTGCTCTCCTCTTTTTTGAGGGTTGCTACATTTTATATTTGAACGTCACCGCAAATCGTCTGCCGGGCATGGGCCATCGCTGAATCATCTCATATCTCACGTCGAAGAGGTCTTGACACTCGGCCTCAACGGTGTAATGGCGAAGAAAGTTGTAGCCCACCTTCACGTCGGTACAGTTGTATGCCTTCAGCGGGTCATCGATGGCGTTCTCTGCCGTCCAGTAGCGCTTGTCCACAAACATGTGGCTCAACGAAGCTGTCCAACCCTTGTAGAGGAACGAATAGACGGCGGTGAATGACCATTTCGGACTATAGGCAATGTAGTCGTTATAAGCATCCTCCTTCGGGTTCGTCCTGTTGCGGTCGTCTTGGAACGTGCCTGTAAGCAGGAGCGAGTGGGCCTTATAGTGGGCGTTCATCGTCACGTCCACACCCATGCAGCGCGTGTAGCCATAGTTGAGCATGGTCCATTGGTAGGACCCCTTCAGCGGCAGACACACAATGCGGTCCTCCACATGGTTATAATAGAAGTCGGCTTGCAGGTCGAGACAGTTGGTCTTGTAGACCACGCCCACATCAAACTGCTTCGTATACTCTGGCTTCAGGTTACGGTTTCCCACCAACGTGTAGTAGAGGTCATTAAGCGTCGGTGCGCGAAACACGCTCTTATAGAACGTGCGCAGCGTCCAGGGACCAGTAGTGTAAGAAGCCAAGGCGTTCCATGTCATCTTGCTCAGGGGCTTCGTCGTGCCGTAGGTGTGGTCGCTGACGTGGGTGTAGAGACCGCTGAGGTTGACGTTCAGTCCGTTATGGCTGTAAAACGCCGACAGCGATGTCTTACTGTCCATGCGGTAGACATAATGAAAATTCTTCACATCGGTTGTCAGATCCGACCATCTGAGGTCTGTCGATGCCGACAGCCCGAAGCGTCCCAGGCGCAAAGAGGCCGCCGCCGCACCATAAACGTCTTGTTGGTGATACCTGTTGTTGCTGTGCACCGATATGTTTTCAGGATAATCGGAGCGATAGTGGAGGTAGTCGTTGGCATATTTCACGATGCCTCTCAAGCCGAGACGTCCAAACTCTTCGCGGTAGGTGAGCTGTGAGAAGAAGTTGCGGTCCCACTCACGTCCCACATCGGTGTAGGTGTCAGACAGGCGCCGCACTATTCCGCCCGGCAGTCCGCGCACAGAGTTGAAATAATAGGTATGCCACTGCAAGCCCTTCCAGAAGGCGCAACCTTCGATGCGGAACATCGTTATGTCCGAGTTGCGCCGCGTGCCTGTCGTGTCCTCATATTGCGTGTGGTAGGAGAAGGGATAGTTGCCCTTGGTGCGTGTGTAGGCGGCGTCAATAAAGCCCCAGTCCTTGTAGCTGCATGTTGCCGCCAGCTTGTGCGTGCCGAACGACCCGTTCTGGTAAGAGGCGGTGAGCGACGTAGAGTCGGGCCTGTGCGTGCGCAGATACACCGTCGATGCCGAAGCATATTCGGTGGCCATCATGAGCATCTCCGTCTTGTTGGCGTTGAAGAGCGACACGCTCTCCAGGGTTGTCAACGAATACTTGCCGAGATCCACGGTGCCGTTCTGCGCATTGGTTATGCGCACGCCATCGAGATATACGCCCACATGCTGCGAGCCGAGCGACCTGACGTTTATGGTCTTCTGACCGCCCAGTCCGCCATAGTCTTTTATCTGCACACCAGCAAGATATTTCAAAGCGTCAGCCACCGAGCTTGACGGCAGCGCTTCTATCTGTGCCCGTGAGATGACCTGTTGCGGCGTGGTCTCACGCTTGCCCTTCACCACCACCTCTTTGATGTGGTATGTAGAGTCGGCATGCTGTCGCATGATCTGTGCATTGGCCGTCACGGCACATACAAGCAGGTTGATGACAAGGCACGTCATCAGGCAGTTTCTTCTCAATAATGTCATGTCTTATGATTTCTGTGTCCGTAATCCCGCAGACACCATGGTTGTCGTTACAGCAGTGGCAGGTCTTCTGACTTCGTCCTTAAGATAACACGGTCTTCCCAGACATTCAGCAAGACCTGTCCGAAACGGTCTTGCGTCCAGTGACACTATCGGTTATCCTCATACAAAGGACACACAGCTACGGGTATAGTTGCAGACTCTCACTGCATTCCCATCTTAGCTCCTCCGCACCACAACGATGCGTGGAGAACCAAATGCTTTTGCAAAGATACACAGAATAAAGCATTCTGGCAAGATTTTCTTGCCGAATTACAGATTTATTTGTAATTTCGCGAGAGATAAACAAAAAAAGCAAACAATATGAACGAAACTCTTAACGTGCTTGAGACACGCCGCAGCGTGAGGGCGTTTGACCCGTCACGCATGCCTACAGACCAACTTATAAGTGAGGTGGTGAAAGCTGGCGAATATGCGCCGACAGGCAGAGGAATGCAGTCGCCACGCATCGTGGTGATAACCAACAAGGCGGTGCGCGACCGTCTGTCACAGCTTAACGCCGAGGTCATGGGCGTAACATCTGACCCCTTCTACGGCGCACCCGTAATCTTGCTCGTGCTTGCCGACCGCAGCCGTCCCACATATCTTTATGACGGCAGCCTCGTGATGGGCAACCTCATGAACGCCGCTCATGCCGTGGGACTGGGCAGCTGCTGGATACACCGCGCACGCGAGGTGTTCGCTTCGGAAGAGGGCAAGCAGCTCCTCGCACAATGGGGCATCACAGGCGATTATGAGGGCATTGGCCATGTGGCGCTCGGCTATGCGCTTAACGAGCCTGCACAGGCAAAGCCACGAAAAGCCGATTACACCGTGTGGGTGAGATAAAACACCATAAGATTAATCTATTCTCCTAAACTTTCTATTTTCCTAACAATACAACAAGACCGTTATGACAAACAAGCTCAAACACGCAGTGGCCACGCTGACCCTTGCTCTCTCTGCCGTGGCTAACGCTCAGTCTGGCGAGTGGATACGCATAAACCAGCTGGGCTACCTGCCGAAAGCCACGAAGGTGGCTGTGATGATGTGTGAGGACACGCCCGAGGTGAAGACGTTCGAGATAAGAGATGCTTTCACCGACAAGGTTGTGCTCTCTTCTGACAACGTCAGAGCCACGGGACCGCTCGGCAACATGAAGGCCACGTTTCGTCTGTGCTTCAGCACGCTCGACCTGCAAGGCACCTATTATATTAAGGTAGGCAACTGCCGCTCCGACGTGTTCCCGATAAACGGACAGGTCTATCACGGCACCGCCGATTTCACCTTGCGCTACATGCGACAGCAGAGGTGCGGATGGAACCCATACATAAAAGACTTTTGTCACCAGAAGGACGGCATTATAAAGAACCATCCCACAAAGGAAGGACAGCACCTCGACGTGAGGGGTGGATGGCACGACGCCGCCGACCTGCTGCAATATACCACCACGTCGGCAAACGCCATCTACCAGATGATGTTTGCCTACATGCAGAACCCCTCAGCCTTTGCTGACCACTATAAGGCTGACGGAACACCGGGCAGCAACGACATTCCTGACATCGTGGACGAGATCTACTGGGGACTGCAATGGCTCGACCGCATGAACCCGGAGAGGGGTGAGCTGTATAACCAGATTGCTGACGACCGTGACCATGTGGCCATGAAGCTGCCCAACTATGACCCTGCCGACTATGGATGGGGCAAGAACGCTGACCGACCGGTCTATTTTGTTGACGGCAAGCCTCAACAACGTGGCAAATACATGAACGCCACGATGGGAGCAGCAAGCACAGCGGGCAAGTTTGCGAGCGATTTCGCGCTCGGCTCACAAATTCTCAAGCCCTTCTACCCCGAGTTTGCAGCAAAAATCGGGGCCAAGGCGAAGGACGCCTATCAGGTGGGCGTGGACAAGCCGGGCAACGCACAGACGGTGTCGGTGGTGTCGCCTTACATCTATGAGGAGGACAACTGGGTGGACGACATGGAGCTGGGGGCCATGGAACTGTATCGCCAGACCGGCGACAAGAGCTATCTCTCACAGGCTGTAGAGTATGGGCGACGGGAGCCGTTCACACCATGGATGGGTGCCGACAGCGCACGCCATTATCAATGGTATCCGTTCATGAACATGGGCCACTATCAGGTGGCCAAGCTCACCGACAACAAGCGCCTGAAGGACGAGTTTGTGCGTAACCTGCGCACAGGCATAGAACGCACATACGAGCGCGGACGTAACCACCCGTTCCTCTGGGGCGTACCGGGCGTGTGGTGCTCAAACAACCTGACGACAGCAATGCTCACACAGTGTATCCTCTACAGACAGCTCACGGGCGACCGCACATACGAGGAGATGGAAGGCGCGTTGCGCGACTGGCTCCTCGGCTGCAACCCGTGGGGCACAAGCATGATCGTGGAGCTGCCTATGGGCGGCACCTACCCCACCCAACCCCACTCGGGCTATGTGTACCTGAACAAAGGCACGACGACCGGCGGTCTGGTCGACGGACCGGTCTACGCTACAATCTTCGGTTCGCTACGGGGCGTGAGCCTGACAACAGGAGCACGGGCAGCAGAGGCACACAACTATGAGCTGTTCCAGCCTGACGACGTGGTGTTCCATGACAACATGAGCGACTACAGCACCAACGAGCCGACCATGGACGGCACGGCGGCGCTCACCTTCCCGTTCTCTACATACGAGGCTGAGGGACGGGAGCAGACGGGCTTGGCTGAAGACAAGAACGTGTATGAGCAGGAGGGTGGAATAATAAAGAGTGACCCTTCAAAGAAGAACATATCGCTGGTGTTCACAGCCGACGAGTGGGCCGACGGTGCCGACGACATCATTGCCACGCTGAAGAAGAACGACATCAAGGGTGCCTTCTTCTTCACAGGACGTTTCTTTGAGCTGCATGCCGACGTGGTGCGTCGTCTTGTGGCTGACGGCCATTATGTTGGCAGTCACAGCTATGGACATCTGCTCTATGCCCCATGGAACAACCGCGACTCGCTGCTCGTCACCAAGCAACAGTTTGTTGACGACATGATGAAGAGCTACGCCACGCTGGCACAGTTTGGCATTACCAAGGACAAAGCGCCGTTCTTCATACCTCCTTATGAGTATTACAACTCTACAGTGTGCTCATGGGCGAAGCAGATGGGACTGCAAATCATCAATTTCACACCGGGCACAGGCACGAACGCCGACTACACCACTCCCGACATGAAGAACTATCGCTCAAGCGACACCATCATGAAGCGCCTCATGGCTTATGAGCGTGACCACTCTCTCAACGGCCACCTGCTCATGGTCCATTTCGGCACGTCGCCACAACGCACCGACAAGTTCTATAAGCGTCTGCCGCAGATGATCAAGACTCTTAAACACAAGGGATATAAGTTCGTGCCTTTGAAAAGAAATCTTCTGGAAATGAAGAATGAAGAGTGAAAACGTATCTTAAAGTCATCGTACCTCGGTCGGGGTACACATGTACCTCGGTCGGGGTACGCATGTACCTCGGTCGGAGTACGCATGTACCTCG
>OLZZ01000351.1_pt1 | contig 21084 bp, 20 predicted proteins | sample 1673571 | NCBI WGS metagenome assembly OLZZ01 (sample SAMEA103958115, study PRJEB25191) | human gut metagenome | biome: human-associated habitat [ENVO:00009003]; feature: intestine environment [ENVO:2100002]; material: feces | place: Germany | collected 2013/2015 | reverse complement strand
CGCGCGCCGTCATGCACCAGTACGCCGTCGCATTGCCCAGAGAGCACCTGCAAGCCCCGCCAGACCGATTCCTGACGCGTCGCGCCGCCTGATACCACCGGAACGTCCAGCCCGTTCTGTGCCAACTCAGACGCCATAACGGGCATGTCCTCTTCGCGGCTGACAACAACCACCTGCTCCACCAGCGGCACAAACGCCTCCACTGAGCGGACAATCATGCTTTTGCCGGCGATTGGCAGCAGCACTTTATTGCACTTCGCGCCCATGCGCTGCCCGCTGCCGCCGCCCAAAATAATTGCGCCCCACATGATTTATTCCTCCGCGCCGCGTTCGGACGCCATCGCCGCATCCTCTTCCAGCACACGGTAGATTTCCGCAGCACCCTCCTTGCGCACCGTACCCGGCACGGCAAGAATCTCGTAGCGCCCCAAATGGTCGCCGAAGCGGATCGTCATGATATCACCGGGCTTGACCTCTGCGCCGGGTTTGGCGACTTTGCCGTTGAGCGTGACACGCCCGCCCGAACAGGCCTCGTTCGCCACCGTGCGGCGCTTGATAATGCGAGACACCTTCAAATATTTGTCAAGACGCATAATTTCCTCCGTGTTTCGGGTATTTGAGAAAAAAGCCCGCAAGATTGCTCCTGCGGGCTTCTATACGATGTCTGATGCGAAAATGAATCAGAAAATCGTATTAAGGACGATTACTGATTGACAGCGTCCTTGAACGCCTTGCCAGCCTTGAAGGTCGGGACCTTGGAAGCGGCGATGGTGATGCTCTCCTTGGTCTTGGGGTTGCGGCCCAGGCGCTCGGCACGGACCTTCACCTCGAAAGAGCCAAAACCAACAATCTGCACCTTATCGCCCTTGGACAGGCTTTCGGTGATGACTTCAACAACCGCATTCAGCGCCAGCTCGGCATTCTTCTTGGGGAGCTGGGTCTTTTCAGCAAGGGCAGCAACCAGTTCGGTCTTATTCATGGAATATATTCCTCCTTGTTTGCGCGATTCACGCATAGATGAAATGGGATAACCTTGGCAGCACGCTGCTGCGGCATAGCGTCGCGGTCAGCGCTTCCAATCTGCGGGGGAAGATGGCTCAACAGCGCGATTTTGCGCGGCTTTCACCCGATTCCAGTATACATCCATTTCCGATAAAGTCAAGTCCCTCAGCGATTTTTCGTCCAATTTTATCAGATTTTCCATCGCTGAGAAGCGTTTGATGAACTTTTCGGTGGCATTTTTGAGCGCCTGCTCCGGGTCAATGCCGCTCAGCCGTGCCACATTGACGCAGCTGAACAGCAGATCGCCCAGTTCTTCGCCAGGATCGCGCGCGTTTTGCAGCTCTGTCAGCACCTCGTCTGCTTCCTCGTGCACCTTCGGCAGCGCATCCTGCGGCGTATCCCAGTCAAAGCCGACCTGCGCCGCTTTCTTCTGCACCTTCTCCGCACGCATGAGCGCTGGAAGACTCTTGCTCACGTCCGCCAGCACACTGCCCTGCGACATAAGCCCCTTTTCAGCTTTCTTGAGTTTTTCCCAGCTGTCCGCGACCTCCTCCGGCGTGTCGCAGTGAACATTGCCGAAGATGTGCGCGTGGCGGTAGAGCATTTTGTGGACGATGGCGGTCGTAATGTCCTGCATCGTGAATTCATATGCCGACTCTGCAATGTCTGCATGAAACGCCACCTGCAGCAGCACGTCACCAAGCTCATCCGCCAGATGATCCATATCGCCCTCATCGACCGCGCCGACTGCCTCGTACGCTTCCTCAATCAGATAGCGGCGGAGGGTCTGATGCGTCTGTTCGCGATCCCACGGGCACTGGCGGCGCACCTGGTGCATGATGTGCTGCAAGTCCTGAAAGCTGTACCGGGTGCGCTGCTGAATCGGAACGGCGGGCAGATACAGGCAGACCGTGTGGTCATAGGTGTGCAGGCGGTCCATCTCCCAAAGCTGGATGTTTTGCGGCTTACGGTTCGTCTTGACGGTGGATGGGAACAGCACCGTCGGCAGCTCGTCGCCGTAAACATCGCACAGGCGCAGTTTCAGGTCACATGCCAGTGAGCGATTCCAGATTTCCGTAATCAGCATCGGCGTCGTCGGATCAGCGGCAGCGGTCACGGCATCCTCCGCCGGAATCGTTCGCAGCGCGCCGATGGGGGCGAGATTCCCCGGCAGCTGCGCAATGCACGCGTCTGCCAGCGTTACGCCCGGCAGAATGCGCAAGGCCGCGTCCTGCGGCTGCTGTGCCCGAAGCTCCCGCACCGCGCCATCTGTTCCGGCATCCAGCACGGCAAAGACAACCGCGTGATGCTCCGCTTCCGTCCACAGCGCCTTTGCCATGTCACGGTGCATCTCGTCGAAATCCTCATAGCGGTCGTAGTAATCATCCAGCGACGTACTTTGGACGCCCGCTTCCGTCAGCGCCGCGTAAACCGGGTGCTGCACCGTGCGGAAAATCAGCCGCTTCGCTTTCTTCATCGTGTTCAGAGACTGCGCCGTCAGCAGTTCCGGATCGTCCGGCCCCAGCGACACAACGGTGATGTTCTGCTTCATGCTTCTTTCCTCACTTCTTATTTCCGCTTCCGGCGGAAGGTGTTCAAGTCCTCCTTGGTGAGTGCTTTCGTCCAAATCGCTGTGACTACGAACACCGCAACGCCGACCGCTACCTCCACAATCGTCAGCAGACGGCTGAACGGCAGGATGCGTGTCATCAGACAGACGGCCGCGCCCATCGCCAGCGTCGCAATGCCCGGACGCACCAGCCAGTCGCGCCAATTGAACTTCGTGCCGGTATACTTCATGACGTAATAGAGATTCGGAACGAGCGATACCGTGTAGCACACCAGCGACGAAATCGGCGCGCCGTGGATGTTGAAGCCCGGAATACCCACCAGCGTGTAGTTCAGCGCAATTTTACACACAACGCCCGCAACCAGCGTGTACATGGGAATCCGCTGCTTCCGGACGCCTTGCAGAATGCTGCTCGTCGCCTGCACGACCGTGAACAGCACCACCGTCAGGCTGGAAACCATCAGCAGCGTGCTGCCGGTCATGATGTTCTCTTCGCTCAGCGAACCCTGATAGAAGAAGCGGAAAATCTGCTCGCTGAGCACGCTCATGCCGACCGAGCAGGGCAGCCCGATCAGGAACGCAAAGCGCAGGCCGAGATTCGTCTGCCGCTGCACCGCGTCCATATCCTGCACTGCCCACGCGGAGGAAATTGCTGGAACGAGCGACATGCTGACCGCCAGCGACAGCGCCGTGGGAATGTTAATCAGGCGGATGACCATGCCGCTGAACACGCCGTACGTCTCGACGGCTGCATCATGCGTCAGACCGGAAACGACGCAGCGGTTGACCAGCATCGCCGAGTCAATGAACTGCGACAAGGGCACGATGCACGAGCCAATTGTAATCGGGATGGCTATCACCATCAGCTGTTCTGCAATGCGTTTGGTGGATGTGTTCTGTTCCGGCGCAAGCTGTGGAATCGCGTCGAAGCGGCTTCGGCGGCGGAAGTAAAGCAGAATCATGTACAGCAGGGCAATCCCTTCGACGATGGTTGTGCCAAGCAGTGCGCCTGCCGCGCCCATCGCCACGCCGCCCATTTGATTGCCGATATACGCCATCGGCAGCGCCAGAAACACCTTGCCGACCTGCTCAATCAGCTGGCTGATGGCGGTCGGCACCATGTCCTGCTGTCCCTGTATAAAGCCGCGGAACGCCGACATCATGCACACAACCGCCACACACGGTGCAATCACCTGAAAGCCGATTTTGCTGTCCGACTGATTCACGCGCGCCGCCAGCATTCCGCTGCCCGCCAGCATGATGATGGCTGCAATGCATCCCAAAGTCGTCAGCAGCAGCAGGGCGACACGGAAAACGTGCTTGGCGCTGTGCGGGTCATCCTTCGCCAGCGCGGAGGATACCATTCGGCTGACCGCGACGGGCAGCCCGGCGGATGAGATTGTCAGCAGAAGGTTGTAGGTCGGGAAAACCGCATTGTAGATGCCCTGACCCTGCGCCCCGATAACGTACGTCAGGGGGATGGAGAACAGCACGCCGACGAGCTTGCAGATAATGCCTGCAATGCCCAGCACGGTCATGCCGCCGATAATCGACTTGGATTTGCTTGCCATTGGCTGCATCCTTTCCGTGATGAAAATACCGTACTCCATTATACGCCAGAATGCCCTCTGAATCAAGCAAAAACGCAAAAAAGGGAAGCGCGCGCTTCCCGATTTTTTACTGTTCCGCCACCTTCAGCTCGGTGTCGCCCATTTTGACGCCGTTGTCGCGGCTCATGAGCAGCACCGCGCCAATCGCTTCGCCGTCGGCAATAATCGGGCTGATGACCTGCGCCGTGTAGTTCGGGTTCTGATCTTCCTCCGTCGTCACTGCCACCATTCTTCCGCCGCTCTGCTGATTCAGGGCAACGGTCTGTCGGCTGGCAATGGCAGTCTCCAGCGCGCGGGAGATCGGCTTGTCGCCAAGCTCCTTGCGCGGCAGACCGCTCGCCGCCACCACCTGATCGCGGTCCACAATCACGGCAATATGCCCCAGCGAACGGAACAGGCTCTCTGTGTAGTCCTTGGCAAAGGATGACATTTCGCCAATCGGGGAATACTTCTTGAGAATCACCTCGCCGTCGCGGTCGGTGTAGATTTCCAGCGGGTCGCCTTCGCGAATCCGCAGCGTTCTGCGGATTTCCTTGGGAATGACAACACGCCCCAGCTCGTCGATGCGGCGAACAATACCGGTTGCTCGCATGATGGTCAGCCTCCTTCAAAATCTGTTCGGGAAAGTGCATGGGCACCACCGCACAATTCGGCGGCGCGTCTGGCGATGTCTTTTCCGCCATCTGCGGCTGTGCGGTGTTACCCATGATTTCGGTGTCCGAAAAACATTTTGTGCACTTCCTGCGTTTTCATGCACGAAAATTGGAAATCACATCGTTTTTCCCGCGTGGATAGTCGAAAGGCAATTAAAAAAGCCCTGCCGCGCTGTTTGATGCGGGCAGGGACTTGCAGTTTTTGCTTGTCGTACTATTTCGGGTTAAGAATGCGCCGCGAATTTTTCGTTCTGGTGAACGGGAGTGGAATGCCGCGCAGCAGCGCTGCACTAAATGAAGCTGCCGGATGCCAGAACGGAAAAAGTGCAGGTGAATCTGAAAATAGTATCAGATGAAACGGCGGCTGTTGGAATAGCGGGTGATTTGATGGCCATCCGCATCCGCAGTGAAGCCGATTCGGAACGTGCCTCTGGTCGTAATCGCGCTGGAATAGGAGAGGGTCGCAGAGTACGAAATGGTGTTCGTGGCGATTGTCGCCGGAACAGCCAGCGTTTTCACATAAACCCAGCGTCCGTTCGACTGCTGTTCCAGCCATGCGTTGGTGACAACAATGCGGCCGGCAAGGATATCCGTCATCAGAGTAAAAGTGGCAACTTTGTCCATGCCGAGCGAACAAGTGGCGGACAGGAAAGTGACATCCGCACACGGTTCTACGGAATCGTCTGCGAATGCGCAGCTCAAAAGTGCCGCAAGAACAAGCAGCACAGCGAAAATACGGCGAAGCATATGCATCATTTATTCTCCTATCTCTCTAATGATTGTGCGCAGGAGAGAAGTTACCTCCTCCTGCGACGTTCTGCCGGAAAACAGCAGAAGTTTGTCGTCACCCTGCCATAAAGCGACGGGCTTGTTGATGTTTTCCGTAATGTAGAAATTCAGTCCATCGAACTGTTGAATCGTTCCTTCATACGACTGCTCGAATGAAAGCATCATATACTGCGGATTGGAAATCAGGTTGATTACACCGACAATCGTCTGCTGTGCGTCCGCCGCATTGACATACATCAGCGAAATACTGATGCCACTTCGCGTGAAATTCACATAGCGGTGTTGAAGCTCCCATTGACCGTTCACCATTTCCGGGATGCCGGTTTTCCTGCCAATCAGTGCATCAAGCGCTGAGATACTCTGCACCTCAACGGTATCGTCGGTTGGCAGCATGGGGTCAGCAACGGCAGTTTCCAGCATTTCGATGGCAATTTCGTGGCTCGTCACGAAGTGCTGCTGTTCATCGGAGGTTGTCCAGTTTGCATACCACAGCAGCGGATGCGATACGGCAAAGGCGACAGCAATCGCCGCGGCACTGCAAGCCGCTGCGGCCATGATTTTCTTCCGCTTTTGACGCTTTCTTTCGTTTTTCTGATGTGCTGCCGCAATGTGCTGCCGGAGGGCATCCACACGCGCGGGGGCAATCGGCTTCTGTTCACCTTGCAGACGTTCCAGCAAATCCATGCAGGTGTGGATTTTCGTTTCATCTGTCGGCGCATCCGTTCGAGCGGCTTCCGCCTGAATGATGTTCAGCAGGCGGCGCTGCGTCTCGCGCGGCGGCAGATGACCGTAATCAATCGCTTGCAGGATGGCTTGAACCTCCTTTTCTTTTGGGTCGCTCACAAAAAAAGCCTCCCTTCACTATATGATACTGCATGAGAAGGGCAAAATGGGATAAGCAGAAAAAATTTTATAGAATCAAAAACGTGCCGCCCTGTACGCACAGCAGCAGCGTGACGAATAGCAGTCCTGCCGCTTTTTTGCGGATGCGGCGCGCGGCATCGTTGACCGTGTTGCGCTTGATGCCCAGCGTGTCCGCTGTATCCGCCGCGGAATTATCCTCCTCGTAATACTGGTGATAGACGGACTTCTCCAGCGGGGTCAGGCGCGCTTGCAGTTCCTCCAGCAGCTCGTTCATCTCGCTCTTTCGCAGCCACTGGATGAGTTCGTCCTGTTGTTTCTCGATGAGGATTTCCGGTTCCAGCGGGAGCGATATACCCAGCCGCCTGCGTTCGATGCGGGAGCGACGCGCCAGTGTGATGCACTCCAGCTTGCAGGCGTTGATGAACCATCCGTAGAGATTCTTGTGATTCGCCAGCTGCTCCTTCTTCTCCAGCGCCCGCAGTACCACTCGCTGAACAATATCTTCCGCATCCACACCATGAATCATTTGGTAATTGAGCAGAATGCGGCATAATCGCACGAGATCCTCCAGCATCTTGTTGTATACGTCGGTAATCTCACTTTCACTCATCCATTTCACCCTCACAACTTTCTGTATGATGGTGTCCGTTTCGCACTTGCGCGTATGCGCTCCGGGCAGTGCCTATAGGCATTTCTATTGTAAGACGAGATTGCCAATATGTCAATGCTTGCGCAGAAATATGGTGTGTTTTTTCCTGCGGGTGAGTGCCTTTTTTCCCATAGGCAGAATAAAACGCGTCGAGGTTTAGACACAGATAATATCTGCACACCGTGTACCGTCGGAAATGAAAGTCATAGAATAATAGCACTATGCTGTTGACAAGAACGTTCTTTCGCGTTATAATAGACACAGTAAATCACTTTCGGAGGTCATGTGAATGACAATGTGGAATTTCGGTGCTTCAGCCGTGCAGAATGATTCAGGAGGGAGTCAGCATTGAAATATCGCAAGCAGTATATCAACGTAGATGTTGTGTTTGATGCTTCCGGGCGGATGCGGCCGCAGGTCATCCACTGGGTGGACGGACGGCGGTACGAAATTTCGCGTGTAAAAGCGATTGTGCCCGCGGCAGCGCGCAAATCCGGCGGGCAGGGTGACCGATACACGGTGATGCTGGCAGGTCAGGAGCGCTACTTGTTTTTTGAGCGTCCGACAGACGAACGCGCTGCCATCGTCGGGCGCTGGTTTGTAGAAGCGACGGAGGGAAATTGAAATGGACAGAATCATTCGCCGAGAACCTGCTGATTGGCGGCACAGCGTGGCATTCACCGGGCATCGTCCGCAAAAACTGCCGTTTGGTTTTGATGAAACCGACCCCCGCTGCGTGGATTTCAAGCGGCGGCTGTGCAATTCTATCGAAATGATGATTCTGGAAGGGTACACGCACTTCATTTCCGGTGGGGCGCTTGGCATGGATATGTACGCGGCGGAGGCGGTGCTGACGCTGCGCGAGCAGTACCCGGAAATTACGCTGGAAATTGCCATTCCGCACGATGGACAGACTGCAAAGTGGCCGCAGTCCCTGCGCGACCGAGCGGAGCGCATCCGCGAGGAAGCGGATGTCATCACATGGATTGCGCACGAGTATACCAAGCGCTGCCTATTCGATCGGAACTACTACATGGTGTCGCATTGCAGCGTGCTGCTGGCATGTTTTGACGGTCAGCCCGGCGGCACGGCGCAGACCATCGAGACGGCACATCGGCTGGGGCGGCTGATTACGGTTGTGCGGCCGGTTCGCCGGAAAGTCGCGTAACACTACTTGCTATCCGCCTGCGCCTTTTCCGTTCCAGCGTCAGTTGCTCCATTTAAGGCGGCATCGCACAACTCGGCGGCGCATCTTGGCGCATTCTTATTGGAAAATAGGATAGAGGAGAAATGAATTATGCAATGGGGCTTGAACGTTCATCAGCAGCCGCGGCAGCTGGACAAACGGTTTTCAGACCTGAAACTGTGCCAGCGCGAACAGATTGCGAAGTGGCTGCGCGAGGAGACAAACGATTACTACACGCGCCATCAGCGCTATCCCGTCGGGCGGGAGGCAGAGGACGTGGTGGACAATGCGTATGTGCAGATTGTGAAAGCAGGAATTTGGATTCCGTATGGCGAAGTATACCAGTATTATCTCAGCCGCAAAGCGCGAATGCTGAAGCATCCGCTGCAAGGCTGAACGAGGAGGCTTTGCACATGTGCGGGCGTTTTTTCCTTGCTGATAGTGACAATTCTGGCGAACTTCGCAGCATCATCGATCAGCTGAATCGGCGCGGCGCCACTGTCAAGACGGGCGAGATTTTCCCGACGGATACCGTGCCTGTGCTGGCGAATAATCGGAATCGGCGCGTCGTGCCCTTTCCCATGCAATGGGGATACACGCTGCCGGACGGCCGCCTGCTCATCAATGCTCGGAGCGAAACGGCAGGAGAGAAGCCGCTCTTTCAGGACGCGATGCGCCAGCACCGCTGCCTGATTCCAGCAACGAACTATTTTGAGTGGGAAAAGCGCGGCAGGGAGAAAATCAAGTACGCCATCCGACAGGCGGATGCAGGTTTGCTATACATGGCGGGGCTGTACCGTGTGGAGAACGGGCGCGCAGTGTTCACCATTCTAACGCGTGAGCCCGCCGAACAGATTCGCTTCATCCACGACCGGATGCCTGTCATTCTGACAAGCAATGCAAAGCAGGATTGGCTGAATCTGGACTGCGATGCAGCGCAAACTTTGGCGCAGGCGTGTGAAAATGTAGCGTTTTGCGCAGTGAATGTTTCGTGCTGAGCATTGCCGCATAATGACGCAGATTCCGGTCAGGCTGCTGGCGGCAGATTCATGCTCTCCGCTATGGAAGAAGTTGTGCTGTCCGAAGAGACGATTCCGATGATGCCGTTTGTCAAGGCGGGAAAATAACGCATTTTGCACTTGTCACCAGCACTTCGGTATGGTATAATAAAATAGTTGCTATATGCTTGCAGAATGGGGAAATGTCCCTGTCAGCCACCCCACTGCAGCTTTTGATGGAGGAATTACGATGTACGATGTGCTCATTATTGGCGCTGGCCCCGGAGGAATTTTTACCGCTTATGAATTGATGGAACGCCGACCTGACCTGAAAGTCGCCGTTTTTGAAACGGGGCACCCGCTCAACCGCCGGAAGTGTCCGATTGACGGCGAGAAAGTGAAATCCTGCATCCACTGCAAGTGCTGCTCCATCATGAGCGGCTTTGGCGGCGCGGGCGCATTCTCCGACGGCAAGTACAACATCACCAACGATTTCGGCGGCACGCTCTACGAGTACATCGGTAAAAAGGCTGCCACGGAACTCATGGAATATGTTGATACCATCAATCTGCGCTACGGCGGCGAGGGTACGAAGCTCTATTCGACCGCCGGCACAAGCCTGAAAAAGACGTGTATGCAGCACGGTCTGCACCTACTGGACGCTTCCGTTCGCCACCTCGGAACGGACATTAACTATATTGTGCTCGAGCACCTTTACGACTATCTGAAGGAACAGGTGGAGTTTCATTTTGACTGCCCCATCGACACGGTAGAAAAGACGGACAACGGCTATCGCATTTACAGCGGCGACAAATTCTTTGAAGGGCGCAAGTGCGTTATTTCCGCCGGACGCAGCGGCAGCAAGTGGATGGAAAAAGTCTGCAAAGACCTTCACATCAAGACAAATTCCAACCGCGTCGATATTGGCGTCCGCGTGGAACTGCCCGCCGAGATTTTCTCGCACCTGACCGACGAACTGTATGAAAGCAAAATCGTCTACCGCACCGAAAAGTATGAAGACGCGGTACGCACCTTCTGCATGAACCCCAGGGGCGTTGTTGTCAACGAAAACACGAATGGGATTGTAACTGTGAACGGTCACAGCTACGAGGATCCCGCAAAGCAGACGAACAACACGAATTTCGCGCTGTTGGTCGCCAAGCATTTCTCTGAGCCGTTCAAGGATTCCAACGGCTACGGCGAGAGCATTGCCCGCTTGAGCAACATGCTGGGCGGCGGCGTTATCGTCCAGCGTTTTGGCGACCTCATCCGCGGCAAGCGCAGCACCGAAAAGCGCATCAAGGAGTCGTTCACCGTGCCGACGCTGAACGCCGCCGCGGGCGACCTGAGCCTCGTGCTGCCCAAGCGCATTCTGGACGGCATCATTGAGATGATTTACGCGCTGGATAAAGTCGCCCCCGGCACTGCCAACGACGACACGTTGCTCTACGGCGTGGAAGTGAAGTTCTACAACATGGAGGTCGAGGTGGACAGCAACCTCATGACCTGCCACGACGGGCTTTACATCATCGGCGACGGCAGCGGCATCACGCACTCTCTGTCCCACGCGTCCGCAAGTGGGGTGCATGTGGCGAGGCAGATTAGCAAGCAATAAGCAGGAAAACCTATTAAAGAATTTTGTCAATAGTATGAAAAGAGGATTTGCGTTTCAACAGGCGCAAATCCTCTTTTATATGCTGGCAGTCAAACGATTATTGGCGTTCCTTTTTTCCGTTCTTTTCGTTGATTCGCTCATAGCAATTCATCCGCAAAAAGCGATGCAAACACATTTCTGGAAAACAAACTGCTTGCAATCGAATTGCTGTCCTTTTTCTGGCGTTCCGCATAATTGTAGTTATCTATCAGTTGATTCCTTAGCTTTTGATGCTGCCGAATCAGCTGCTTAGCATCTTTGGCTGAAAATGCTCGTGCCATGTTCTTTCTTCCTCCGATGTACCTTTGTCGAACTGCGCGCATGTATTTTCACGATTGCACTTCGTTATTGTAGCACAATCCATCGAAAAGCGGAATAAAGATTCTATAAGCATCATAAGCTAACCGCGGCGAGTGCCTTTCTTCAGCACCCGCCGCGGTTCTTCTATTTGTTTACCTTTCTTCTCTAAAGTATGGCAGCCCCAAATGCTGCGGCGGCTGGTCCTCCCGCTTCTTGCGCAGGCTGGAGATGCACAGCACCACGATGGTCACGATGTAGGGGAGCATTTTGTACAGTTCCTTCACCGCCGGGTTCGAGCCGGTCGGGATGTACATGTGCAGGATGTAGAGTCCACCGAAGAGAATCGATGCGAACACGCCAACATTCGAGCGCCAGATGGTGAAGATGACCAGCGCAATCGCCAGCCAGCCGCGGTCGCCGAACGCGTTGTTTGACCACACGCCGCTTGCGTAGTCCATGACGTAGTACAGTCCGCCAAGCCCGGCAATCATGCTGCCGATGCACGTTGCCATGTACTTGTACTTCGTCACGTTGATGCTCGCGGCATCGGCGGTGTTCGGATTTTCGCCGACCGCGCGCAGGTGCAGACCTGTGCGGGTGTGCTTCATGAACCAAGCGACAAAGAAGCCGATGGCAATCGCGAGGTATACCATGAAGCCATAGGACAAGAAGTCCTGATAGAACCAGCCTTCGCTCTCGGCGAACAGTGGGCGATGGAAGAAGTAGCTTGTGCCGGAGAGGGCAATAGACGGAACTTCACTGCCAGACAGCTTAATCAGTGAGCCGCCGAAGAAGTTGCCAACACCCACCCCGAAAGTTGTCATGGCCAAGCCAGTCACGTTCTGATTCGCACGGAGTGTGATCGTAAGAAAACTGTAAATCAAACCACCGAGGGCAGATGCGATCAGGGAACACAGCAGTGAAACCAGCACTCCGACTGCTCCGTTTGGTGTCTCTGTACTTTTTTCATAAAAGAAGGCACCCATAAGTCCGGCGATACCACCCATGTACATAATTCCCGGAATTCCGAGGTTTAAGTTACCGGATTTTTCTGTGACAATCTCTCCGGATGCGCCAAATAAAATAGCGACTCCCTGTCCGATCGCCTTCTGGATAAACGTCAGTAATAATGTCATTCTATTTCTCTCCTTTCTTACGGAACTCTAATTTGTAGTTAATAAAGAATTCACATCCGATCAGGAAAAATAATAAAATACCTGTAATAATATCTGATGCATTTTCATTCAGGCCAAACTGCGATGCCACCTGGATCGATCCCTGCTGCATAAATACAAGGAATCCGGAAACAAGGATCATCGCAAGTGGATTAAACTTTGACATCCATGCAACAATGATCGCCGTAAATCCCCGTCCACCTGCTGTACTTGTCGAGATGGTATGGCTCGCACCGCTGACGATCACTGCACCGGCAATTCCACAGATCGCACCGGAGATCATCATTGTACGGATAATGACCTTCTTCACATCGATTCCTGCATATCTTGCAGTATTCTGGCTTTCTCCGACAACCGAGATCTCATATCCCTGTTTGGAATATTTCATATAAACATAAACTACTAATGTAATTGCTAAAACAATGATAACATTTAATGTATATGCATTGCCAAAAATTGTTGGAAACCATCCACCTTTTGTTGCTGCATTGATAATACCAACGGTATTAGAACCAGACGGATTCTCCCAGAATACAATACAGAACGTTACGATCTGCATTGCGACATAATTCAGCATTAAAGTAAATAAAGTCTCATTGGTATTAAAATATGCTTTAAAAATGGCAGGGATCACACCCCAGATCAGTCCGGCCAGACCACTGACAACAAAAATCACGATCAGCAGTAACCAGTTTGGCATTTTATCGCCAAAGTAGATCATCATTGCCGCTGCCGCTGTACCGCCCATTAAAATCTGTCCTTCTGCACCGATGTTCCAGAATTTCATTTTAAATGCAGGGGTAAGACCAATTGCAATACATAAAAGCACCATCATTTCACGGATAGTCACCCAGATCCTCCGGTTGCTTCCAACTGCTCCATCAATAATTCCAAGATACACTTCGATCGGATTCTGTTTTGTGACTGCCACGATCACAAGTGCCGCTACTACCAGTGACAATGCAACTGCGATCAGTCGGATCGCCCACGCCTTTCCCACACTGATATGGTCTCTCTTCACCATACGTGCAAAAGGTTCTTTCTTCGAAATCACGTTTTCCTTACTCATTCTTATCCTCCGTCAAACCAGTCATCATCAGTCCCAGTTTTTCCTTCGTTGTGGTACGCGCATCCACGATACCCGCAACTTTTCCACTGTTCAATACTAAAATCTTATCACAAAGTTCTAGCAGGACATCCAGATCCTCACCTACACAGATGACTGCAACTCCTTTTTTCTTCTGGTCATTCAACAGATTGTAAATCGTGTATGATGAATTGATGTCAAGTCCTCTGACCGGATACGCAACCATCAGCACAGTCGGATTGCTTGCGATCTCACGGCCGACAAGGATTTTCTGTACATTACCGCCGGAAAGCCTGCTGACCGGAGTATCCACACCCGGTGTCACAACATCTAATTTCTCCACAATATCTTCTGCAAGTTTCTTTGGAGATTTACGGTCGGCAAAGAAATGTCTGCCTTCCTTATAGCTTCGGATCATCATATTATCTGTCAGATCCATAGAACCAACAAGTCCCATTCCAAGACGGTCTTCCGGCACAAACGATAACGTGATACCAAGATTTTTAATATCCTCCGCCTTCATCTCAGAGATTTTTTCTGTCGTACCCTCCGGGGAAAAATAAAGGATCTCGCCGCTCTCGATCGGCTGAAGTCCTGCAACGGACTCTAATAATTCTTTCTGTCCGCTTCCTGAAATTCCTGCCACACCAAGGATTTCCCCACTGTAGGCGGTGAAGGAAGCCTCTGTCAGAACCTTAAGTCCCTCCTTGTTCCTACACGTAATGCCACGCATCTCAATACGTTTTTCTGCTCCTACAGGCTCAGTACGGTTGATATCCAGTTTTACTTTCTCGCCGACCATCATCTCTGTGAGTGATTCTACAGTTGCCTTCGCCGTCTCTACCGTATCAATATATTTTCCTTTTCGAAGCACTGCGACACGGTCAGAAAGTTCCAATACTTCATTTAATTTATGTGTGATGATAATAATGGATTTTCCTGCTTTCCTCATGTTCCTGAGGACTGCAAATAATTTTTCAGTCTCCTGCGGTGTCAATACGGCTGTCGGTTCATCGAGGATCAGAATGTCTGCCCCGCGGTAAAGTACTTTTACGATCTCTACGGTCTGTTTCTGTGAGACAGACATGTCATAAATTTTCTGGGACGGATTGAGGTCAAATCCATACTGTTCTGTCAGTTTCCTGATTTCTTTCTCTACCTGTTTCATATTCAGTTTTTCTTTTCCAGGCAGACCTAAAATAATATTCTCGGCGGCTGTCAAAATATTGATCAGCTTGAAATGCTGATGAATCATTCCAATACCGAGTGCGAAGGAATCTTTTGGGGAGCGGATGGTCACTTCTTTTCCATCCACATAAACTTCTCCTTCGTCCGGGAAGTAAATTCCGGAAAGCATGTTCATCAACGTAGTCTTTCCACTACCATTCTCTCCTAAAATCGAAAGAATTTCACCTTTCCTGACGGTCAGATTCACGTTATCGTTCGCAATCACGTCACCGAAACGTTTGGTTACACCTTTCAGTTCAATAGCGTTTCCTGTTTCCACAAGTAATCCTCCTAAATACGAAAATCCTTTCAATCTGTATCTTGAAAGGATTTATCTGTTTTCTTCCAATATTTCTATCATTGCAGAGCACAGAAACCATCTGTGCCCTGCCGGTTTATCTTAAAAATTAGTTTGCCTGAGATGTGATGCCATCAATGATAATATCAAAGGATGGTGCAGATGCCAATTCAGATTCATGATAATAACCGTCTGAAACGTAATCAGCATATTTTGCGTAATCTCCGCCTTCTGCGATCAGGTCTTCTAAGGAAGATCCGTTTACTGTAAATGTAGATGTATCAAATACATGAAGAGAACCATCTTTTAATGCTGCTTCTACTTCTTCTACTTTTGCGTCTGTTCCTTCTGCTGCAACAGCCTCATTGACCGGAGTGATTCTGACTGCATCCTCAGAGAATCCTTTGCACCAGTCTGTGTCGATTGCTTTTCCATCTAATACGCACTGTACAGCGTAAGTATAATATACACCCCAGTTATTTGTAGGAGATGTCAATGCTGCGTCCGGAGCAACAGATGTCATATCTACGTTGTAACCAACACAAGGAACACCTGCTGTCTCACATGCTGATGGAGCACCTGTTGTATCAGCATGCTGGCTGATCAGTACACAGTTGTCTGCGATCAGCTGATTTGCAACTTCGCCCTCTGCTGTCATATCTGCCCAGCTGTTTGTATACTGAACTTCCATTGTAACAGATTCACATACGCTCTTAGCACCTAAGTAGAAAGATGTGAATCCTGAAATAACCTCTGCATATGGGAATGCACCTACATAACCGATTTTTGCCTGGTCTGCTGTGATATCACCATTCTCGATCATCTCATTTAATTTCATACCTGCAACAACACCGGATACATAACGTGCTTCATAAATTGCATCGAAGTAGTTGTGCATGTTAGAAAGTCCGGAACTTGCTGCCTGATATCCTGTTGCATGACAGAACTGAATGTCCGGATACTCCTGTGCTGCCTGTAAAATGTATGTCTCATGTCCAAAACTTGTTGCAAAAATAATATTACATCCCTGATCTGCAAGGTCTACTGCTGCATCATAGCAGGACTCATCCTCCGGGATTGTTGTCTTCTCAATAATCTGGTCATCTGATAAACCGAGGTTTGCTGCCATCTCATCAATACCTGCCATATGAGCTGCTGTATATCCCTCGTTCTCATCACCGATATAAATAACACCGACTTTGATATCTGCTGCAGAAGCTGCTGCCTGTGTGCCATCTGTACCAGCCTCTGTAGAAGCTGCTGCACTGCTGTTGTCTGCTGTGTCTCCACATCCTGCCACCATACCGACAGTCATTCCCATTGCCAATAAAATACTTAATGCCTTTTTCATATAATCCTCCTTGTTTTGCATTAGAAAAACTAATTTCAAAATACAAAAGTGAATTTAGCATAGCAATTTTTTATCGTCAATATGATTTGTATGGTAATTTTCAAAAAACGTCAATTTTTGCAAAAAATTTTTTATTGATAAGATGAACTAATACAGGAGATATTTTTAACTAATAAAAAATACAGCCTTTCTCCGTCATCTGGAAAAAGACTGTATCTTTGTTCTTATACTCTTCTGATGTGCTGATGTGTAAACAGGTGATCCTGACAATACTCATAATTGCCCTCGCACTTCGAACAGAAACGGAACTGTAAATTTGGATCATCCAGCTCTGTCCGTCCGCAGACCGCACATTTGTGTTTTGCAATACCGGAACCAGGTCGCGGCTCTCTCATCTGCGCCCTAAACTGCTGCCTGCGATGCACCTCATGTGGGGTATACCGGCTCAGATTCCTCGTGGACAGGAAGAAAATGAGGTAATTTAACAGTGACATCACAATACATAACAGCATAATTCCTGCATACCATAATGCAGTGGATGCAGACTGTGTATATGCATAAATCGCATGATAGGTATCCCACACGCTGAAGATCATGATCACAACATATACGGCTGCCATCCATTTCATTTTTATCGGAATGATAAAGTACAGTAACACCTGCATATCCGGATATAAGGTAGCAAATGCAAGGAATATAGACATATTGATATAGGAAGTACTGATCATCTGTCCCATCATTGTGCTTGCAGTGTGGGCAAAACTGCCACCCATAAACAGATAGATCAGACCATACGCCAAAAGGCTTCCCACTTCAGTCAGCAGGATTCCGCCGATGATATAGGCATTAAAACGGAAAGTTCCCCACGCGCGCTCCAACGCAGTTCCAAGCTGATAATAAAACATCATCATGATCAACAGAAAAATGATATTGCTGTCTGTCGGCATTAAAATCCATGTGATAAGTCTCCATATCTGTCCGTGTAAAATGTAATAAGGCTGGAAATTCAAGAATCCCAATATATTCGGTGCTACCATGTTCAATACAAATCCAACGGAATATGCTCCGATCAGATACACGATCAGATTCGGTACCGCATATCTTCCAAATTTACGCTCCAGTTTATTTAACCAGTTCATATTGCTGCTCCTTTTTTTCAAATACTCTTTGGACTGTCTTCTTTTTCAAACAATCTAGCTAAAGTATATCTATGCAGGAAACCTTTGTCAATCGGCGCTAAATTTCTTCATAAAAAGTTTAGATTTTTCAGATTATTTTGTCATTGTTTTTTGTTTTTTCCTGTCGTATAATGTACATTGCTTGGTTTTTGAGCACATATATATAATAGGAAGAAATAGTGAACATAGACTATTGATATATCTGATTTACAAGAGATAATTTGGAGGAAAGATATGAGTAACAATACACTTCATAAACTTGGTATTGATATTGGTTCCACGACAGTCAAAGTAGCTGTGCTGGATGAGAATGACAACCTGTTATTCTCCGATTACGAGAGACATTTCGCCAATATCCGTGAAACTCTCTCCCTGCTGGTGGAAAAAGCTTATAAACAGCTCGGGGATATGCAGATTGCCCCGATGATCACCGGTTCCGGTGGTCTTACCCTTGCAAAACATTTAGACGTGCCGTTTGTCCAGGAGGTCATCTCCGTATCCACTGCTTTACAGCACTATGCACCACAGACCGATGTTGCCATCGAGCTTGGCGGTGAGGATGCGAAGATCATTTATTTCGAGGGCGGTAATGTGGAACAGCGTATGAACGGTATCTGTGCCGGTGGTACAGGTTCTTTTATCGACCAGATGGCATCCCTCATCCAGACAGATGCGACCGGACTGAACGAATACGCAAAGAATTATAAGGCAATTTATCCGATCGCCGCCAGATGCGGTGTATTTGCCAAGACAGATATCCAGCCTCTGATCAACGAAGGTGCAACCAGGGAAGACTTATCCGCTTCCATTTTCCAGGCAGTTGTCAACCAGACAATCAGCGGTCTTGCCTGCGGCAAACCGATCCGTGGACACGTTGCTTTCTTAGGAGGTCCCCTGCACTTTTTATCCGAGTTAAAGGCTGCATTCATCCGTACCTTAAACTTAGACGAGGAGCATGCGATCACTCCTTTGAATTCCCATCTTTTTGCAGCAATCGGTTCTGCACTGAACTATAAAGAGGACAAAGTAACTACTTTAGCAGGATTACATACAAAACTTCAGTCCGATATCCATATGGAATTTGAAGTTGCAAGACTTGATCCTTTATTCAAAGATCAGGCAGAATACGATGCTTTCCGCACACGCCACGACGGACATCATGTAAAGTCCGCAGATCTGGCTTCTTACGAAGGAAACTGCTACCTTGGTATCGATGCAGGTTCCACCACAACGAAAGTTGCCCTGATCGGTGAGGATGGTTCTCTGCTGTACTCCTTCTACAGCAATAACAACGGAAGCCCGCTCTCTACTGCGATCCGTGCGATCAAAGATATTTATTCCAAACTGCCGGAAAAGGCACACATTGTACACTCCTGCTCCACCGGATATGGTGAGGCATTGCAGAAGGCTGCTCTGAAATTAGATGACGGTGAAGTAGAAACTGTCGCACATTTTTATGCCGCAGCATTCTTTGATCCGGAAGTTGACTGTATCCTCGACATTGGTGGTCAGGATATGAAATGCATTAAGATCAAAAACCAGACTGTTGACAGTGTCCAGTTAAATGAAGCCTGTTCTTCCGGTTGTGGTTCTTTCATTGAGACATTTGCAAAATCCTTGAATTTCTCTGTGCAGGACTTTGCCAGAGAAGCTCTTTTTGCCAAAAATCCGATCGATCTTGGAACCCGCTGTACAGTATTCATGAACTCGAAAGTAAAACAGGCGCAGAAAGAGGGCGCATCCGTCGCTGATATTTCTGCCGGTCTTGCCTACTCAGTCATCAAGAATGCTCTATATAAGGTAATCAAGCTTTCCGATGCAAAAGATCTTGGCCAGAACATTGTGGTACAGGGTGGAACGTTCTACAACGATGCCGTTTTACGAAGTTTTGAAAAAATTGCCGGTGTCCAGTGTATCCGTCCGGATATTGCCGGTATTATGGGAGCTTTCGGTGCTGCCCTGATTGCAAGGGAACGCCATGAGGAAGGTTATCAGACCTCCATGCTCTCCATCGACGAAATCAATGCACTGACTTTTGACACAAAGCTTGCAAGATGTCAGGGATGTACGAACCACTGTCTCTTAACCATCAACCGTTTCTCCGGCAACCGTCAGTATATTACCGGCAACCGCTGTGAGCGTGGTCTTGGAAAAGAGAAGAACAAAGACAACATTCCAAACCTTTTTGAATATAAGAACAAACGTATTTTTGACTATGAACCATTAAGTGCAGAGGAAGCAGCCCGCGGTACCGTCGGCATCCCACGTGTATTAAATATGTATGAGAACTACCCATTCTGGGCAGTTTTCTTCAAAAAACTAGGTTTCTCCGTGGTACTCTCTCCGTCCTCCACACGTAAGATTTACGAGCTTGGTATCGATTCGATCCCATCCGAATCCGAATGTTACCCTGCAAAACTTGCGCACGGACATGTGACCTGGCTGATCCATCAGAATGTGGATTTCATTTTCTACCCGTGTATCCCATACGAGAGAAATGAGTTCCCGGATTCTAACAACCACTACAACTGCCCGATCGTTACTTCTTACGCAGAGAATATTAAAAACAATGTGGATGAGATCACTTCCGGTCAGGTGAAGTTCTTAAATCCATTTATGGCATTCACAAATGAGGACACCTTATCCTCCCAGCTCATCAAGGTATTCGGTTCTTCTGAATTCGGCATTTCCGAAGCGGAGATCCGTGATGCAGTTTCCGAAGGCTGGAAGGAATTAGCTGTTATCCGCATGGAAATGCAGAAAAAAGGTGAGGAAGTATTAAAATATATGGAAGAGACCGGAAGACGCGGTATCGTTCTCGCCGGACGTCCATACCACGTTGACCCGGAGATCAACCACGGTATTCCGGAACTGATTACATCCTATGGATTTGCAGTTCTGACCGAAGATTCTGTCTCCCATCTGCATCAGCCGGAGCGTCCGTTGATCGTTATGGATCAGTGGATGTACCACTCCCGCCTGTATGCGGCTGCAAACTTTGTAAAGACAAGAGATGACTTAGACCTGATCCAGTTGAACTCCTTCGGATGTGGTCTTGACGCCGTTACCACCGATCAGGTCAACGATATTCTGACCAGATCAGGCAAAATCTACACCTGTCTGAAGATTGATGAGGTCAACAACTTAGGTGCTGCCAGAATCCGTATCCGTTCACTGATCGTGGCGATCCGCGTCCGCGAGAAAAAGCAGACCAAAAGAACGATCGTGCCTGCAAGTTATGAGCGTGTGGTATTTACGAAAGAGATGCGTGAAAACTACACGATTCTCTGCCCGCAGATGTCACCAATTCATTTTGAATTATTAGAGCCGGCTTTCAATGCTGCCGGATACCATCTGGTCGTACCGGATGTTCCTGCAAGGGAATGTGTCGATGTCGGATTGAAATTCGTCAATAACGATGCCTGCTATCCATCCCTGATCGTTGTCGGTCAGTTGATGGCTGCCGTAAAATCCGGCAAATACGATATGAATA
>OLZZ01000340.1_pt1 | contig 21501 bp, 15 predicted proteins | sample 1673571 | NCBI WGS metagenome assembly OLZZ01 (sample SAMEA103958115, study PRJEB25191) | human gut metagenome | biome: human-associated habitat [ENVO:00009003]; feature: intestine environment [ENVO:2100002]; material: feces | place: Germany | collected 2013/2015 | reverse complement strand
GCGCGGGGTGGACGAATATCTTCATCTATCCCGGCTACGACTTCAAGATCGTCGACGCCATCATCACCAACTTCCACCTGCCAAAATCCACCCTGATCATGCTCATCAGCGCCTTCGCCGGCCGCAACTTCATCCTAAGCGCCTACAAGACCGCCGTCGAGCAGAAGTACCGCTTCTTCTCCTTCGGCGACGCCATGCTGATAGTATAATTTTTGGAGTTATCATATGTATAAGCTGATAAAAAAAGAAGGAAATGCAAGGCGGGGCGAGTTTCACACCGTCCACGGCACGGTGCAGACACCGGCGTTTATGAATGTCGCCACCTGCGCAGCAATAAAGGGCGGGCTTTCCGCCGTTGACCTTGAGCAGATAGGCTGCCAGGTCATGCTCTCAAACACCTATCACCTCCATGTGCGCCCCGGCGACGAGCTGGTCAGGGAGATGGGCGGGCTTCACAAATTCTCCGGCTGGAGCGGCCCGATATTGACCGACAGCGGCGGATTTCAGGTCTTTTCGCTCGCCTCGCTCAGGAAGATCAAGGAGGAGGGCGTTTACTTCCAGTCCCATGTGGACGGCAGGCATATCTTCATGGGCCCCGAGGAGAGCATGAGGATCCAGTCCAACCTCGGCTCCACCATTGCGATGGCCTTTGACGAATGCGTCGAGAACCCCGCCAAATATGAATATGCAAAAAAATCGTGCGAGAGAACGGTTCGCTGGCTCGAACGCTGTAAGGCGGAGATGCAGCGGCTCAATTCTCTGCCCGGCACGGTGAACCCACACCAGCTCCTTTTCGGCATCAATCAGGGCTGCACCTTTGACGAGCTGCGTATTGAGAATATGAAACAGATAGCGGCGCTCGACCTTGACGGCTATGCCATAGGCGGCCTTGCCGTCGGCGAGCCGAAGGAGGATATGTATCGCATCATCTCGGCCGTCGAGCCTTATGCGCCCGCCGATAAGATACGCTACCTGATGGGCGTCGGTACCCCCGGCAACATAATCGAGGCGGTCTACAGGGGCGTTGACCTCTTTGACTGCGTTATGCCCAGCCGCAACGCCCGCCACGGTCGACTGCCCTACCTGCCGCCGCTTCTCCAAGGCGTATATCCGCCACCTTTTCAAGGCGAAAGAGGTGCTCGCAATGCGGCTTTGCGTTATCCATAATCTTTATTTCTATAATACTCTTATGCAGCGCATCCGCGACAGCATTGATAACGACACTTTCGGCGAATTCCGTGAGAAATATGTCGATATCCTTGATACAAGAATCTGATTTTGTGAGGAATTTATATGTTTAAGCTTCCTGAATACACGGCGCCGGATTTCAGCGCCGAGAGGTTCATATCCTGCCCCGATGTTACGACCGAGCGGGCGGGCAGGGGATATATCCCCGAGAATTTCTACGCAACGACCATTTACCCCGAGTATTTCAAGATAAACGGCGAATGGAAGCTCATTAAGGGCAGCCGAATGGATTGCTCAGTCATTATTAAGGACGGCGAGCCGCACGCTGTTGAAATGCGCAATATCCGTGAGGGCGATGAAGTTGTTGTCGGCCGCACGGACGACGGCAGCTGCGGAGTATTTGTCCACACGGACGGCTTCACCGCCGCCGAGGAGAATAATCAGAGCTTTGCTTTCAGAACGGGGCAGTCGAGGGAGACCTCATATTCGAGGGATTACGACAGGCTCTATGATATCCTGCGCCACGACAGGGATAACGGCAAGATAGTCTGGGTGCTGGGTCCCGCCTGCGTGTTCGACCATGACTCCCGCGCCGCCATGGAGTCGCTCATCAACAACGGCTACTGCGACGCGCTCTTTGCGGGCAACGCCCTCGCGACACACGACCTCGAGGGCGATCTGTTCCACACCGGGCTCGGGCAGGACATATACACAAAGCACAATGTCCCCAACGGGCACTACCATCACCTGCACACGATAAATCTTGTCCGCAAAGCGGGCGGAATAAAGAACTATGTCGAGCAGAACAACGTCCGAACGGGCATCATGCAGGCGCTCGTCAGGAACAATATCCCCTATGTGCTCGCGGGCTCCATCCGCGACGACGGTCCTCTGCCCGATGTGATACCGAATGTATACGACGCGCAGGACGCCATGCGCAAGCACACGAGCGAGGCGACGACGGTAATAGCCCTCGCCACTCAGTTGCACACGATAGCGACGGGCAACATGACCCCGTCATATCAGGTGGTGGACGGCATTGTCAGACCCGTATATTTCTATGTTGTCGATGTGTCGGAGTTCGCCGTCAACAAGCTCAAGGACAGAGGAAGTCTGAGCATCACGGGCGTTGTGACGAACATCCAGGACTTCATCGTCAACGCCGAGCGCAATCTTATCGGCAGGGATGGGAAATAAAATAGTAAAACAGCAAAGCAGGATTGGACGGTGAAAAAAGATGAAGCGTTTATCACTTTTTTCGATAGTTTCATTATTTATAATTTTCTTTGTTATGCTCATCTCAATATCATTGATAGGTTCCGGTACGGTAGTCACTTCATATGAGGGGTTTGCGCTGGACTCAAACGAGAATTTATATTTAGGCGAATACAGCAAAATCAATGTATACAAAGAAGGCTCTTTGTTATATTCCGTTGACGCGCACACGTCAAGAGCCTATGCTTTCACTATTCAAAATGATGAAATTTTGATATCAACTGCCGAGACCGTTTATATCACGGATCTAAGCGGAAATGTTATCAACAGCTATAAAGATACGGATACCTCGCTGTTCAATGAACTCAAAAGTAACAAGGACTCTTTCTCATTGAACGGCAGCACCTACAAAATGCAAAAAAACTTTGGCAGAAGCAGAATAGTAAAAGACGACGGCAAAGTGATATATCAAATGCCGCTTCTTGATTACATAGTTAAAATAGGAATTCTGATTTCAATGTTGTGGCTGGCGGTACTTGCAATATATTTGGTTATCAGTTTTCGCAAAAAGGCCGAACATAACAAATCACAAAAAGGATGATTGACTTTGCTCAAGAAAAAAATTGCCGAACTTTTTGAAAAAATCAAGAAAACAAAAACATCTACTAAAATTATGATACTGCTTCCTGTCATATCGATGCTTATATCTACTACGGCACCCTTTATTCCGGGACTTCTGGAAAATAGGATAGCATTTGATGCAGTGTCGTTGTTTGCTTTATCTTTGATAGTTTTATTTATGATTTTGTTAAGTATAAAAGTCAAAAAACAGCCATGGCACGGTATACTGTGTTTTTTCACAATATGTATCGGCGTTTTGTTCTATATAATATTTATAGGGTACACAGCACTTTGGGATTATCTGCGGTAAGCATTCTAATTATATCAGAAATGAGAATGACATTTATGATTTAACAGGCGAACTTGTTCGACAGAGCGTACTCAACGGCAGCAAAAAGCGCATTTATGACGCCGAGTACGGATATGACATGAACAACGACGTGTGTTATAACAGTGGCCGTGACCACATCTATATTTTTTATACTTGCAGACGATATCACTGGGATAGGGGGAGTTGATGACATTGCAATTATTCCGCTGATCTACATTTTTGAAGTTTTAGAGTAAATAAGTTGATAAATGATATTTTGGAGGCAATTATGATAGAAATATTAAAATTAGCTATGACATTGAAAAAGAATGTATGTGTCTATACTTGCGATTCGGAAATTTCAAAGTTCTTATACGGACGTATAATTTTTATTGACAATGAGTTTTTCGCTCTGTATATGCTCACTCCAAATGGAGAAAATGACGGTATTTTGGTAAAAAAGATTAGCTGTATTACTTATGTTGAGATGGACGGACAGTATGATGAAAAAATGAAAAAACTATGTCCGAATTTCGACGATTTGATTTCAAAGACTCCGATAGATTTTGAAAATGGAAATGCGCTGTTTTCAATAATGCTGGATGCGTTAAGAACGGAAAAGCCGATTTCTGTTGAGCTGTTGGACAGTGGTGTTGATTCGGTGATTGGTCAAGTTACAGCGGTTAATGAGAAAATATGTACTGTAAGGCAGATAGATGAATACGGATGCGATGATGGTATCGCGTATGTCAATGTCCCGGATATAACTCAAGTATCCTACGCATCTGCCGATAATAGCATTTTGTTGTTGCTTATGACCAAGTGAAAAAATCACAGCTGCGGAAGCTATCATTTTTGCTCCGCTTTATGGTGTTGATCTGGAACCAATTGATTGGGATTACGGATATTAATTGGAACTTAACAAAATTTTACGATTATATTCGAACCTAAATGAAAGGAGTTTAAGGTGCATGATTGAATTTAACGGATATCTTACGGGAGTATCAGAGAAATTCTTTTTTAAAAAGTATGTTACTTATATGCAAAACGCATTTATTTTTGGTTTGGTAATGGTATTGCCTTTGATTTTTATGCTGATGAGAATTTTTCAGACATTTTCAATATTTTACGGATATTGTGCGGTTTTTGCATACGCCATGATAGCGGTTCGCATTAAAACTCCAAAGGGAAGAAAAGAAATAACTCCTAAAAGAATATATGTTATAGATGATAATCTCATTTGTATTTCCGATAAGCAAAGCGAGAGCAGAAGTATCGGATTAGTAAAAACAGCTTATGATTACGGGGAGTTCTACTTTTTATCATTTCCGATGGGGAAGAAAAGCGGAAACTTTGTTTGTCAAAAAGATTTGCTCACACAAGGAACTCTCGAAGAATTTGAAAAACTGTTTGACGGCAAAATAGTAAGAAAATATTAAAATTTACTGCGGCCGGGAAATTTGATTGTTTGCAACAAATTGAAACAACCATAAAACTATCCCCAAAAAATTAAATGTTTTTGGGGGTTAGTTTATTTGTCAATTGTTATTTACCGCGATTTTCAGCCTATCCAAATTCAGAAACTCCGGGTCTTTTAAAGGCTCAAAATAAAAATACGAAAAACTTCAATTTTTTCTTGACAAATCCGAGTCTCTTTGCTATAATCTCTCTTGCAGTTGCGGATGTAGCTCATCCGGTAGAGCGCCACCTTGCCAAGGTGGAGGTAGCGAGTTCGAGCCTCGTAATCCGCTCCAGAAAAAATTCGTCGTGGAAACATTCACGGCGTTTTTGCTTTTTACGGATACTTTTTAAGCCTGTCGGGAAACCGACAGGCTTTTAGCATATCTCCTGCTCAAGATTTCTGAACATATCGTCATCGAAAAAATCCGTAATGCTTATCTGAAGTCCGTCGCAGAGCTTTTTCAGCGTCACTATGCCGATGTTTTTTGATTTCATATTGATTATATCGTTTACGGTTGATTGTGTAACAGCCGAAAGAGTTGCCAGTTTGTTTACGGTTATGTTTTTATCCCTGCATAGCTGTAATATGCGTCTTGAAACTGCTTCGGAAACAGATTTGCACACCATTATCATCATTCCTTAGTTGTAATCATTGTATGTGTCAATACAGGTGGTGCGTTTATATGGATTGGAATTATAGGCGGGGGATTCGGTGTATTTGAAACTCTGGTTGTTTCGTTTATAATTGCCGCATTTGGTATAATTTCAGGATCGCTTGAAACTATGGTATATTATAGCAAAAGGTGGAATCCGATTATTTCGTCTATATCATCTTGGGAATGCAAAAAGTGTGGTACTATAAATTCCGGAGATGTGATGGTTTGTTCAAAGTGCAATGAATACAAAGAATGAGTTGATTCGATAAGAATTACAAAAACGGTGAGCCTCACAAGACCACCGTTTTTTGTGTTTAATATTTTAATTTATCACTATCATTCAATCCCGACCGTTTTGCTATCCTGTATATATTCGCAACCTATAAAAAAGTCGGAATTCGAGGCGGCACATTGCTATTAGTAAAAATAAAATCTTTACCATCGTTCAATCCCGACCGTTTTGCTATCCTGCATATATTCGCAACCTATTAAAAGGTCGGAATTTGAAGCGGCATATTGCCGCAAGGTCGGAACAGACGGCGGCGACCCGCCGCTTAGTAGCCGTATTCGTCGGAGATGAGGATTACTTTTATTCTGTCCTTGTCACGCTGATGAGCCATTATGACATAATCGTTGCAGATCCTGTCGGGGCTTAAGCAGTGCGCACATCTGCCTGTCTTTGCACAGGGGGTGTTTCTGCCGAGTCTTACACAGTTTGCGGGAGATGCTATCGTTTCAAGGCGGTCAACGGCTGAGTGGAGGTCTGTTACAATCTTGTTTAAGCCGGCAACAATGATTACCTGCTTCGGTCCGAATATCATGGCGGCTACACGGTTGCCGGTGCCGTCTACGTTGTATAATTCGCCGTATTCGGTTATCGCATTAGTGCTTGCAAAGTAGGTGTCGGCTGAAAAAGCCTTCCTGTAAAGGTCGTTTACCTCATCGGGAGAGAGCTTTTCACGGTCGATGTAGATACCGCTGTAGTTTTCGTTCAGAAAATTCTGAATGCCGGTTTCCTTAAGCGTCATTGTTCCGCCGGAAACTATCAGCTTGTCGTCCTTTATAAGCTCCTTTATTATCTGCTTAGCCTCGTCGGGAGTATCGACAAGATAGCCCTTCATATTGTTCTTTTCAAGGGCGGATATTACCTTTTCCGCTCTCTTTTTGAGTGCGGCTTTTACGTTTTCATTCATATCATTCGTTCCTTTCGTGCGGTATGACCGCTGTATAAGATAAATATAACATATTTCGCAAAAAAGTCAAGAATAGTGATAGACATTTAAAGCTGAATGTGCTATAATTGACTATAAGCAGAGTTGTGAACTGCGGTTTATGAAGATACGATATAAAACGGTAATATTCCGATAAATAGAAAGGAACATAATATGGAAATATTAAAGCTCAGTGCGCCCTGCAAGGATTATATCTGGGGCGGTAACAGATTAAGAGAGGAATACGGCAAGGTATCAGACGCTGATAAGATAGCTGAGAGCTGGGAGCTTTCCTGCCATAAGGACGGTCAGAGCGTTATTGCAAACGGCAAGGATAAAGGCAAGACGCTTTCCGAGTATGTAGCGGAAAATAAGAATGCACTCGGTACAGCCTGCGACAGATTTGAGTATTTCCCCATACTTATAAAGCTTATTGATGCAAAGGATAACCTGTCTGTACAGGTACACCCCGACAATGACTATGCTATGCGTGTCGAGGGCGAGTACGGCAAGACGGAAATGTGGTATATCGTTGACTGTGAGGAAGGCTCACAGCTTATATACGGCTTTGATAAAGAAATTTCAAGAGAAGAGTTTGCGGACAGAATAAAGAACAATACCTTGCTTGAGGTCACTAACAATGTTCCCGTACATAAGGGAGATGTGTTCTTCATCGAGTCGGGTACGCTCCACGCTATCGGCAAGGGTATACTTATTGCCGAGATTCAGCAGAACAGCAATACGACATACAGAGTATACGACTACGGCAGAGTAGGAAAGGACGGAAAGCCCAGAGAGCTTCATATAGAAAAGGCTATAGACGTTACTGAGCTTTGCCCTCCGAAATATGATACAAAGCCTCAGGGCAAGCCTGTAAAGATAGACGGCGGCGAGGAAACATTGCTCCGCAGCTGTGAATATTTCGATGTTCATAAAATCAAGGTTTCAGGAACCGTAACGCTTGACGCAGATGAAAAGTCGTTTATGTCGGTTCTGGTGCTTGACGGCAGCGGTAAGATCGGTGAACTTGACGCAAAGAAGGGCGACAGCTTCTTTGTTCCGGCGGGCTACGGCAGATTTACTCTTACAGGTAATCTTGAGGTAATTCTTTCTGATATAGTTTAAGACTTGTGTTTTGAAAGGTTAAAGGGGATATATGAAGTATTATATCGGCGTTGACATTGGCGGTACGAATATCAAGGCAGGAGTGGTTGACGAGAACGCACAGCTCGTTTCGAAAATATCACTCAAGACAAATGCGGCAGACGGTTATAAAAGCGTCCTTGCAGTAATCATTGACGCTGTTGAACAGGCTGTACAGCTTTCGGGCGAGGACATTGACCGGATAAAGACTATCGGTGTTGGCTGTCCGGGAACTATGGATAACGAAAACGGCACAGTGCTTTATTCAAACAATCTGCACTGGGAGAACGTTCCGCTTGCAAAGGATCTTGCAGAACATTTCGGCAAGCGTATCATTCTTGAAAATGATGCTAATGTTGCGGCATACGGCGAGTATCTTGCAGGTGCGGCAAAGGGTGCGAAAAACGCTGTAGTGCTTACGCTCGGAACTGGTGTTGGCGCAGGTATAATTATAAACGGCGAGATATACAGCGGCTCAAACAACGCAGGCGGCGAGATAGGTCATACTGTTATCGAGGTTGACGGTGCGCCGTGTACCTGCGGAAGAAACGGCTGTTTTGAGGCTTATTCTTCGGCTACGGGACTTGTCCGTATGACGAGTGAAATGATTGAAAAATATCCGAGCGGACGGCTTCACGAAATGGTTGACCGTGACGGGAAAATTTCAGCAAGAACTGCATTCAATGCCGCTAAGCTGGGCGACCCTGAGGGAAGGGAAGTTGTTGATAAATATATCAAGTATCTTGCCTGTGGCATTACGAATGTGATAAACGTATTCCAGCCCGATATTCTCTGTATCGGAGGAGGAGTATGCAACGAGGGCGATAATCTGCTTATACCGCTGAAAGCACAGGTGGCAAAGCAGATATACTCAAAAAACAATGCTAAAAATACCGAGATAGTAATCTGCACACTTGCAAATGAAGCAGGTATGATCGGCAGTGCCATGCTCGGCAGAAAATAAAAACACTTTTTTGCAAAGGAAAGGACAGTAAAAATGAGAAGCGATCTTATCAAGAGCGGCGTATACAGAACACCGCACAAAGCCTTACTGAAGGCACTGGGTGTAACAGACAGCGAGATGCACAAGCCGTTTATTGCCGTTGTATGTGCGGCAAGCGACTATGTTCCCGGTCATGCGCATCTGCACGAAATATCAAGACAGGTAAAGGACGGTATCAGAAACGCAGGCGGCGTTCCTTTTGAATTCTTCACCATCGGCGTGTGCGACGGTCTTGCAATGAACCACAGAGGCATGAGATATTCTCTTGCATCCCGTGAGCTTATCTGCGACAGCATCGAGGTAATGCTGACGGCACATCCTCTTGACGGTATCGTATTTATCCCGAACTGCGACAAGATAGTTCCCGGTATGATAATGGCTGCGGCAAGAATGAATCTCCCCTCTATTTTTGTAAGCGGCGGTCCTATGAACCCCGGCAGAGTACAGGGTAAGAGAGTAGGATATAACGAGATATACGAAGCTATCGGTCAGTATTCTAACGGTACTATAGGCGATGATGTTCTTCTTGACTACGAGAATAACGCTTGTCCTACCTGCGGTTCATGCTCGGGTATGTACACGGCGAACTCAATGAACTGCCTTACAGAAGCAATCGGCCTTTCAATGCCGAAGTCGGGTACAGAGCCTGCTGTAAATGCCGCTCGCCGCAGACTTGCAAAGGAAACAGGCGAAAGAATAGTCGAGCTTGTAAAGCAGAACATCTGCGCTAAGGATATTATCACAAAGAAGAATATGATGAACGCACTCGCTACCGATATGGCAATCGGTGCTTCCTCAAACACGGTACTTCACCTTTTAGCTATAGCACACGAGGCAGGAGTAGACATTTCTCTTGACGATATTGATAACAAGAGCAAGACAACACCTCAGCTTTCAAAACTCAATCCTGCAAGCGATATATTCATAACAGACCTTAACGATGTAGGCGGTATCCAGTCGGTTATCAAGGAGCTTGCAAAGGGCGGTCACGTTGATACAAGCGTTCTTACGGTATCGGGTACACAGGCTGACAGAATCGCCAAGGCTCCGAATGCGGACGGTACAATAATCCACACCTGCGAGAATCCTATCAGAAAAGACGGCGGTCTTGCAATACTCAGCGGTAACCTTGCAGAAAACGGCTCTGTTGTAAAGCAGGGTGCTGTCAAGCCCGAAATGATGGACTTCACAGGTACTGCGAAGGTATTTGACGGCGAACAGGCTGCTTGTGACGCTATCCTCAATAACGTTATCATCCCCGGTGATGTTGTTGTTATCCGCTATGAAGGTCCCAAGGGTGGTCCCGGTATGCCTGAGATGCTTGCTCCTACGGCGGCTATTGTCGGCAAGGGTCTTGACGGAAGCGTTGCTCTTATCACAGACGGACGTTTCAGCGGCGCCAGCAGAGGTGCGGCGGTAGGTCACGTTTCTCCCGAAGCGGCTGACGGCGGACTTATAGCTTACGTTGAAAACGGAGATAAGATACATATCAATATACCTGCAAGAAGCATTGAACTTCTCGTTGACGATGAAACGATAGCACAGCGTAAGGCGAAGGGAGTAAACGCTCCCGTAAGACAGCTTGACGGCTATCTCAAGCGTTATGCAAAGCTGGTTACAAGCTCGAATACAGGCGCTGTATTTGAAGACTGATACGCTAATTTAATACTGTTCAGCAAAGGCTGTGTATTTCGGTACACAGCCTTGCGGTGATATTAACAGACAGAAAGGGGCGGTAGATATCGCAGTGAAGGACAATATGCACGCAGGACACAGAGAGCGGATGATAAGCCGCCTTAAAGAGTTCGGCAGTGAGGGGTTTCAGTCGCATGAACTGCTTGAAATGATGCTGTACAGCTCTTTTAAGCAGTGTGATACAAACCCGATAGCACACAGGCTTATTGACAGATTCGGAACGCTCAGCGGTGTGTTCTCCGCAAGCGAAAACGAGCTGTGCGAGGTCGAGGGTGTAGGCAGGTCTACCGCTCAGATGATAATCGTACTTCGTGCGAACATAGAACGTATGCTGTCTGAGAGCGTACAGAAGGGCGAGATGCTCGGCGCATCCGGAGCGGTAAAGGACTATTGTATGGGGCTTTTCCGCTTTGTAGATACCGAACAGCTGAGAATGATATTTCTCGACAGCGAGTATTGTTTTATGTCGCAGGAAATAATAAGCACGGGTGCGCTTGAACAGGTGCGGCCGGATATAATGAGATTGCTCGAAAAGGCAGTGCAGAAAAGATGCCCTATAGTCGTTATGACGCATAACCATCCGAGAGGCAGTGAAATGCCTTCTACGGAGGATAAGATAATGACGAGAAATCTTTTCAATCTTCTTGAAAAGGCAGGAATTTATCTTGCCGACCACGTTATAGTCGGTATGCACGGCAGTCTTTCTATGCGTGAGAACGGTATTCTTCCTGATATATGGAACGATTTTTAAGGAGCTAAAATGGATAAGTTCGTATTAAAATCAAATTATAAGCCGATGGGCGATCAACCGCAGGCTATAGACAGCCTTGCAAACGGTGTGCTTGACGGCGATAAGGAACAGGTTCTGCTCGGAGTTACCGGTTCGGGAAAAACCTTTACTATGGCAAATATTATCGAAAAGGTCAACCGTCCCACGCTTATCCTTGCGCATAACAAGACGCTTGCGGCACAGCTGTGCAGTGAGTTCAAGGAGTTTTTCCCGGATAATGCTGTCGAATATTTTGTAAGCTACTACGACTACTATCAGCCTGAGGCGTATATTCCGTCAACCGATGCCTATATCGAAAAGGACAGTGCGATAAACGACGAGATAGATCGCCTGCGACACTCGGCAACAGCGGCTCTTGCAGAGCGCAGGGATGTAATTATCGTTGCCAGTGTAAGCTGTATCTACAGCTTGGGCAGTCCGGAGGATTACCGTGAGAATATGCTTTCTATCCGTGAGGGTCAGGAGCGAAGCCGTGACGATATAATAAAAAGGCTTGTCGAAATACAGTATGAACGCAACGATATGAATTTTATCCGTAACAAGTTCAGGGTAAGAGGCGATGTGCTTGAGGTTTTCCCTGCGGGAAGTACGTCCGACAAGGCAATAAGGATAGAATTTTTCGGTGATGAGATAGACAGAATATCCGAGATAGATATAGTGACAGGCGAGGTAAAACGCCGCTTTTCGCACGTTGCAATTTTCCCTGCGTCACATTACATCGTAAGCAAGGCACGGCTTGAAAATTCGCTTACCGAGATAGAAAACGAAATGGAAGAGCGTGTAAAATTCTTCACCGATAACCATAAGCTGATAGAGGCGCAGAGGATAGAGCAGAGAACACGCTATGATATGGAAATGCTCCGTGAGATAGGAACGTGTAAGGGCGTTGAGAACTATTCACGGGTGCTTGCAGGAAGAGCGCCGGGCAGCTCGCCGATAACTCTTATGCACCATTTCCCGAAAGATTTTCTTATGTTCATTGACGAGAGCCACGTTACATTGCCGCAGGTAAGAGGTATGTACGGCGGCGACTTTGCACGAAAGAAAAACCTTGTGGATTACGGCTTCCGTCTGCCGTCTGCGTATGATAACCGACCGATGAATTTTGACGAGTTTACCTCGATGATAAATCAGGTCATTTATGTTTCGGCTACACCGGGAGAATACGAAAAGAGCCACGCTGTGAACACAGCCGAGCAGGTCATACGTCCTACGGGTCTGCTTGATCCGATAATCGAGATAAAGCCCGTTGCGGGACAGATAGAGGATCTTTATTCCGAAATAAACGAGCGTACCAAAAAGGGCGAGTGTGTGCTTATCACTACGCTTACAAAGAAAATGGCTGAGGATCTGACGGCTTATTATGAAAAGCTCGGCGTGAAGATACGCTATATGCACCACGATATTGATTCTATCGAACGTATGGAGATAATAAGAGATCTGCGTATGCACGTCTTTGATGTGCTTGTCGGAATAAATCTTCTGCGTGAGGGTCTTGACTTGCCTGAGGTATCGCTTGTTGCCATACTTGACGCAGATAAAGAGGGCTTTTTACGAAGCGAAACCTCGCTTATACAGACTATAGGCAGGGCGGCAAGAAATGCCGAAGGCAAGGTCATAATGTATGCCGATACTGTTACGGACAGTATGGAAAAGGCAGTGACCGAAACCAACCGCCGCCGTGAGATTCAGATGAAATATAACGAGGAACACGGCATCACTCCAAAGACTATAGTAAAGGATGTAAGGGCGGTGCTGGAAATATCGTCCGGCAAGGATAAGGGCAAAAAGAGAAAATACACCAAGGCAGAGCGTGAGGCACTTATCAAACAGTATACCGCAGAGATGAAGAATGCGGCAAAGCTGCTTGACTTTGAACACGCCGCATATCTGCGTGACAAGATAAAGGAGCTTCAGGAAAGCAAGTAAGCTGTTGACGGAGATGACAAAAGAAAATGGGAATAGATAAAATAATCATCAAGGGTGCAAGAGAGCATAATCTGAAGAATATTGATATAGAACTGCCCCGTGACAAGTTGATAGTTATGACGGGACTTTCGGGATCGGGAAAGTCATCGCTTGCATTCGATACTATTTATGCGGACGGTCAGAGAAGGTATATCGAGAGCCTGTCATCATACGCAAGAATGTTTCTCGGACAGATGGAAAAGCCCGATGTTGACAGCATAGAGGGATTATCTCCTGCTATATCAATAGACCAGAAAACGACCTCGAAAAACCCTCGTTCCACTGTCGGAACGGTAACGGAGATATACGACTATCTCAGACTGCTTTATGCAAGAGTAGGCATTCCACACTGTCCTGTCTGCGGTAAAGAGATAAGACAGCAGACGGTGGATCAGATAGTTGACAAGGTAATGGAACTGCCCGAGCGGACAAAGTTTCAGATCTTATCGCCGATAGTAAGAGGCAGAAAGGGCGAATACCGCAAGGAACTTGAGGACCTTGTAAAGCAGGGCTACGCAAGAGTGCGTATTGACGGGATAATCTACGATCTTTCCGAGCAGATAAAGCTTGACAAGAACAAGAAGCATAATATAGAAGTCGTTGTAGACCGTCTTGTTATGAAAGAGGATATAAAGTCACGTTTATCCGACAGCCTTGAGGTTGCGGGAAATCTTTCGGGCGGACTTATTCTTATAGATGTAATTGACGGTGAAGAACTGAGTTTTTCACAGAACTATGCCTGCCCCGAACACGGAGTAAGCATAGAGGAACTTGTACCGAGAATGTTCTCGTTCAACAATCCCTTCGGCGCTTGTCCTACCTGTACCGGTCTCGGAATTTTCAGAAGGATAGATGTAGACCTGATTTTACCTAACCGTGATCTTACTATCCGTGAAAATGCGATAAAGGCGAGCGGCTGGAAGTATGCGGACGGAACTATAGCGCAGATGTATTTTGACGCTGTTGCAAACGAATACGGGTTCAGCGTGGATCAGCCTGTTAAAGAACTGACAAAGGAACAGTTAGATGCGGTGCTTTACGGTACTGGCGAAAAGAAGATAAAGGTCGTGCGCAGTAAAGAGCAGGGCGGCGGTGTCTATATGACGGCGTTCGAGGGTGTAGTAAACAACCTTGAAAGACGCTATAAGGAAACAACGAGCGTATATTCAAGAGAGGATATAGCTCAGTATATGGGTGATGCGGTGTGTCCGGATTGTCACGGTCAGCGACTGAAAAAGGAGGCTCTTTGCGTTACCGTATGCGGTAAGAATATCAACGAATTCTGTGATATGAGCATCAGCGAAGCGCTTGAATTTGTCAAAAGCATAAAGCTGTCGGAACGTGATATGATGATAGCAAGTCAGATACTGAAAGAAATCAAGGAACGTCTGGGATTTCTGAGCAGCGTCGGACTTGAATATCTGACATTATCAAGAACGGCAGGTACGCTTTCGGGCGGTGAAAGTCAGCGAATAAGGCTTGCAACCCAGATAGGCAGCAGTCTTATGGGAGTGCTGTATATCCTTGACGAGCCGAGCATAGGACTTCATCAAAGGGATAACGACAAGCTTATCGCAACGCTGAAAAGACTGCGTGACCTCGGCAACACGCTTATAGTCGTTGAGCATGATGAGGATACGATGAGGGCGGCGGATTTTATCGTTGACATAGGACCGGGCGCAGGCGTTCACGGCGGTGAGGTTATCTGTGCGGGTACGCTTGACGATATAATGAAGTGCGAGCGTTCAATAACAGGGCAGTATCTTACGGGAAAATTAAAGATAGAAGTACCCGAAAAACGCAGAAAGCCAACTAAGAAGTGGCTTAAGATAACGGGTTGTCGCGAAAATAACCTCAAAAATATCACGGTAAAAGTTCCGCTCGGAATATTCACCTGCATTACGGGCGTATCGGGCAGCGGCAAGAGCTCGCTTGTAAACGAGATAATCTACAAGCACCTTGTTGCAAAGCTGAACCGTGCAAGAATAAAACCCGGTGTATTCGATACATTCGAGGGTACGGAGTATCTTGACAAGGTAATAGCTATCGACCAGTCGCCGATAGGCAGAACACCGAGGAGCAATCCTGCGACCTATACGGGTGTATTCAACGATATAAGGGAGCTTTTTGCATCGACAAATGATGCCAAGATGAGGGGCTATACGAGCGGCAGATTTTCATTCAATGTAAAGGGCGGACGCTGTGAAGCCTGCGAGGGTGACGGTATCAACAAGATAGAAATGCACTTTCTGCCCGATATATATGTACCGTGCGAGGTCTGCAAGGGCAAACGCTATAACCGTGAAACGCTCGAGGTTCACTACAGAGGCAAGAATATTTACGATGTGCTTGAAATGACGGTAGAAGAGGGTATAGCTTTCTTTGAAAACCACGAGAAGATAAAGAGAAAGTTACAGACGCTTTACGATGTAGGACTTGGCTATGTAAAGATAGGTCAACCTGCGACAACGCTTTCGGGCGGTGAGGCACAGAGAGTAAAGCTGGCTTCGGAGCTTTCAAAGCGTGCAACAGGCAAGACGGTGTACATTCTTGACGAGCCTACAACAGGACTTCATACCGCCGATGTACACAAGTTGATAGATGTACTTCAGAAGCTGACCGACGGCGGAAATACCGTGCTTGTAATAGAGCATAACCTTGATGTTATAAAAACTGCCGACTATATCATTGATATGGGACCTGAGGGCGGAAGCGGCGGTGGTACGGTGATTGCTACCGGCACTCCCGAAGATGTAGCGGCAAACCCTGTAAGCTATACGGGCAGGTATTTAGCACCCATGCTCGGAGTTGAAAGAATTGAACAATCAACTCTTGGATAAAAGCTGATTTGATTTAGTGATGTATTTGCAAAAAAGCTTGACGCCAATTAACTATAGTGATATACTTATGTTATTAAAAACATAAAGATATAGCTTTAGAGAATGAAATGGTGAGAGATATGTGCAAAAAAGTAAACCGCAATTTATATGTGGCTTGGGGGCTTTCTGTAAGCGCCTCTGTAAGTAATGCACGATATCTCTGCGTAGTATTCAATATGGTTATTAAGGCATAGTCCGCGAGGGGTGGACTGTGCCTTTTTGTATAAATTTATGAAAGAGGGTATATTATGAGATTTAAAAGAGCAGCCGCAGGTCTGATAGCGTCGGTGATGGCGCTGACGGCACTTATATCACCGTTTACGAGTGCGGCGGCTGAAGGCATCTTTCCCGAACCTGCAACAGGTGAAACGGAAAACAACAATGTTGTCACTGCAACGGCAGATGACAGCGGTCTTGTCTACGGTGACAACGGGACTCTGACAAAGGCAGAGTGGCTTCATGACCTTGTAACGGTGTTTGACATGAAGGTTGAAGAGGGTGACCCGCCCGACAACTATTTCACCGATGTGGCATATGACAGCAAATATTACGATGATATAATGCTTGCTACTGAGTTCGGTGTTGTAAATGTCGAAGCAGGCGGCGAGCTCGGACCTGACGATACGGTCGACAGAGAGTATGCGTCTGTAACGCTCAACTTCTGTCTTGGCTTTCAACTTGACGATGATACATATACTTTCAGCGAAAGCAGTGATGAAGCATATGCAGATGAGCTGACGGCTTTTCAGGTTGCGTTAAACAGAAACTGGTTTGCACTTTCCGGCGGTGCTTTTCTTCCGTCAAAAGCGGTAACCTCTGCCGAAGCCAAAGCTATGCTCTCGGACGCACAGCAGGTACTGGCTGACGCTCAGATTGACGATACAAAGGAAGGCACTTTTGAGTTCGCAGACTATGTAATTGACTTTACGCCCTATCAGGTGGTTGAGTTCAATGAAGACAATACTGTAACTATATATGCGCCCGACAAAAAACTTGCAGTCGGCGATACGTTTGTTGTATATGATCAGGAGCTCCCTTTTGTATACACTGCAACGGCTATTAAAACAGACGGCAGTGACATTATAGTAACAACTACAGATGCACCTGATGATGCTATTGTGAACTATGTTGCCGAAGGTACGATAAAGGCGGATATAGCTACCTTTAATCCGGCTGACAATGTAGATGTCACATATGTAAAGGACGATGCAACAGCTCTTACCATGAGTAAGGCGAGGGGCGTTACGGTTACAAAAGACTCAATAATGGTGGATATGAAAATACCGATATCAAGCGGTATAGACGTATCGGTGTCTTGTGACCTTAAAAATATCGCTCTTCATCATAAAGAGAATATGCGGGACGGATATTATTATGCCAGTGTTACGGGTGAAACAACGCTCACAACGAGCCTTAATATTGACCCGCTCAAAGGCTCGGGTGTTTCGGGCAAATATTATCTCGGCTATATAAGCACAGGAGCTTTTTCTGCGTCACTATATGCTGAACTGTCATTAAGCGGAAAGCTCATGACAGTATACACAGGCAACTTTGAAATCGGCGTTTCATATCAGAGATTCAAGGGCTTCAGAGTAATCAAGAGCTTTACAAAGAAGAGCTTTAATTTCTGCGCCGATATCAGCGCAAAGGTAGCTATGACGGCAGAATGCAAGATAGATATTGTGGTGTTAGAAGCTAAGGCAAATGTATCTATCGGCATTCAGGCAAAGTATAACAAGAAGGTATACGGCGATGATAAATTACCCGGTATCTGCGAGGATATACAAGCGTATTTGTATGCCGGAGGTTCAATTTCTGCTACGATTATAAAGGTAGCTACATTCAGCAGGCCGTTTGATTTTATTGATAAGAACAACAGCCCTTACAGACTGTATCTTCATTATGATGACGGTAATCAGGTAGATGTGTGCGGAAGAGATATATCAGACCCGTCATCGCCGACACCGGTAAGAAGATATACTTCGCCGTCAAGCACAGGCTTCGGCTCAAGATGGAGCTCAAGTCAGTCCAGCAAATGGCACTCAGGAAGCAACGGCTCGTCGGCACAGCAGCCCGAAAAACTGTGGGAGTACAGCCTTGACGACGACAAAAACGCAACGATAACCGCATATAACGGCTATTCGTCAAGCCTTGTTATACCTACTAAGATTGACGGATATACGGTAACAGCGATAGGTGATAGGGTTTTTGCAGATAACGCAAGGCTTGTTATGGTGGTTATACCGGATAGCGTGACGGAGATAGGAAGTTATGCATTTAGTGGTTGTGCGAATTTATCTAAAGTGAATTTGTCCAAAATGCTTGAAACATTGAATTACGGTGCATTTCAAAATTGTACTTCTTTAGTTGAAATTGAAATACCTAAATCGTTGAAGTATGCAAATTATGATACAAGTATTTTCAATGGAATTATTTCTGCTCCTTTTATGGGTTCGGGCATAAAAAAAGTTAAATTTGAAACCGGGATAAAAGAAGTAGTAGAGTGCCTTTTTTTAGGTTGTAATGAACTTGAACAAATTGAAATACCAAATACTGTAACGAGAATAGGTAACCACTCTTTCAGAATGTGTCCTAATTTAGAAAAAATAAACATACCAAGTTCTGTTACTTCTGTTGGTGAATACGCTTTTTCTAGCTGCACTTCGCTTAAAAGTATTATTATACCCGATAGTGTTACTACGATAGAGTGTCATGCTTTTGATAATTGCTCTTTGTTATCTGAAGTAACTTTGTCTAATAATCTACAGTCATTGTATTATGGTGCTTTTCAAAATTGCACATCGCTGTGTACTATTGAGATACCTAAATCGTTAGAATACGCTAATTTTGATACGGACTTATATAATAATATTATTTCTGCTCCATTTATGGGATCCGGTTTAGAACAAATTAAATTTGAAACCGGTACCAAAACTGTAGTTGATAGTTTATTTTTGGGTTGCAACAAACTTAAAAAAGTTAAAATTCCTGAAACAGTAACAAGTATAGGTAACCACGCATTTAGCATGTGCAAATCATTAAGTGAAATTTCTATTTCGGATTCTGTTACATCTATAGGCTCTGATGCCTTTTCTTCGTGTACCGCTTTAGTGAAAATCAATATACCTGATAGCGTAACGGTAATCGGAAGTAATGCTTTTAATGGTTGCACATCTTTGTCTGATGTGTCTTTATCTAAGAATTTGCAAACATTGAACTATGGCGCATTTCAAGATTGTACTTCTTTAGTTGAAATAGAAATCCCAAAATCTTTGGAATATGCGAATTTTGATACGAATGTATATGGTGGTATCGTTTCTGCTCCATTTATGGGGTCTTCTTTAAAGAAAATTAAATTTGAAAACGGCATCAAGTCTATCGCCGATTGCCTGTTCTATGGTTGCAATGAGTTGTTTGAAGTTGAAATTCCTGACACAATTTCAAGTATAGGATATCGTTCGTTTGGTTCTTGCGAATCACTTAGTAAGATATCAATACCTGATTCTGTTAGCAAAATTGGCTCGCACGCATTTGCCGGCTGTAACTCTCTATCGTCAATAACATTATCTAAAAATATACAGACGCTTGGCGATTATGCGTTCTATGGCTGTAATTCGCTTTTAGCTATAGAATTTCCGCCACTTCTTACAGAGATAGAAGATGGTATGTGCTATGACTGTACATCGCTTGTAACTGTGAAAATGGGTGATAAAGTCGCATCAATAGGCAACAATGCTTTCCAAAACTGTACATCGCTTAAGAATATAACACTTGCACCTGAAACAGAATATATATGCTCCTATGCGTTCAGTAACTGTGATGCACTTGAAAACATAGTGATACCTGATAAGGTTACTGCAATATATAACAACGCTTTCAGTGACTGTGATAAGCTGTCATCTGTGACACTTTCAAAGACACTCAGAAGTATAGACAGCAACGCATTCAACAACTGCGATTCATTGACGGCAATAAAAATACCGGATTCTGTTGAAACAATTGGTGAGAGAGCGTTCTATGACTGTGAAAAGCTTGCAGACGTAGATATGGGCAACGGAGTTTCAAAGTTATATTCCGAGGCATTCAGACTTTGCCCCGCACTTACAAAGATAGTGCTGTCAAATAACCTTACCTCTATACCTGAATATGCTTTTGCAGACTGCACAAAGCTTACAGATGTAACGATATATCCCGGCGTGACAGAGATCGCGACAAATGCATTCTCATATCCCGCAAAGACGACAATGAGAGGTCTTAAGGGAAGCTATGCGGAAACGTATGCAAATGACAGAGGTATGACATTTGAAGCGATAACTTCTGTTGACGCTTCTATGCTTACGGTTAAGTTCAAAAATGATTATGACGAGTACGAAAACGCACCTAGCTTTACATACACAGGCAAACCGTTCAAGCCTGATGTCAAGGTATATCTCGGCTCATATGAGCTGACAGCCGGAACGGATTATAAGATAGTTTCATACAAGAATAACACAAAGATCGGTACAGCTACCTGCACTATACAGGGTCTTGGCACATATACGGGAACAACAACCGGAAGCTTTACGATTGCACCTATACCGTTACCCGACTATTCGTGGTATTATTCTCTCGAATATAGTAATTATGACTACACCGGTAAGGAAATAAGGCCTGCTGTTACCTGTGAGGGACTTACAGAGGGCATTGACTTTACGGTAAGCTATAAGGATAATACCAATGCGGGAACTGCTCAGGTCATAATTACAGGTATCGGAAACTACAGCGGCACATATACGCTTGAATTTACGATAAATCCCGTTACGATATGCACAGATGTATCACAGCTTCAGAGCAAGCACCCTTATGATGAAAATGTACATGAGGTATATGTTTATAACGGAGCTGAGAACGCTAAAAACCTGTATCTGACATTCTCGGAAGATACACAGCTTGAAGAATACAGCGATTATCTGTATATCTATGATGCTAACGGAGAAGAGGTAGGCTCATATACAGGCGACGAGCTTTCAGGAAAGACTATAACAGTTCCCGGAAGCTATGTAAAGCTTGTGCTTAATACTGATTCTTCAAATAACGAATACGGTTTCAGAGTAGTTTCGGTTACAGATTCGATTGAATGCACGACGCATACATTTGGTGACTGGGTGATAACAGAAGAACCAACCTGTACGACAACAGGTACTCAGATGAGAACCTGCTCGGTTTGCAAAAAGGTTGAAACACAGACTATAGAGGCGCTCGGTCACAAGGAGGTTATTGATAAGGCAGTAGCCGCAACCTGCACAAAGACTGGACTTACAGAGGGTATTCACTGCTCGGTTTGTGATGCGGTTATCAAGGCACAGGAAGTTATACCCGCGA
>OLZZ01000308.1_pt1 | contig 23170 bp, 16 predicted proteins | sample 1673571 | NCBI WGS metagenome assembly OLZZ01 (sample SAMEA103958115, study PRJEB25191) | human gut metagenome | biome: human-associated habitat [ENVO:00009003]; feature: intestine environment [ENVO:2100002]; material: feces | place: Germany | collected 2013/2015 | reverse complement strand
ACCTCTCGACCACCAATACCATTTGCCGTTGGAAATCTTTAAGCTGTCGTGTTCTGCTGTACAGTACACATTGCTTGTGCCTTTGACCTTAACGAGATTGCTCGGCTCAAACTCACGCAGATAGGATAACAGGTCAATCTGGCGTACCCGTTCAAGCACATCTGGGTCAATCTGCACGTAGGGTCGGTTAGTTCTCAATGGATAAAATCACCTCCAGAAATAGAAAAAGCCGAGGGGATTTCGTTAAATGAAAACCTCTCGGCTATGTAAAATATAGTTCTTTTAGAATGAAAAAAGCATCCCTTTTTCTGTTGCGATATTATAAATCCATTTGTTACCCGTAGGGCTTACCAAATTACTAATATTCGCAATTTCCTTAATTGTTTTTTCTACAAACTCTGAATTATGCAACTTATAATTTTTTGCAAAGCAATCGCAGCACTCCTGCATTTTTGCATCGGCAGGTGGAAAAAGAGCCATTGGAACATCTTTTGCATCTAAACGACCCTTGATATTACCTCCCGATATTAGGCTTGCATTACCGTCACGCCCTTTACCTGCTATGAGAAAATAGAACGGCAAGGCTAATATAGCATCACAATTTGTATCGGCTACTCGCTTATAAAATGCTTTTATAATATCAAGTAAATCATCGGTAGTTAGGCAATCTTTATTTGTCGCCTTGTTCAAATCTATTGAAATAGCCTTTTCAATAGCTGCGTTACCTGCACTTGAAAAAGCTAAATGGTCATTTATCATAAGGACTTTGTCTAAATCATCTGACAAAGTTTTCCCGTCAATACTTGACCCTCGCTTATCGCCTGCAATAATTATACGGTTATTTTCTTTTATTCCAAAGATAACACTCACAAACTGTCACCTCCTTACTGATTTAAAAATCATACCACATTTTTATGAATTTTTCCACCTCTGCGGCTATGTAAAAGCGGCATCAGCTCCACGCCAATGCCGCCGTTCTCGGTTATAAAATTCCTGCCTTTTTGAGATACCCAACGCTGTCATAGCACCCTCTGAAATAGATTGCTTCCTGCTGCATATCGCTGAGCCTGTTCCGAAGCTCCAAAACTTCTATCAAAGCCTTACACTCCTGCTCGGATAAATCACTCGGCTTTTCCGTATCCAAAACTGCCATCACTTTGGGATACTCCTTGTAGAGTTCCTCTATCCTTTCCTCTGTGGAACGGTATTCTGGATTTTCTTTGGGCAGCTTTGCGATAACGGAGCTTAGATATTCAGCAAAGATGTTGCTATGCACATCAACAAAGGTTTCAAATCTGAAATTATCAAGCACACCTTTCACCTCCGATATTCTATAAATCTACACCTATTATACTTCCCAGAAATCAGCAATACAAATATGCAAACCGCATTATCTCTCCCGACTTGCACATTTTCTTTCGGGCTGTTCTTCTGCCTGCTCTGGCTCGGTATCCATAACGGAAGTATCTTTTTCATTCAGATTCAGCTCAATGTTAAGAGCGTTCAGCCGTTCTGTTTTTTCTTTCAGCTCATCTTCAAAGGCAAAGGGCTTCTTGATTTCCTCCTTTGCGGTTTCAAGCTGTGCGATAGTTTCCGCCTTTTTGGTCTTGGCAGCTTCCAGTCTGGCGGGGAGCTTTGACAGCTCGTTTTCAATTCGGGTCAGATTTCCGAGGGCATCAGCACCTAAATCTACCTTATGCTTTGCCTTTCCACAAAGGTTCATACAATAATGGGCGTTGACGGTATCATAATAAATCTCTATTCGGAAACCTCGATAGCTGCCGATTTCGGTAGCTGCGGACATCGGATAATCCTTGCAGATTGCAAGGAGCATCTCGCCTGCGTCTGCCTTTTCGGTGTAGGTCATACCTTTTAGGGTCATCGGGCAGAACTTATCCTCGCCCTGCGGCTTGTGCTGCTCGACAAGAGCCGCATCGTTTTCATAGCCTGCAATGCGTTCCTCATACTCTTTAATGGTCTGGGGATAGTATTTCAGCACTCTGTCCTCAAGGTCGTAATGCTCGGAAAGATAACTCTGCTTTAACACTCGGAGCTTGGAAACCTGTATATCCAAATCCATCTTTTCCTTAAAACGGGCATCACCTGTGGCAAGCATTTTAACCTCCGCAAAGGACAGGGCAACCTCGTCCACATCTTCGGCAGAGCGTACAGGGCTTTTGCTCGTCATTATCTGGCTGATAAATTTCTGCTTGCTCTCCACCAACTGATAGAGATAAGCATCAAAAGTCTGCTCGGTCACATATCGGTAAACCTCCACCTCTGGAAACATATTGCCCTGCCGTTCAATACGCCCCTGCCTTTGTTCAAGGTCGGAAGGACGCCACGGACAATCAAGGTTATGGATTGCTATGAGCCTGTCCTGCACATTCGTACCTGCTCCCATCTTAGGAGTAGAGCCGAACAGCACACGGACTTCGCCGCTTCTTACCTTGCCGAACAACTCTTTTTTCTGTGCATCGGTGGTCGCTTCGTGGATAAAGCGTATCTGCTCCGCAGGGATACCACGGGCTATCAGCTTCTCCCTCATATCGTCATAGACATTGAAAGTACCGTCATTTTTCGGGGTGGACAGGTCGCAGAACACAAGCTGTGTCGCTTTGGTATCGGCGTGTTCCTCCCAGATACGGTACACATTATCCACGCAGGCATTGACTTTACTTTCTGGGTCATCTGGCAGCATCGGGTCAATCATTCTCTGGTCAAGAGCCAGTTTTCTTCCATCATTGGTTATCTTGAGCATATTGTCAATGTTCGGCTCGACAAGCCTTGCCCTGACTTTCTCAGCCCGCTTCGCAAGGGAAGCTACCATTTCGGTCTGTATCTCACTCGGCTTAGTCTTAATATTGTGGTAATTGACCGTTGGCACAGGGAGCTTTAGCATATCGGCGGTCTGTATATCCGCCACCTCACGGAACATCTGCATCAGCTCTGGCAGGTTATAGAACTTGGCAAACCTTGTCTTGGCTCGGTAATTCGTGCCTTCGGGTGCTAATTCCAGAGCTGTAACCGTTTCTCCAAAGGTAGAAGCCCAACTGTCAAAATGCTGCAAACCGTTCTGTGCAAGGGTGTCATACTGCAAGTACCTCTGAACGGAGTACAGCTCAACCATTGAATTGCTAACAGGCGTACCCGTTGCGAAAACCGTGCCACGGTTGCCCGTGATTTCGTCCAGATAGCGGCATTTCATAAAGAGGTCGCTTGATTTCTGGGCTTCGGTCTGGGCGATACCGCCTACATTCCGCATCTTGGTGTAGAGGTACAAATTCTTATAAAAATGGCTCTCATCAATGAAAAGCCTGTCAACGCCGAGCTGTTCAAAGTCGATAACCGTATCCTTACGCTTGGTGTCGTTGAGTTTTTCGAGCTTCGTCTTGATTGCCTTTCGGGTTTTCATTAGCTGTTTGACCGTGAACTGCTCGCCTTTGGAAGCCTGCACATCGTCAATGCCATGCTCAATATCATCAAGCTGCTTTTCCAACTGCTCCCTCTGGCGTCCTATGCTCATCGGGATTTTTTCAAACTGCGAATGCCCGATAATGACTGCGTCATAGTCGCCTGTGGCAATCCTGCCGCAGAACTTCTTGCGGTTTCCCGTTTCAAAATCCCGCTTTGTTGTCACAAGTATATTTGCACTCGGATAGAGCCGCAGATACTCGGAAGCCCACTGACCGACAAGATGATTTGGCACAACAAACATGGATTTCTGGCATAAGCCGAGCCGTTTGTTTTCCTGTGCGGCGGCTACCATTTCAAAGGTTTTTCCTGCTCCCACCTTATGGGCAAGAAGCGTATTGCCGCCATAAAGGATATGGGCGATGGCGTTGACTTGATGTGGTCTTAGTGTGATTTCTGGACTGATACCTCCGAAAGTGATATGGCTTCCGTCATATTCACGGGGTCGCACAGAGTTAAAAGTGTCGTTGTAATAACGGACAAGGCGGTTTCGCCGTTCTGGGTCTTTCCATATCCAATCCTGAAACGCCTGCTTGATGACTTCCTGCTTCGCCTGTGCCGCCGTGGTTTCCTTTGCATTGAACACCGCTTTTTTATTGCCGTGTTCGTCATACACATAATCAAAGATACGGGTGTCACGCAGGTTTAAGGTGTCCTCAATAATACGATAGGCGGAAGCTCTTTTCGTACCATAGGTGCTGTCCGCCTTTACATTCCCCATATCGGAGCTTTTATTCTCTATGAACCAGTCTCCGTTTATCGGGGTGTATCGTACCTTTAATCTGCCTGCGGCATAACTTGACGGAGTTAAAAGCTCCATCACAAACCGCTGTATATCTTCCTGCGGTATCCAAGTTGCACCCAGACGGACAGAGATTTCCGCCGCCGAGAGGTCTTTGGGAATGACCTTTTCCAAGGCTTCCACATTAACTGCAAGCTCTGGGTCATTCTTCGCAGCAAGATCCGCAACCGTCAGCTTGTTTCGGACATTTCCTGACAGATACTCGTCTGCGGCTACATAGGAAACATGCTCACAGTTCGGTACTTTGAAGATAACACCTTGTAAATCCTGCACAAGCTCAGCCTGCGTTTTGCCTGTGAGCTGCTCCATATAAGGCAAATCAACACGGGCTTTCTCCCCGATAGAGAGGGCGAGGGCTTCGCTTGCAGTTTCAACCGAAGTTACTTCTCGGTGGGGTTTGATAGTCCGCTTTGTGAACATATCTGCCTTCCGTTTGAAGTTGCCCTCATCATCAAGCACCTCCAGAGAACATAGAAGGAAGTAGCTCTCATCTGAAGCAAAAGCAAGATAGTTTCCTCGGCTGTTGATTAGACCGTATTTTGCGGTATAAACATCATACAGACGGTTGAGGTTTTCCTGCTCGGTGCGTATCATTTCCTCTGGGTAATCATCGGTCTGATACTCTATGAGCTTACGCACACAGTCACGAATTTGGATAAGTCCCTTAATACGGTTTTCTGCGGTCATCGACACAGAAGCAGGTTGCATACGGTCATTCTCTCGGAAGTAAACCCTGCCGTCCACCAGAGTAAAAGAGAAGTTACGCACATTCGGGTCAGCAGGAACGGAAAGCTCCTGCTCATCGGAGATTTCATCAACCCTATTATCAAGCTCTGGGATTTCGCCGTTTATCCTCTGAACTGCATTGGACAGAAGCTCGGAAAGTGGTATATCCTTACGGGCTTTACAGACAGGCTCGAAAGTACCAAAGCGTGTGTTTTCCATCTTTATCTCGCCCAACACCATTTCGGGGTGTTCGACAAAATATCTGTTCATCGTAACACCGTTTTCGTCCGTATCAAGGTGTACCCAGTCTGGCTCTATATCCATCACTCGGTCACGCTTTTGCAGGATAAGAATATCGCTCGTGACCTCCGTGCCTGCGTTTGCCTTAAAGGTGTTGTCTGGCAGACGGATAGCACCTAAAAGCTCGGCTCTCTGGGCAATATACTTGCGTACCTCTGGACTTGCTTTATCCATCGTACCCTTTGAGGTAATGAACATCACAACGCCGCCGGCACGGACTTTATCCAGAGCCTTTGCGAAAAAGTAGTCGTGTATGAGAAATTTCTGGGCGTTGTATCGGCTGTCATTGACCCTTATCTCCCCAAAAGGCACATTACCGAGGACTACATCAAAATGGTCGTCTGGGAGATTTGTTTTCTCAAAGCCCTCAATGGCAATGTTCGCTTTTTGGTAGAGCTGCTTTGCAATCCTGCCTGTGAGAGAGTCGATTTCCACGCCGTGGAGCTTGCTGTTTTGCATACTTTCGGGAAGCAGACCAAAGAAATTGCCTGTGCCGCAGGACGGCTCCAAGATATTGCCCTGTGAAAAGCCCAGGCGGTCAAGTACGTCATACATCGCCTTGATAACAACAGGCGGCGTATAAAAAGCGGTCAGCGTTGACTCCATAGCGGCACGGTATTCCTCTGGGGAAAGGCTGGCATATAGCTCCTTAAACTCCTCCGCCCACGCCGCATTGTGTTCATCAAATGCCATAGAAAGACCGCCCCAACCGACATACCGAGACAGGACTTCCTGTTCTTCGGGTGTGGCAAGGCGGTTTTCAATTTCAAGCTCGTGCAGCAGGTTGATTGCCGCCATATTGTTACGGAATTTTTCTTTTGCTCCGCCGATACCGATGGCATCATCGGTAATACGGAAATTATGACGGTCTGTGGCAAGAGTTTCCGTTTTTTCTTCGGGTGGTAATTCGGTTTTTTCCTGTTCCAATAGCTTTTGGATATAGCCGATTTTCTCCACTCGGTTTATCGGAAAGCCCACATTGTTCTGGAATGTGATGTCACGCAGGGACACATCACCGCTGATTTTCCCGATGCTCTCAATGAGATATTTACGGTTATCTATGATGATTTCCCTGCCTATGAGGTCATCTGTGGATTGCTCCATTTCAATGACAGGAGCTTCTGAGCCATTCACTTTATCGGCATTCGCCTGTGGTTTTTCTTCGGCTTCCTCGGCTGTCCTGTACCAATCACTTTCGGTAGCCATAATCTCATCAAGCAGTTTTTCGTCCTCTGGTTTCAGCTCGGTGTGCTGTTCCAAGAATGGGATAAACTCATCTCTGCCACGGAGCAGGCTTTCTCGGTCATCTCCATATAGCTGTTCGCCCTTTGGCGATAAGGCATAATCGTAAAAATTCTTAATGTGGGCAATTAAATCGCCCTCACCATCGCCAATATCAAACCGCCCTTCATAGTTAAATTCCTCGCCGCCGATAACAGCCTTGATAACAAAATCTGTCTTGTGATACCACCCGATATTTTTATCGCCCTCACGCTCACGGTGCTGTTTCTCGTCCAAAATACCAAGCAGCTTATTCCCCAGAGCAAAGCTCAAATCCGTATAGCGGTCATTAAGCTGTCTGTCATAAAAGGCAGGGTGTTCGGAAAAACCGATAGAAAACTGTATTCCGTCCTGCTTTTTCTCGGACGGTGCTTCTGTCCTCTGTTTCTCGGTTACGACCACTTTCAGATGGTCATTTGCAGGATTTTCCGTTAGCTTTTCTTCAAAGTCGGCTCGGCTGTATTCCTGCCCCAAGATAGGGAACTCGGCATTTTGCAGATAGACCTTTTCCTCGGTAAGTGTTGCAATCTCATATTTATCCGCACCGATATACACCACATCGCCCTCATTGTAGAGGTAGCAAAGTGGGTGCAGCTCCCTTAATTCCTCGGTAAACTTCCACCCATTACTGCGGCTGAAAACCGAGGTCGTTTTCCATTGTACCTGTGCAAGAAAGTCTATGAGCTGTTGAACGGTTGAGGGGTCGGATAAGTGCTGTTCCATTTGCTCGGCGGTAACATCTGCAAGGTCGCTTCGTTCCACAACAGATAACAGGTCTTTTTCGTACCTGTCCAAGTCACGGATAAAGTCAGATAGCCGCAAAGCAAGGGTATCCCGTTTGTCGGCAGGCGGCAGGTCACGATGGGCGTCGATAAAACGCTGCCTTGCTATTTTCCTCTGGGTGTCAATCTCATATTGAGGGGCTGACACGCTCTCCAGATAATCGGCATAATGGTCTTTTTCTTTCGGATTGAGATAGCGGTTATCCTTAATCAGCTCACGCAGACGCTTTTCAACCTGTGACCATTTTAACACAAGGTCGTGATTGGTATAAGTGCCGTTTCGGTCAATGGCAAGACCTTTGCTGTCATACCAAGAATGACCGCTGAAACCATCGGGGAAGATGTGCGTACCGCCGCCCGTTCCATACTCATTTTTAAGGAACTCAATATTTTTCTGTCTGTCCACGCCCTTTTGGAATTGGCGGTAGATGCGGTATTTTCCGTCCGCAACACCGCTGCCTTTCTGAAGTACGGAGTCAATATCTTCTTTGGAAATAGCAAAAGCAGAGGCTTTTTCGTCCTCTGCTTTTGCTATCATTTCGATTTGTTCATCTACGGTTGGAAGATTGACCCTAACCTCATCCTCTTTGGCAACGCTTACTTGTAAATCAGTTCGGTCAGTATCACTTCCTCCGCTTGGCTGCGGATGTTGTTCATCAGTCCGACCCACTGCATCGGTGCTTTCTCTTTCAGTTCCTCTGTCACGCCCTGCTCGGCTGAGAGCTGCTTCGTCAGAAGCTCCAACCTCTGGAGTGCTGTCTGCTCTACCTCGTGCAGATGCCCGTTCAGCCTGCCCGATGTCAGCAGATTGAGATAGGTCACTCGCTTGTGCTTCTCCAGATAATCCCTGTGCATCAAAGCGTACCTGCCAAGCGGAAGCTCTGGCTCTGTCGGTAATGTTAGGTCGGGAATAAGATAATCCCCCTGTCTGCTGTAAGTGATTTCGCTCATTGTATTCGCTCCTTTCGGGTTGTTGTCTGCCTTTATCATACTGAGCCTGCGTTTTTTGTGCAAAGGTGCGATTCTGGTCTTTTTCCGCTATTTGCACATTTCGGATAGACTGTGAGATTTCCCGTAACGCCATTTCCGCAATATCGCTCGTGGCAACGCCGATGGCGTTTATCGTTGCAGGGGTATTGAAATTTACAATATCCGCAAAATCCTCTCGGTCAAAAAACTCATTCGTATCCAGACCGCAGCGGCTGATCAGCATAAAAGCAACGCTGTTTGCTGCCAGCCGCCTGTAAATGACTTCTATATTAAAGTCGTCCAGTTCTTCCAAAAAGCTGTCTTTCGTGCAGTCCTTTAACTGAGAAAAATAGTCTTGCAGATTGTCCTCCACGGCGTTCTTTGCCGTTTCCATTAAGTCAGAAGCAAGGTCAGTGCTTTCCACATCTCCAAACCTGTCCGAGAGCCTTTCCATAACAGCCTGCTCGTATCGCTCATCCATCTGCCATATCGGAACAGGGCGGCTGCCATAATAGCCCTCGTGGGTGTCGGACACATCAAAATAGTATTTCAGCGTATTCCTGCGACCTTTCGGGTCAAATACGGCAATACCCTTGCTGTCCTTATTGACCCAACGCTTGAACTGCCTGTTCCAAGTTTCGAGCTTCGCAACAGCGACAGCATCGGGGCGTTGGGCGTATATTAAAAGCTGTTCGTCAAAACGGCATTTATAGTTGCGGCAGGCAGAGGACAGAAAGCCCTGCCACGCCTGCGGATTTTTTGCAACCGCAATGCCTGTACGCCGATACAGCTCTGTGATTAGCTGATACTTCGCAGCCATTCAACCTACACCTCCTTATCGTTTCTGTTTCAAATATTTCTGTTTACTCACTCAGCACCACCGCCAAGAAAAGAAATGACCTTGTTCGATTTAATGCTCTTTTGCAGGTCATTGATGAGAGTAATATCCCCAACCGTGATGCCCTGCATAGAAAGAATATCGTCCATAGTCATAGCGGCAATCGCTTTTTCATCGGTAAAGCCTGCTTCCAAGACCTTATTCAAGACCTTGACGGCTTTCTGATTAACAGCCATATTCTAAATCCTCCTTATCGTTCTAAATCCTTGTGCTTCGGTGTTTTCTGCGGCGTTTGTTCCGCAGGTTTCGGCTCATAGGTCGCCCCGTTTTTCTGCATACGCTCGGCAAACTCGCAGATGTGGTACAGATTGCTGCCGACTTCGGTATGGTATTCATCAATGAAGCGGCAGGGATACTCCCGTTTCTCTTCCCAAGAAGTCGTGACAATGACCTTTCCGCCGTCGGGGATACGGAACAGTTCTTTATATTGAGGGTCAATAAATCGGATACCTTGTTCTGCTTTCTGGATATGCTTATTAAGCCATTCCTTCACATAGCAATAGCAGTAAAAATTATAGTCGCCTTTGGTGGGATTGCACCGAAGCAGAAAAGCGTGTTTCTCCGTATCCACACGGAAACCGTACTCCGTACAATAGTTACCCTTGATAGCACTTTCGGGAAAATGCCTTGCAAACGCACTCATATCATAGCGGTTATGCAAAAGCCCTTTATCCTCCCGTAAAGCATTGATGACCGTATCAAGGTCTGCCTTAAATTCGTCAGATTTCCATTGTGGTCTGGTATCAAACCAAGTGGTGTAAAAGCCATAGCCCGTCGTGGCAAAGTCACCACGCAGATGCCCGATAGTGCCTGTCTGCCCCTCAAGCTGCATACTTTGGGCATAGGTGTATTTCTGTTCTGTCGGGGTTAAAGGTCTTGTCTTTATTTCATTACTCATTCGGCTGCTCCTTTCTTTCCTTTTTCTCTTTCTGCTCGTCTAAAATCTTGCGGATACAGACATCGCAGAAAATAACTGACCCATCCTTATATCGGGGATAAGGACAGGTCGTGCAGTCATATTTTATTTTATCGCTCACGGTCATCACCGTTTTTCTGCTTCTGGGCAGGCTGATTATAGGGCATACGGCACTCTGACTGGTATCGTTCATTCAGCTTTTGCCGTGCATCATCAAGCTCATTCGTGTAATAACCCCAGAAATAATTTGAGCCTCCCTTGCAGTACCAACACACATAAGGGTTGGGTGAGTTGGGATTGTGACCGATGACAAGCTCTGTACTCCCGATAGTACAGCTCTCAATGATTTCATAGTTCTGATTGGAGCGTTTTTCTTCGTCCATAAGCACCTCTCTATTCTTTGGCATAACGCCGATAGGCTTTCTCGCCCGTGGCTCTCATTTTTTGAACAGGGCGGCTCCCTACAAGCTCTGGATACCGTGCCTGCAGCTTGCGGCGTGTCCTGCTGACGCTCTCAAAGCTCGGCAGACCGAGATATTTGTGCTGCGTCATTATCTCCGCAAGCGGCATTGCTCCTGCATCCTTCAAACAAGCATTACAAAGTGCAAGATACAGTACCATATCGTCATTTCTGGCATCTTCATTCTTTTCCAGAACAGCCCTGACTTTCTTTTCAATGGTTTTTAGGTTTCTCATCTTTACCTCCATAAAGGAAAGGGCGGCATCTTTCAGCCGCCCAAACAACTTACTTATTCTTTCTGTTACGGATATTCAGCCATACCGCCGCACCCACAATGAACACGACAAGCACGATTGCGATAATGGTTTTAGCGTCCATCAATTAGTCCTCCTTTTTCTTCTTTCTGTTCTTATAACCGACAAATCCGAGAACGCCCGCACCGACAACAGACAACGCCGCAAGGCTTACCCATAAGCCCAGATTGAAGTCATCGCCTGTTTTCGGGGTATCCCTGAACTCATTGTGCATCTGCACGATAGCCGTAGCGTTCACCTTTACCGTTGCCTGTTTATCGGCAGGAAGGATATATCCTGCGGAAGCCTTGTCGCTTACTTCGGATACGGTATAGTCGCCAATCCGCAAGCCCTCAATCACGATTTCTCCGTTCTTATCTGTCTTAAAGGTCTGGTCATAGTCCACGCCTGTCACACGGAAAGAGAAGCCCTCCACCTTGCCGTCAGAGGAAGTCTTTACGATTTTAAGAGAGCCTTTCTGTGCTGCATTGATAAAGCCAACACCCGCCTTGTTTTCCACTGTGTAGGTCTTTCCGTTCTCCTCGATGGATACGGCATAAACATCTTCATCAAGCACAAAGCCTGTCGGAGCTTTGGTTTCCTTTACCAGATATTTGCCGTAGCGGAGTTCACTCATCTGGTAAACGCCGCCGTCAAGTTCCTTCATTTCGCCAAGCAGCGTATCGTCTTTATCCAGTTTCCCATCGCCATTGGTATCGGAGTAAACCTCAAATACCGCACCAGACAGCTTGTTGTCGGGATAATCCTCATCAACCTTTGTCAAAGCGATATTGCCCTTAATGAAGTAGTTGACAAGTTCGATTTCCACAACTTCGTCCACCTTGCCGATTGTCACGGCGATTTCTTCCTCGGAGAGTACATATCCCTTCGGGCTTTCGATTTCACGGATTATCCAAGTTCCATACGGCACTTTGGCAAAAGAAAAACTACCATCATCTTTTGATGTGGTAGCGGCAATCGCATTTTCCTTTGTAAACTCGGTAGTTCCTGTCTTGAAGATACCGATAACTGCACCGCCCAGAGTTTTTCCGTCCTCATCAGATTTCTTACCGCTTACAGAGCCGTAAATAATGTCATTTGTGATAGCTTCGCCCTCGTTGGCTGTAATGCGGACAGTTTCGGTATCCTGTCCTGCGTATTCAAAAGTAACAGGGTATTTTGCATCGCTGACAATATATGCGGAGTTGGTCGAGATTTCCTGCACATAATAGCTGCCCATCGGCAGGTCGCTGATTGCTTTCCCGTGACCGCTTTCATCAAGGGAAATGACCTCAATCAGACCGTCCGCAGGAATGGTCTTTCCATCTGCGGCTGTGAGTTCCTCCGCCGCATACAAGCCAAAGGTCACATCAAAGATTTCCCCGTTCTTGCCAATGCCGTAGGCTTCATCAATGGCAAGGCTCTTGATGAGGTCGATTTCAACACGCTGTCTTTCATTATAGAAAGAAGTAGCCGTTTCCGTTACATCAACATTCTGTCCTGCATACACAAGCTCAACAGAACGGACTTCCTCATTCAGCACCATTCCATACGGAGCTGTGATTTCCTTAACCTCATATTTTCCGAGATACAGTTCTTTGGATTTTACTGTACCGTCTTTTCCTGTCGTAACGGTATCCACAACCTCGCCCTTGTTTGCTCTGACCGTCCCGTCCAGAGTGACAATATCCTCGGCTGCGGTAATCTCATAGACTGCACCCTCAAGACCGCTGACAGAGAAAATCGGCTGATACAATCCCTTATCGCCTGCCACGGAGCTGAATACCTCGCCAGACTTTTCTACTGTAATTGTACCTTTCTGTGCCATATTGGAGCGTACTACCTCAATAACGGTAATGCCGCTTTCTTCCTCGGAATTTTCCTGCACCACATCAAAATAAACAGGCTCGGAATTTAAGACATACCCATAGGGGGCTTGTACTTCCACAAGGGAATAGCCTTTGCCGTATTCCAATGTCTGCGGTGTGATTAGGTCGCCGTCTGCCGTAGTATAGAAGGTGTCAATGGTCGTCACTTCGGGATAAGTGAAAGTCATAGTCACAAGATTTCCATTCGGGTCGTAAATCTGGAAGCCTGCACCTGCATACGGGATTGTATTGCCTGTTTCTGCATCTTTCTTTACGATTTTGATATAGCTCTCAAAGTTAGCGTTGTTGATAAGGTAGCGGTAGGTCTGACCGTCCTTGCTGATAAACACATCAAAGTCTTTCATCAGTTCACGCCCCTCCCAACCAAAGGTCTGGCGGACGGTATAAATGCCATACGGCATATCCTTTGTCTGGGCAAAACCGTTCTCGTCACAGGTCAGCACATCACGCTCGGTTTCCTTTGCATTTTCATAGCTGCCTGCGGATTTGAGGAACACTTCAAATACCGCACCTTCTTCGGGTGTTTCAATCTGGGTTTCCCCGTTATCCGTATGCTTGATGAGTGCGATATTGCCTTTGATGACCTGTTCATTCACATCGTTTGCGGTACTGTTCAGCTCTACCGTGTATAGCTCTGGTTCTGCACCTACCTTGTGGATTGCGGTATCCAGAAGATACCCCTCGGACGGGCTGATTTCACGGACAGTCCAATCATTATCACAGATATAATACTTGGTCGTAAACTGACCGTTTTCATCAGTCGTGTAGGTGTCAATCAGTTCCTCACCTTTATAGATGCCGTAAACCGCACCTGCAAGGGAAGCGTCGCCCTGCGGAGAACCTGTTTCTGCATCGGTCTTTGTCACAGTCACTTGGAATTTCTTCAACACATTGTCGAAGCTGCGTTTTGTGACCTTGTTCCATTCAATCGGAGCTGTCTGGGAAGCAGGAACGACATAGCGGACTGCGGTATCCACTTCCTCAACCACATACGGGGTATCGCCACTGATAAGGACATTTTCAAACTTAGCCAGTCCGTTTTTATCAGTCACGGCATACTCGTCAACAGGCAAGCCGCTTAAAGATGTGCCATAAAGGTGGAATTTCATTCCCTCCACCAGATTGTCCTCGGAAGTCTTGACGATTTCCAGACTGCCACGCTTCAAAGTATTGCTGAAGGTCACAGTAGAGGTTTTTCCTCCGATAAGTGTGACGGTCTGGGTTTTCTGCGGCTCATAACGGTCAATAGACTGTTCTGTGACCGTATAAGTGCCAGGGAATAATCCCTCCACGGAGACAGAGCCGTCCTTTCCTGTCTTAACTGTTTTATTGAAGTTATCACCTTTGATTGTAAAAGAGATGCCCTCCACAACTCCGTCCTCAGAAGTCTTTTTGAGGGCAATCGTGCCTGTCGGCGTTTCGATATTGATATATGCAGACACGGTATCAGCATTCTCCACACCTGTTACCAAATCCTGCAAGTTCGGGTCGCCATAGGCAATGAGCTTTGCACTGCTGCTGACAGTCGGCACATTGTTCCTCTTTGCCGTAATGCGGACAGAACCGCTGATAGCTACGGTGGAGCTGATTGTCAGCTTATTTCCAGACTTCGATACACTCACATTGCTGTCAGAGCTTGAAAAGCTGTAATCGGAAAGGACGCCGTTGCTGTCCGTCAATGTGATGCTGTACTTTCCGTCCTTGTAGGCAAGCTCCTTTGTGATGTCATTCTTACCGCCCGACATAAAGCTCGGAATGGTGTTATGCTCACGCAGCATTGCAACAATCTGGTCATACACTGCCCTTGCTCCGCTGTTGGCATAATTTGAACCGAAGTGCAGGCTGTAAACGGTGGTGCTTGTCTGGTTATATGAGCCTGTGGCTTCACGGCAGCCTGTGACAAACTCCCATACGAGGGTCTGCGTGGCAAGCCATTTTTCATCATCACTTCCCGACAGATTATTTCGGTTGCCCTGATACCCATAGAGCAGGGCAAGCCCAACCGCCTTTTTCTGATTGGCTGAAAGGGCGTTCCAAGTATCAGAGGAAGCCTTTTTCAAGGTGTTTCCTGTTTTCAGCGGTACTCCCGGCTGAATACAAAACGCATTCTCACCGTCCACAAACATACGGTACTTATAATTTCCCGTTCCGCCTGCGGTATAGCCGCCGATATTCGCACTGGAATTGTACCTCATCGCATTACCGTTGCTGTCATAGGTGTGGGAAAAGGAAATCGTCCCGATGTCACCCGCAGCAAACGCCGTCGCAGGCATTATGGATAATGCCGTGACCGCAGCCATTACAAAAGCCGCAGCCTTTTTGAATAATTTAGGGATTTTCATAGTTACCTCCTGTAATTTGGATTGAATATTTTGCCTTACTGACCGAAAAAAGCTGCCCGTTATGGACAGCCTAAAGTATTTCTTTTCTCGGATAGTTACTGGCAGTAGTTAGGGGGTGAGGTGTGGAGAGGGGGAAGCCGAAATAATGGCTATCCACTCAAATGGGCAGACCTCGCCCTCGATGTGTGGCTATCTCTCGTGAGCCTTGTTCCGCTGCAAGTGTCGGTTATAAAACTCTAACGCCTTGACAACAAAATCCGTTTCCTGCCCTCTGGGAACAGTCTTGGGAATGAGCTTGGTTATCCTCTCGTCACGGAAAGCAGGTTTTTCCTTCTGGTTGGGCTTTTCTTCCTCCATAATGGACTGGATAACCTCGGAAGTGAGCTTGCCGTCTTGGTTATACTTCTTCATTTTGATAGCCTGTGCCAATGACGGGGTAGCATCGTTGTACTCCATTGCTTCAAGCAGGGTGTATTGCTGTTCCTCGGTCAGATAGGAAATTTCAACCGCAGGACGAAAAGCAATCTGCCTTTCATCTACCATTTGCAGGATTTCGGGAACAAGCTCCGTTAGACGGATATAGCGGCGTATCTGGTCTTTGCTTTCTCCAACAAGTTCTCCTAATTCCTCATCAGAACGCCCTTTTGATAAATTAGTCGCCAATGGCGACGCATTTTCTTTTGGGGGTCTGCCTGCCTGTCGTTTCATAGCTTCCAACCGCATTTTATACGCAAACGCTTTCTCACTCGGCAAAATAACAGAGCGTTGGAGATTACTTTCCACCATGACAATAATGGCTTCATCACGGGTAAGCTCTTTGACCTCGCATTTCAGCGTTTCAAGTCCTGCAAGTTCACAAGCCTTTTTTCGCCTGTGACCACTGATAAGCTCATACCGTCCGTCCTCTTTTAAGCGAACTGTCGCAGGGGTCATTACACCGTTTCGCTTGATACTCTCAACAAGTTGTTCCATATCTTCGTCCATCAAAACCTTGAACGGGTGGTCTGGAAACTCGTCAATCTCCGATATGGGAATATCCCGTATCTTGCTTAGCTTTGCTTCCTCACGGCTTTCGTCCGTCTGAAAAAGGTCATCGTATGCGGTCAGCTCGATTTTGGTTTCTCTGCTTCTCGCCAATCTCTGCCACCTCCTTTCCTAACTGCTCATAGGCTGCGGCAACCTTGCCGCTTTTGTCGTAAGCAAAAATACTTTTGCCTTCTGCGGTAGCTTCCACCGCACGGATAGAATGAGGTATCTCGGTATCAAATACCTTGATTTTCTTACCGTATGCACTTTTGACCGTTGCCGTAATTTCCTTAGAAATGTTGGTACGGGGCATTACCATAGTCATTAAGATACCGTCTATCCGCAGCTTTGGGTTGATTTGCCGCTTGACCATTGATACGGAGCGAAGCAAAAGCTCCAGACCTTTAGCCGAGAGATAGTGGGGCTGTGTCGGGATAATCACGCTGTCAGCCGCCGCCAGAGCATTGATGGTTATCATGCCTAAGCTCGGCATACAATCAATAAGCACATAGTCGTAATTCTTTTTAACCTCATTGACATAGGTTTTCAGCACACGCTCACGGCTCATTGCATTGATTAGCCTTACCTCAAAGCCCGACAGCTCAATGTTTGACGGAAGCAGGTCGACGCCCTCGCTATGGTGGATAATACCCTGTGAAACATCAAGCGTTTTATCGTCTATGATGTTCTGCATCACAGTAGAAAGCGTTATGGGAATATCGTCTGGTCTGTTATAACCCAGAGCCATCGTGAGATTTGCCTGTGCATCGGCATCAATCAGCAGGACTTTTTTACCCTGCTGCACCAGACTTACACCCAGATTGACCGCTGTGGTTGTTTTTCCGACACCGCCTTTCTGGTTAGTCAGAGCAATCACTTTGCAATTTGACATAGATGCGTCCTCCTTTCGCATAGATTTAGCCACTTTGTCAAGGTGGCTATGTAAACAGTACCAGAGAACGCAAAAAAGCCGCCTACTCTTAAAATCAATAAGAATAAGCGGCTTTGTAATTTGCCTTAGACATATTCAATTTTCATTCTCTTGGTCGGTGCATTTATGACCTTAAAAATAAGCTCGTCAACACAATCCGTATATCTGCCTTGCTGAATGAGCTGATTTTTTAACTCTACAAGGCTATGTATCAAAAGTTTTCTTTCGTGGCTATCCAAATACAGATGATTAAATTTCTCTCTCATAAGCACACCTCCACTTCTTTAGCTTCATTATATTGGAAAGTAGGGGAAAGGACAAATCTGCAAAAAGGGACAAAAAATAAGCGTACCACTATTTCTAATGATACGCTTATCGTATTTAACTGTTAATCAAGGTCTATGAATACCCTTACAGTGGTATCTCTCCACTGATTTTTCCTTACATACTGTCCGTTAGCCTTTCGATAGGCTGCTGCCTGCTCGAAACTAAGCGGCAATTCAAAGGAAAGAGAACTCCTACCTATTTGCAATAGCAGCCTGTGCTGCAGCAAGACGAGCGATTGGTACACGGAATGGTGAACATGAAACATAGTCAAGTCCAATCTTGTGGCAGAACTCAACTGATGAAGGATCTCCACCGTGCTCTCCACAGATACCAACGTGAAGGTTAGGATTAACTGGCTTTCCAAGCTTAATAGCTGTCTCCATTAATTTACCAACACCTGTCTGGTCAAGCTTAGCAAATGGATCGTTCTCGAAAATCTTGTTGTCATAGTAAGCGTTAAGGAACTTACCTGCATCATCACGAGAGAATCCGAATGTCATCTGTGTAAGGTCGTTTGTACCGAAGCAGAAGAAATCAGCCTCTGTAGCGATCTCATCAGCTGTAAGAGCAGCTCTTGGGATCTCGATCATAGTACCAACTTCATACTCTAATTTAACGCCTGCTGCTGCGATCTCAGCATCTGCTGTCTCAACAACAACTTTCTTAACGTATTTTAACTCTTTAACTTCACATACAAGTGGAATCATGATTTCTGGTTTTACTGTCCAGTCTGAATGTTTCTTCTGTACGTTGATAGCTGCACGGATAACAGCTTTTGTCTGCATCTTAGCAATTTCTGGATAAGTAACTGCAAGACGGCATCCTCTGTGTCCCATCATTGGGTTGAACTCATGTAAAGAAGCGATGATGTTCTTGATTGTCTCAACGGATTTACCCTGAGCTTTTGCAAGTTTCTCGATATCTGCTTCTTCAGTTGGAACGAACTCATGAAGAGGTGGATCAAGGAAACGAATTGTAACTGGGTTACCTTCCAATGCTTCGTAAAGTGCTTCGAAGTCTCCCTGCTGATATGGAAGAATCTTCTCAAGAGCAGCTTCTCTTTCTTCTACTGTATCAGAGCAGATCATCTCACGGAATGCAGCAATTCTGTCTTCCTCAAAGAACATATGCTCTGTACGGCAAAGTCCGATACCTTCTGCACCAAGCTCACGAGCTTTCTTAGCATCTGCTGGAGTATCTGCATTTGTACGAACTTTTAATGTTCTGTATTTGTCAGCCCATGCCATAACACGACCGAACTCACCAGCGATCGTAGCATCAACTGTCTTGATAGCTCCATCGTAGATGTTACCTGTTGTACCATCGATAGAGATGTAATCTCCTTCATGGAACTCTTTTCCAGCTAATGTGAATTTCTTATTTTCTTCTAATATTTTTAAAGGTATTCCAGGAAATCCTGCTCCTGTGCCAATATCAAGCACTGTATCTGCTTCTTTTAAATATGGAATAATTGTCAAGCTATCTATAAAGTGCTTTAATATTACTTCTTCTGGATCTGTTATTGCTGTCAAATTCATTTTTTCATTCCATTCTAATAATAATTCCATATATTTATAAAACTGTTTTGCTTGTTTTTGAGATATTTCTATTCCAATGGAATTTACTTTTTCAATTAGATCATTACTAAATTCTAATTTATTCATAATCAATATTATACCTTTCTATTCGTTTGTTCTAAATAAATAAGCAACACCGATATATCTGCTGGTGATACACCAGATATTCTTGACGCCTGTCCTATTGACCTTGGATTGAACTTATCAAGCTTCTGCATAGCTTCTTTTCTTAATCCATTGATTGCATAATAATCAAGCCCGTCTGGTATTATCTTCTTCTCAAGCTTCTTAAAATGCTCTACCTGACGCATCTGACGGCTTATATAACCTTCATACTTAAGATTAATATTAACCTGCTCCTTAACATCCCAAGGAAGCTCTGTACGGTCTTTATCAATTGGTGCAAGCACTTCATAAGAAAGCTCCGGTCTTTTAATTAATTCTGCAAGAGTAACACCTGTTAAAAGCTCAGTGCTTCCATTTTCTCTTAAAAGGTCCTGAACATTACTGCTGGTTCCTATATTAACAGCCTTTACTCTCTCAATTTCCTCGTCTATAAGCTTAATCTTTAACTGAAGCTTGTCATATCTTTCCTTAGATATAAGTCCGACTTCATAACCATATTTGCTAAGTCTTATATCAGCATTGTCCTGTCTTAATATAAGTCTATACTCTGCACGACTTGTCATCATTCTGTAAGGCTCTGCTGTTTCCTTAGTTACAAGGTCATCTATAAGAACACCTATATAACTTTCTGAACGGTCAAGTATAAGTGGTTCTTCCTTCTTAACGAAAAGTGCCGCATTGATACCCGCAACAATTCCCTGTGCAGCAGCTTCCTCGTATCCTGAGCTTCCATTAAACTGTCCTCCTGAAAACAAACCTTCAATCTTCTTGAATTCAAGAGATGACTTTAACTGTACAGCGTTAATACAGTCATACTCAATAGCATAAGCATTTCTTACTATTCTTACATTTTCAAGACCAGGAACTGTTCTATACATTGCATACTGCACATCCTCAGGCATTGAACTGCTCATTCCACCAAGATACATTTCATTAGTATACAAGCCCTCTGGCTCAATGAATACCTGATGTCTGTCTTTGTCTGCAAATCTTACAACCTTATCCTCAATTGATGGACAGTATCTTGGGCCTGTTCCGTGGATATCTCCTGAATAAAGAGGTGAACGGTCAAGATTATCCATAATAATCTTGTGTGTCTCTTCATTAGTATATGTAAGCCAGCAGCTTACCTGATCTTTCTGTATGCTCTCAGGGTCTGTTTCAAATGAAAATGGCACAACTCTCTTATCACCGAACTGCTCTGTCATCTTAGAAAAATCCACTGACCTTTTATCAACTCTGGCAGGTGTACCTGTCTTGAATCTTCTCACTTCAATTCCATTATCAATAAGTGACTGTGTAAGATGATTGGCAGCCTGTAATCCGTTAGGACCTGTATGATAACTTACATCACCATATATACATCTTGCTTTAAGATATACTCCTGTACATAAAACAACTGCCTTAGCTATGTATTCTGCACCCGAAACAGTCTTTACACCGCCAATTTTTCCATCATTAACAATAATCTCTGAAACTTCAGCCTGTCTTATATGCAGATGTTCAGTATTCTCAAGCACATTTCTCATTCTTCTGCTGTAATCGGACTTATCAGCCTGTGCACGGAGTGAATGAACTGCAGGGCCTTTTGATGCATTTAACATCTTTGACTGTATAAATGTAGCATCAATATTCTTTCCCATCTCTCCACCAAGAGCATCTATTTCTCTTACAAGATGTCCCTTAGAACTTCCTCCTATATTAGGATTACAAGGCATCATTGCTATACTTTCAACGCTTACTGTAAATATAATTGTTTCAAGTCCCATTCTTGCAGCAGCAAGGGCAGCCTCACAGCCTGCGTGACCAGCACCTACTACTACAACATCATATTCTTCTCTAATATTAGGCATATTACTTCTCCTTATCAACCTGCATTACTTACCCATACAGAACTTTGAGAAAATTCTGTTGGCAAGGTCATCTTCAATCTCTTCTCCTATTATAAGACCAAGATTCTCATATGCAGCCATTAAATCAATAGTAAGGAAATCTTCACTTACCATGTTATCAATTCCATCAAGTACAAGCTTTAAACTGTTCTCAGCCTTCTTTAAAAGCTCTTTATGTCTTGTACTTGTAATATATACATCCTCATTAAACTTAACTTCACCGTTAAAGAACATATTCTTAACAGTTTCCTCAAGTTCTTCAATTCCTGTCTCCTGCTTTGCAGATATAGTAACTGTCTCACAATTCATTATTTTCTTAATATCTTCTGCTGTTGTAACCTGTGCAAGATCAGCTTTATTAAGTATTACAAGAACCTTCTTATCCTTGATAAGTTCCATAATCTCATAATCATTATCATCAAGTACTCTTGAAGAATCAACTACATATATTACAAGATCAGCGATTTCTGCAAGCTTCTTAGCCTTATTAACCCCAATGCTTTCAACAACATCATCAGTTTTTCTGATTCCTGCAGTATCAATAAGATTAAGAGTAATTCCAGACAGATTAATCATTTCTTCAAGAGTATCTCTCGTAGTTCCTTCTATATCAGTAACAATTGCTCTCTCTTCTCTTGCAAGTACATTAAGCAGGCTTGACTTTCCTGCATTAGTTTTCCCCAAAATGACTGTACGCACGCCATCATGCATGATTCTGCCATTATCGCATGTTTTTAACAAGTTATCCACATTATTAAGACAGTTTTCCACATCATTTTTAAGGTTATCTACATTAGCATCTATATCAAAATGTTCTGGATCATCAAGTGCAGCTTCAATAAATGCAACATTATTCAATATTATCTCTCTTATATTCTTAATCTTTTCAGATAACTTACCATCTAACTGATTAACAGATGATTTCAATGCGTAGTCATTCTTTGCATTAATAATATCAATAACAGCTTCTGCTTGTGAAAGATCAATTCTTCCATTAAGAAATGCTCTCTTTGTAAATTCACCAGGCTCTGCAAGCCTTGCACCAGCGTTAAGTACCGCCTCTAACACCTTCTTAGTAACAAGAATACCGCCATGACAGTCAATCTCAACAATATTCTCTCTTGTATAAGTGTTAGGAGCTTTCATTACAATTACAAGTGCTTCATCAATTTCATTATCATTATCACATATATTTCCAAAATGTACCGTATGACTCTTTACATTTGCAAGCTTAATATTCTTTTTTGACTTAAAAACTTTATCTCCAATAATAATTGCATCAGGACCGCTTATTCTTACAATACTTATTCCACCGCTTGACACTGTACTTGTAGATATAGCTGCTATTGTATCCTCCATTTCCATCCTCCATATAAAAAATGCTGTGATAATAATACCACAGCATTTAATAAAATCATATATCTAATTATCTGTTATATCTGTTATTATTCTCTCTTTCAAGATAAACAACAACATGTCTGAAAGGTTCTTCACCCTCACTTCTTGTAGAAACAAACTTATCTGCCTGAAGTGCTGAATGAATAATTCTTCTTTCATATGGGTTCATAGGCTCAAGTGAAACAGGTCTTCTGCTTCTCTTAACCTTGTATGCAATATTCTTAGCAAGAGACTCAAGAGTTTCTTTTCTTCTCTTTCTATAGTTCTCTGTATCTAATTTAACTCTTACATACTTCTCACTGTTCTTGTTAATTACAAGACTTGTAAGATACTGGATAGAATCAAGTGTCTGTCCTCTCTTACCGATAAGAACACCCATGTTATCTCCAGAAAGATCTACATTAACGCTGTTTTCTTCATCGTCAAATGTAATATCAGCCTTAACTTCCATGTTCATTGCGCCAAACATATTATTAAGGAATGTCTGTATATCCTTCTTAATAACTTCCTTCTGCTCAGCTGTAACTGTCAGATAACCGTCTTTCAGCTCGATCTTGATATTGTCCTTATTAAAACCAGGCAGATCCATAGTCATCAGGTACAGACCGTCTTTTTCTTTGATATCAGTCTTCATAGCAGGCGCAGTCTGCACGTTTCTGAAGAACGGAGTATCAAACATACTGTTCATATCGTCAAATAAACTCATGCCAAAATTATTAGTTCTAGGTAACATAGATAACATATAAAAAACCTCCTCTTAA
>OLZZ01000284.1_pt1 | contig 24597 bp, 20 predicted proteins | sample 1673571 | NCBI WGS metagenome assembly OLZZ01 (sample SAMEA103958115, study PRJEB25191) | human gut metagenome | biome: human-associated habitat [ENVO:00009003]; feature: intestine environment [ENVO:2100002]; material: feces | place: Germany | collected 2013/2015 | reverse complement strand
CTTCACTAACCATGACAAAATCATGATTAAGAAGTCACTTAGAGCATATATCACCGCTGGCGAGCTTGTATTTCTTATACTGCCTCACGGCGAAGTGCTGGGGGCTGCGGCGTTCCAGCCCGTCAAACATATAGTCCACCGCATTTTTGAAGGTTTCGTCATCCTCCCGGACTTCCATGCTGTTTATCATTTCCACCAGCGTATTCATGTTGCGTTCTTCCTCCGGCCCCTCAAAGACGATGTAGGACACAAGGGCGCAGTACAAGAGGGTTTCAGCTTTAGTCCAGAACTCGTCGCCCTCCTTGCCGTCGCCTTTGGTGTTGGCGATCAGGGCGGTAACGAATTTCAAAACATCGCTTTCCGTCTTGATATAGGCCAGCGGATTGTAGTGCATGGATTTTGAAAAGTCGATACTGTTGAACACCCGCACCCTGTATTTCTCCCGTTGCAGAAACCGCCCGCACTGGTCGAGGGTGCCGCCCTTCGGGTCTACCACCACATACGAGGAATGGGCTTGAAGGAGCTGCGGGGTCAGCCAGAACCTTGTCTTGCCCGAACCGGACGAGCCGATGACACAGGCGTTTAGGTTCCGGGCATTGGCGGGTATCTTCGGACGGGTGTTCATGGTAAGGAACTCCGTCCCGGTCAGAATGACATTGTTCTGAAATTTAGGGTCTACAAACGGCTTTATATCCTCCTTTGTTCCAAAGCGGGCGGTGCCGTACTCCGCATCCCGCCGGAATTTTTTCGCCTGCCTGATCTTTGACTGTATCAGCAGATACATCCCAGCCGCACCGGCAAGGCCCACCAGCAGGTCAATACCTCCCAGCCCCGGCCAGTAGGTTTCAAAGGCTTTGGGGAAGGTATCGAGCATCCCCATGAGCTTTGTCCCGAAGTCTGTGCCGGGGGCGATCCGGTAGGCCGTCCCGATTTTGGAGAAAAACCAGAACACAAAGAGGTACGGCAGGTTTGGGAGCACATATTTTCTGATCTTGTCACTCAACGTCCGTCCTTCACCGCCTCTCTGGTCCGCTGCTTTTCCTTTGCCTGCGTCCTGATTTGCTCCGTGAATTTCCGAAGCTGACCGAGGATGGAAGCCTTGTCCTGCTCTTTGTTCAGCACCTTTGCGCTGTACTTCTGGAAGGCCGCCGTGATAGCGTCCGCCTGATTGGCTTTGAAAAACAGCAGGTAATGACCGGGGCTCACTTTATGGAAAGCGTAGTCCACATGGAACTCCTTCGCGATCCGGTCAAAATCCTTTGGAGCTCCCACATAGGGCATGGCACTTTTGCCGCCATAGTGGTTCATCAGCTTTTTCACGCTCTGGCGTCCCTGCGGGGTCAGCGCCTTCCGGTGGTGCTTTTGCAGCGCCCGAACCACCTTGCCAAGAGCGGCAGCCAGCACTTTTCCCGTGAGCTTCGTTGTCCTGATCGAAAGGGCAACCGTTTTTTGGTTTACTTCTTCCTGCATAAAACCTCCTTTCCGTCGGGGTTCCCGCTATCCGGGAGGCCCCCGTACAATCTCGGGGAACAGAAAACCTCGGGCCAATGTGGCCCGAGGCTTACCGCTCGGCATCTCTGCCGGACGGAGCTTTCTTTTCCGGCTCCGTCTGGACTTTTTCGCCCTGTTCCCGCATGGTCTGCAAGATAGAGGGCTTCTTTTGAAGCTGGGAGGGCTTTTCGCCGGACAGCGGCTTGATACATTCCAAACGGTCAGCCGCCCGGATGGCGTTGTCCGTGAGCTGCCTCTGCCATGCGCCCACGCTGGGAGCCCAACGAAAGCCGCTGCTTTTCAGCTCGGCCCGGGTGTCCGCGTCAGGCTTTCCGTCAAAGAACACCTGCAAGCGGTTGTCCTCCCGGTTCATTTCCACACGACCCCCATCGAACTCCCAGCCGGAAAATTCCTGCTGTGCCTGTTTGGAAAGCTGTTCGATACGGGCCTTTACCCGGCGGATCTCCGCATTGTTGTTGGTAAGCTGGTAACTTTCAAAGGGCCTCGGGTCGCTCCGCCAGCTTGACGCCATGCTTGCTTTCAGCTTTTCAATCTGGTCCGGCGACAGCAGCGCACAGCCGTCCAGCTTGCCATGCTTGCGGTAATAGGCGTTGACCTCCTTCATAATGAGCTGGGAGCGTTCCAGCCCGTCCAGCTTCTTCTGGAGCTTTTCAATCGCTGCCGGGTCATCGGCGCTGATCCCGCCCATGCCGGTACTGCGTATCTTATCCAGCAGCCCTTGAATATACCGCCATTCCTCCATGTTGCTGTCCCGGGCCCGGTTCTGTTTTTCCTTCTTTCCCACCGGGAAATTGGCAGGTCCGGCGATCATCACAGAGGGAACCCTTGCGTCAATGGCAAAGCCCTGGTTCATGTTTTCGGCCAGCTTGCGGGCGTAGGTGTCTAACAGATGGTCGATCTTCTCATGGTACATGGGGTCCACCCGGGATTTCTGCTGTTCCGCTATGGCGGCGGCCTTGTCCACCATTGCCCGGTATTCCGCCGTTGCGCTCCCTTCCTTGTAGTCGGAAAAGCTGTTCATTTCCTTTGCCCGGCGGGCGGCTCCTTCATTGATAGGGTAATAGTTGATGGTATGCACCTCCTTCATGCTTCGGGCCATGCTGGCCCGAAGTCTTACCGTTCTTCATGGGAAGGCCCCGCCTTGTCCTTTTTCGGAGCGGGCGGGGCTTCTTGAAACCGTTTGAGTGCAGCGAGAATGGAGTGGACAGGCTCGGCCTTTTCAGGATAGGCAAATATCCGGTGTTCCGGCGGAATGTCCTGCGGCCCGTGGTAATACTCCTTGAAGCCCTCCGGGACTGCCGACACATACCCACCGGGAGCGAATACGCCGCCCTCGTTGATACGCACATCCCGCCCGTATGCCTCATAATCGAAGTAGTTCTGAATGTGCTCCGGTATGTCGATAGTCCCAAGCTCGTCGGCGTAAAGACGGCCCAGCCCTTCATCATCGGAAATATCCGGGTAAAAGCGGTAAAGGTCAAGGTTCTGCGTCAGGTTTATCAAATCCTTCACGCTCCTTGTGTGGTTTCCCAAGACAAGAGCGGCTTCAAAGGTTTCCAGTCCGCCCTTATCCCGTACTTCCAGCAGGGCGTGGCCCAGCTCGTTCAGCTCGTCGATGTTCTCACATTCGTAGAGATGATCGTAGAGCCCCAGCACATCACTGTCAAAGCTGGTAAAGAACACTTCGCTGTACCGTTTCCCGTCTATCCCGATTTTGGCAAGGGCGGCCTGCAACTCCTGTGTCGTCATGGGGAAATGTACCGTTGTCCCTACCTCGATCCCCATTAAGGGGTACAGGGCTGTATTGGTTATATAGGCTTCAAACATGGGCTTATTCCTCCTTTCCGGCCCGGTCAGCCAGCACCTCATAGATCCCGGCCATAATGTAATCGGCGCAAGGGAGGGCAATCGCGTTTCCCAGCGCCTTGTAGCGTTGCAGAGGCCGGATCTCCACGCCGTCCGCCCCGTACTTTGTCCAGCCCTCTGGCAGCCCCATCAGCCGTTCACTTTCTGTTTCCGTCAGAAAACGGATACAGCCGCCCTCCGGGTCGCCCTCATACCAGAAGGCAAAGGGCGTTACATCACTGGCTAAAAGAGTGGGAAAAGGGTCAGTTGGTAATCCGAAGCTGTTTCGGAAGGCCGTTTCTTCCTGCCTTTTTGCCGCTCCCCGCATACGGAAGCACTGAAAGGGGTGGATGACTGGTATCTGCCGCCCTGTTTCAAAAGAAGCTGTTCGATCTCCTTCGGCGGCGGCCCGCCCGCCCTCTCCGCAAGGCGGAGGAAGTGGGAGCATTGGACGGGGCTTAAATAGTATGTCTGCGGCACGTCTGCCTCCAAAATCCGCCACGACGAAAATCCGCTGCCTTCGTGCCAGCCTTCGGGAGCCTGCCCAATACTGGGCGTCCATGAGCCGCCAGCACACATCAGGCGTTCCCCCTCGCACCATTCCGGCGTTTCCCCATCTTCCCGAAGGAGGCATTGGAACTTCGGTGTCCGAGAAGGCGGATAGGACGGCTCTAAAGTCCATCCGGTCATTTGTAGAAAACGCTCCCATGACGTTTTCCCAAACAGCGATAGCTGGATATAGGTTATCAGTAGCATCCCTCATTTCCTGTATGATACGAAACGCCTGATAGAACAGGCTTGATTTTGCCCCGGCAAGGCCGGAGCGGTTGCCGATCAGAGAAAGGGTCTGGTTATCCTGAATTTCGGGATAACCAGACTTATCCCGAAAAAAACAAGAATCCCGAAGTCTAACCGGGAACCCTTGCAGCACAAGGATTTCTGCAGAAAAACTTCGGGATAATATTTTCACTTGTATTGTTGTTTGCCTCTTAATTTAAGCATCATCTCCTCGTCATCTGTATTCCAGAGTGCGTCCGGAATCGTATCGTTTAGCTTGTTTGCTGCTTGCTGAATGGCTTTCCGTTTCATTTCTGTATCGGCATGGGCATAAATTTTTGTTGTTTCAATCTGCGCATGGCCAAGAAATTCGGATACCATAGCCAAGGGAATGCCATCTTGGTACAGATGCATTGCCCGTGTATGCCGCAGCATATGGGGATGTACCCGCGCTGGGATGGATGTACAGGCTTGCCGTGCAGATTCTCCGTACTTCTTTACAAATGCCGTAACCGTGTCAGGCGACATCGGTCTTTGAGGGCCGCCATAAGCGTAGAACACATAATCGTCTCGTTTTCTGTTGTCTGCTGGATGAAATTTCTTCAGGTAACTACGAAGATGCTCTGCTGTTTTCGGTAAAATAGGGACAACCCTCGTCTTGTTTCCCTTACCTGTGAGATAAACACAAGGCGAAGTCCTGTGCAGCACTAAATCCTGTATCCTTAAATCCAGCATTTCCTGACACCGTGCAGCTGTATCGTACATTAAAACCAGAAACACCATATTCCGGAACCCTGTGCGTTTTTGGCAGTTTGGCTGTGAGAGAAAGGCAGAGAGTCCTTCTTTCGTAAGATAACCCACCAAAGCAGGTGCTGGCTTGCGGTACCGAATTTTCTCTACGTCGGCCTGTATTGAGATTACACGCAGATCAATAATGCCGCCATATCGCACAAAAGAGCGTATCGCAGCAAGCCTTTGCAGCTGTGTTTGCCTGTTGCAGTTCCGAACTTTCTCCAGCCAGTCCATAAATTCCTGTATGTTTTGGCGGGTGAAGTGGCTCCAATTCGCTCGCTGTCTGGGAATAGCTTTTGCAGTCTCAAGAAAAGTAAAAAACAGATTCAGAGCATCCTCATAGGATTTTACCGTATTAGAACTGCAGCTTCGGTTTTTCACAAGATAAACATTCAGGAATGAACTTACAACTGCAAAGAACTGAGCATCCTTAACCTTCATCATGCACCTCCGGAAGCAATTTTTCCCATGCAGTACGGTCTACTGTTCCAACACGCTCATAAAAATCAGGAACCATGTGGACATAGTAAAGCGTATCTTCATAACGGGCGTGTCCCATGTATGCGGAGAGAAACGGCAGCATTGCATCAATATCACGGCCTTCTCGCATCCAACGACAGATACATTCCGTTGCAAAAGTATGTCTGAAATCGTAAACCCTAGGTTTAGGTCCCTCAAACGCAGTAATTCCGGCCATACTGAAGCATCTCCAAAACATTTCTTCTGTCCAACGCTTCGTATACGGCCCCTCCCCATCGTATCTCGGAAAAAAGTAATCGCTGTCCGGGTAAATTTCTGAAATCAGGGTGGAATAGCTTCTCATAATCTGAAGCAAATCATCTGCAACCGCAACGACACGGTCCTTGTGCCCTTTGGATTCCACAACGTAGACAGCACCGCGAACCAAGTCCACATTTTCCTTCTTGAGAAGTCTCGCTTCTGCGGGCCGCAATCCGCAGCAATACAGCAATCTGTAAAATACCGGGATAACAAGATGTCTGGCTGGAGCTTTCTCGTGAGGCCGAAAGCTGTCAGCACCGTGGAAGAACGCTTTTATCTCCGCTTCATTGAAGATATGTGGAACATACCTAGGGCCTTTGCTGGTCATGGATATGGGAATCATATATGCTTCTGTTCCAACAGCCCGAAGGTACTTTGCAAACTCCCGTATGACCATAATGCGATTTCGGTGGCCTGCTGTGTTTTCCGTATCTCGTTTCTCCAGCCACGCAAGAGCAAGCTCACGATCCAAGGAATCTTTTTCGGGAAATCTCTCTGCACAGAAATTGTCAAACTTCCATAGAATACGGCAGCTTTCATCGTAAGGAAAGCCGAGACTGTTCTTGTAGTCTACAAAGCTGCGAATCTGTTCTGCAAAGCTGCTTTTCAAAGGATATCGCATCATAACAAAGCCTCCTGCGCAATGGGGATTGCAGAAATAGTACCTGCGCACACTTTTAATTTCTCTAAGGATGACGCGGTATATTGGCGCAAAGACATAGACGATGTATGCCCCAGAATATTGCAGATTAAGGGTGCGGGAATATCTGCTTCCAGTAGCTGTCTCCCCATTCCCCGTCGGAAAGCATGAGGGCCATTCATCCTTCTACTCTTTCCCAGTGCGATACGAGCATATTTTGCAATCACAGTCCACATACTTCTGAGCTTGGTATAAGGACGCTGTGTCCGTAAAAACACATACTCGGAATCGCATTTTGGCCGAGCATTGAGAATGTAATCAGCAATCGCATTCCCAGTTGTCGTATCGAGCGGTAAAGATACAGGAATATTCGTTTTTTCTTGTACAAGGCGTAATTCGCAGGCATCCCAGTCAATGCTGTTGAACTTCAAATTCACAATGTCGCACCCTCGCAGGCCCGTTGTATACGCAAGCATAATCATTGCATAATCTCGCATCCCCATTGTGCTGCTGCGATTTATTGCAGAGAAAATCTTTTGGGCATCTTCGTGAGTGTATCCTACATAAACACGCCGACGTTTTGCAGCAGAGAACACCAGTGCTGGCGAAATATCGAGAAGCTCAGGATGCTTTTCAGCCATGAATCGCGCAAAGGATCGCATACTTCCGGTCAAATTAAATATACCGCAAGGAAAAGTTTCTGAAATCTTTGCCAGACACCTGGTGACATCCGCCAGGGTAATCTCAGCATAGCGGTATATTCCCAAAATGCCCATAGTACGGAAAAATGTCCGAACCGATGAAAGATAAAACTGGCGGGTGCCTTCTTTCAAATAGTTTTCATTGTCCATGTACAGTTGGTATTGCGAGAGCAGATTTTCAAACTCTGGCGGAGCGCAGGCAAAATTATATTTTCTTAACTTCCGCTGAGATACCCGCCCTGTCGAGAGGCATTCCTCGATCCAGCGGGCAGCTTTGCGCATCGTTTGAAAAGATGCTTTTGGGATTGTTCCGTTCGCATAATTTTCTTTTGCTTTATTTACGAAAAGAGCAAGCGTTTCTGGAGAATAGAACTCCTCACCGCGAGAAGCAAAAAAATTCAAGATGGGTCCAAATCCGCAATAGATATAATTTGTTTTTGTCTTATCGGATAACTCCAACTGTATGACCGCATCTCTGGTTCTGCAGATAATGTCTATTACCTTCATAGAATTGCTTGGACTGTGTGGTGCGTTTTGAAATAATGGATTGTGTTCCGCCTCCCAAGACCGCAGGGGCTCACCCTGAATTTTTCCATGTTTCGCCATTTGGTCAAGATAAACAGCGGCACGCCGGGTTAAGACCCACTGGTAATGCGGTAATGCTCCGGATTCCATCCTCGCTCGTTCCTGCCAAACAAAATCTTGAACCGTTTCCTTGAAGTATATTGTTTGACCGTTGTCCAAACAATGCTGCACGATCCGTCGAGTCCCATACCGCTCAAATTCCCGTACTGTTTTAGCCTTGAGTCCGCGCACACTTAAGGCATCTAATACACGCGCAGAAAGGACTGTGATTTCAATTTTGTTCACATCAATACACCTCACAATGTTGATTCGGATTTTCATCCGTAGCAACATTATATCAGGTGCCATCTTCAAAATATTATTCCGAAGTTTTTATGCAGAAATCCTTGCGCTGCAAGGATTCCCGGCTGGGCTTCGGGATTCCTATTTTATTCGGGATAAGTCTGGTTATCCTGAATTTCGGGATAACCAGACTTTCAGCATTGCAGGATCTCGAAAAGGATTCGGAGATCCACGCGGCACTCTCTTCTTTGAACTGGCCCGCCTGGCTGAAGCCCGGAAGCCTTCGTATCTGCTGTTTGAAAATGTACCCGGCCTGTTATCTCATGACGGAGGGCGGACATTTGCGACGATCCTTAACACGCTGGACAGACTGGGGTATGGCGTGGAATGGCAATGTCTTAACAGCAAAGATTTCGGCGTTCCCCAGTCAAGAAACCGCGTGTACATTGTCGGATATCTTGATGAGCGATGTAGAGGAAAAGTATTTCCTTTCACCGAAACAGCAGGAAGTTCTCTTATTCAAACCCACGGCGGCCACCAAGGGGAGCGCGTCTACTCCCCCGAAGGATTAAGCTGTACGCTGGCTGCCAATCCGGGTGGCTTCGGTGGCAAAACCGGGCTGTATGAGGTGGGAGTGCCGATCAAGTGCGCCACAAAAACCGGCTACCAGATGGCACAGGTCGGTGACAGCATCGACCTGAGCTACGCCACAGTCAACAGTCGGCGCGGACGGGTTGGTAAAGAGATTGCGCATACACTTACAACGGGCTGCCAACAAGGCACTGTTGAAGTTCGCCCGGTCAAAAATCCCATCAAGTCCGACCTCGCCCGCAACACCGAACGCACCGGTAAGCCTGGCGCACCCATGCATACACTTACCACAAAAGACCGTCACGGTGTTCTGTACGAGGGTCGCATCCGCCGCCTGACACCGCGCGAATGTCTGCGGCTGCAGGGTTGGGCAGATGACCGCATCGACACGGTGCTTGCCATCCAGAGCGATAACCAAGCCTACAAGCAGGCAGGCAACGGCGTGACGGTCCATGTGGTGGAAGCCATCGGACAGCGCATTGCAGCCATGGATGCAGAACTGCGGGGTGAGGCGCTTGCCCCTTGATTTCAAAGACCAGTATTTTGGCTGTGAAATTGAACTGACCGGGATAAACCGCGCCACGGCAGCCCAAACGCTGGCCGACTTATTTGGCACCCGCGCCGAGCATTCCGGCGGTGGCTACGATGCCTACAGGGTCAAAGATTTGGACGGTAAAGAGTGGAAAATCGTCCGGGACGGCAGCATCCATCCCGAATGCCGTAGGCGGTCTGTTCTTATCGGGGAAACCTACAAGGTTGAACTGAACTCCCCCAAGCTTGAATACGGCGAGATGGAAAAGCTGCAGGAGGTTGTCCGCGCCCTGCGCCGTGCAGGCGGCATCGTAAACGACAGCTGCGGAATGCACGTCCATGTGGATGCCAGTAAACATACGCCGCAGAGTCTTAAAAATGTGCTGTCCATCATGTATTCCAAAGAGGATATTTTGTTTGCAGCACTCAAAGTCAACCCTGCCCGCATCGATAGTTACTGTCAGGCGGTGGATGAGCCGATTCTGGAAGAAATCCGCAAGCTGCCCAGCGGTGCGAGTATGGATCAACTGAAAGACCGCTGGTATCAAGGGAGGGATGGGAGTGATTATCACTACCATTCGTCACGGTACAGGGCTTGTTATGGCAAGAAAGCGATTATGTATCCCACGTTCCAAACTTTAATTGTACAGCGACAAAAATTATAAAAACAGTCTGTTTTTCTCTACATAATAACTATATAATTTGAGTATTCCAGATATGATGGAGGTTGTTATTGTGGATGATGGAAATCGACTGACCGTGTATGAACTTGTGGAAAGAGTTATCCCTTGCATCATTGCAAAGCACTATAGCGAAAACTATATTCAAGGCTTTCGTTCGACGTTTAGGAACCTGTTAGCGTACTGCAATAAAAATGAAAAGAAATATTTTACAGCGGAATTGGCTCAGCAGTTCATGCTGGATTGCTACGGTGTGCAGCCGGGAACAGTAGAACGGCGATGCTCACGAGTTCACCGTGCAATGGATTTGTTGTCAGACTACCAACATTTCAACGCGGTTATGCTTCGGCGGAGGTTGAATCGAGAGTTCCCTGCAGGACTGCAAGAAGGTGCGGTCAACTACTTGCAAAAGCTATCTCTCCACGGACGCAGGGAGAATACGCTGCGCAGCCACAGAAATGTTCTTCTTCGCTTTACAGATTATTTGTTCAGCGTTGGAGTCACGGATTACAAATTACTTTCAGCAGATATTGTAAATCGATACGTCAAAGTTGTTTCGTGCAATTACAGCAATTCGGTTGTAAGGCTCCATTACAGTATCCTTTTACGCTTTTTTCAGTACCTTGCGCATAGTGGCTACAAGGAAACAGATTTGTCTTTGAAAATGATGCCAATTGTAAAAGTATCCGCTTCCGCGCGAATTCCTACAACATTAGATCTTAGCCAAATCGAAAGTATCCTTGCATCTGTTGACCGTGAAAGTCCACAAGGGAAACGCGATTATGCAGTTTTAATGATTGCAGTAAAACTCGGCATTAGAACCAGCGATATACGTAATCTTCGCCCTGCCAATTTTAATTGGGAACAGCATTTGGTGTCTTTCACCCAAGTCAAAACAGGAGAGCCGATAACTTTACCACTTCCCACAGATGTTGGATGGGCTGTAATAGACTATCTGAAAAATGGAAGGCCTGTAAGCGATGCCCCGGAAATTTTTCTCCGCGCAGTCGCTCCATACGTCTCTCTGCAAAATTTTGACAACATTCTTATTAAGCATATGCGAAAAGCGGGCATTCCTTTGGATTCAATAAAGCACCACGGGCTTCACTCGCTTCGACACAGCCTCGCAACACATATGTTAGATGAAGGAATCCCCATTACCTCGATTCAGGGTGTATTAGGACACATAAATGCCGATTCTACTCAAAAATATATTGGTGTAAATGTACGTCAGCTTCGCAGCTGCGCATTGGAGGTGACTGATTAGTGTTTGAGGAAAAACTTCTTGAACCCCATTTTACCAGTGTGCTTGCACCATATATGCTGGATGTTGTGGAGCAAAAACGTGCCCTTGGCAATAAATACAACGCCGGTGTTGAGGCACTCAGTGCATTCGATGACTTTTGCAATGAGCAACAATTGCGTATACCTGCCATTTCGAAAGAACTGCTGCAAAAGTGGGAGAAAAAGAGACCTCACGAAAACGAAACCACGCAATGTTTTCGGATTTCGTATGTGCGAATTCTTTGTAAGTATTTGCACAGCAATGGCTATGATGCTCCATGTGCATTCCACCCTGCGCCTCATGTAAATAAATGTTTCGTTCCCTACATTTTTACGAAAGACGAAATCGAGAGATTGTTTTCTGCGGTAGATTGTACCAAAGAATCTTCAGAATCTCCACTACGACATTTAGTTATGCCGGTTCTGTTTCGCCTGCTTTATACATGTGGGCTGCGCGTGTCAGAGGCTCTGCACCTTAAGGTTGCAGATGTTGATTTGGATGCTGGAGTTTTAGCCATATACGGTGCAAAAGGAGACAAAGAACGGCTGGTAGGAATTTCGGACTCAATGCTTGCATACATGAAATCCTACCGCAGTAATCCATTAGTGACAAATGCAAAAAGTATTTACTTTTTCCCTGCTCCTGATGGCGGATTCTATGATACAAGTACAATTTACGATATTTTTCGAAAATGCTTATTTGATGCCGGGATTCCACACCGAGGTCGAGGAAAAGGGCCTCGTCTCCATGATCTCAGGCATTCCTTTGCGGTCCACATTCTAAACAAATGGAGTTCCGAAGGAAAAGACATATATACCTGTTTGCCGATTCTCCGCACTGCTCTTGGGCATGACCGAATTACAACAACCGAAAAATACTTGAGGCTTGTCCCGGAAGCCTACATGGAAGTCACCGAACCATTCAATGACCGATTCCATACCATTACAGAGGTACTTTGCAATGAGGAATAGATGCAGCTACGCCGGTTTAGTCTCCGCATACTTTAGCGTGTATCTGGCAGGAACTAAAAATGTCAGTACAAATACAATTTACTCTTACCGGGACACCTTTGTTATTTTTCATGGCTACCTTGAAAAGTATTGTGGCTTTAAATTAGAGAAAATGCTTTTTAACGACCTTTCCCGCGAACTGATTCTTGAATTTCTACAATATCTTGAAACTGAACGCAAATACAGTATATCTTCTCGAAACCAACGACTTGCTGCGCTGAAGTCATTTGCAAAATATGTACAAATTGAATGCCCGGATGAAATGATTCTGTGTCAGCGCATTCTTTCAATTGACAGCAAAAAAGCAGCAAAGCCGACGGTTCAATATTTGAGTAACCAGCAAACCGATATTCTAATGGAACAGCCTGATATTTCCACGCCAAAAGGTCGCAGAGACTTGGCGATGATTCTTCTCCTTTACGATTCAGCTGCACGAGTGCAGGAACTTTGCGATTTAAGAATCTGCGATATCCGAATAGATTCACTACCGGTTGTACATTTATTAGGGAAGGGGCGAAAAAGTCGAGATGTTCCGCTTACCAAACCGTGTGCACAGGTATTGCGCCAATACATTTGTGAGAACCATCTTGATATACCAGAACGCCGCAATGACCAGCTGTTTACAAATCCGCAAGGGAAAAAGTTGACTCGCAGCGGTGTTTCTTACGTGCTAGCAAAATATATCCACAAAGCAAATACTGCGGTGGATTCATTTTTTCCGCAGATTACACCGCATTGTCTCCGGCATTCTAAAGCAATGCATCTTGTTGAGGCAGGCAAAAATCTCATTTATATTCGTGACTTTTTAGGGCACGAATCTATTGAGACAACACAGGTTTACGCAAAAGCTAATCCCGAAGCCCGGCGCAAGGCATTAGAAACAATGGACACGAGGATGAATACGCCTGCCATGCCGGATTGGAACGACGACCCTGACTTAAAGGCGTTTTTAAAGACCTTGTAGAAAATTATGCTGAGATTTCTGGTGAACAGTCTCGAAGTAACGTCTGTTCTAAAAGATTCTCAGCATAACTTTTTTCTGCGCATAACAAGCCTTATGTTGAGCTCAACATAAGGCTTGCAATATGCATTCTGTCTTTTATCATGGCACTGTGGAGTGGAGATTGTTCAATTCAACGCTGCACGCGGGTGAAGCAAAAGCCAACATTATTTTGGCAATGGCAATCTCGGCGCAGGGCATCAACCAAAAGTACACGCAGTTCCGGAAAACGCCCATCGGGGATAATCCGGCGTTCACCTTCCGCACCTTTCTGCTGCGGCTGGGGCTGATCGGTCCTGAGTACAAAAATGTGCGGATGCATCTGCTGAAGAACCTGCCCGGTGATAAGGCATGGCGGCACGATAAGTCGTTATATCCCAGCAATCAACCACGGCTTCATACAGATGAGGTCAGATAAGGAGAAACCCAATGTCTCGAAAAGAATACTTTGCCTATGGTTCCAATCTGAATTTTGAACAGATGACCTACCGCTGCCCGGAGGCAACCGCCGTGGGTACCGCCAAGTTGGAGGGCTATGAGCTGGCGTTCCGGCGCGGCTACCTGACGATTTTGCCCAAAGAGGGCGCAAGCGTCGAAGGGCTGATCTGGTCTGTCACCGACCATGACGAATCCCAGCTTGACTGTTACGAGGGCTACCCGACATTCTATGACAAGGAGACCGTGACGGTCACGGATGCAGATGGCACGCCGCATGAAATCATGGTTTACACGATGAACGAGCCGTATCGCGACCAACTGCTCCCCGTCAGCAGCCGCTACAATGCGGTTGTCATGCAGGGGTGTCTGGATGCGGGCATCTCTCCGCAGCAGTTCTATGATGCTGACGAAAAATACCGCAAAGCCTACAAGGCCAGAGCCGCGCCTACCCCTAAGAAACACGCTCCCGAACGGTAACCAAGCCCGCTGCACCGTGCAGCGGGCTTTTTCTTTTGCAACAAAAGGAGAACCAGTATGAAAAACAAACACAGAATAAAGCAGGGCTTGTCGCTGCTGCTGGCGGGTGGGATTGCGCTCACAAATCTGGGCGCAGCGCTGCCCGCTTTTGCAGAGGATGCCCCTGCCACGCCGGAGACAGCCGAAGCCACCACACCGGAAACCGCTGAAACCAATGTTCCGACACCGAATCTTTCGCAGATTACTGAAAATCTGTACGCCGATCTGCCGGACGCGCCTACCGGCAGTTACCTTGGCAGCATGGGTCTGCCCGTGGCAACCGGCGAGACAAAAATCGGTATCTCCGCGTGGGTTTCTGACCTGTATGACGGCGTAGATGCCCATATGGATGCCGATGCGCTGAACGCAGATGAGAACACGGTCACAATCGGCAAAACTCCCGGTACAGACTATGCCATTGTTCCGCTGCTGGCGCAGGTCGAATACCCGGCAGACGGTGCAGCATCTGAAATCATACTGCCGGACGGTGTGGAGCTTTTAAGCTATCTCTCCACCGATTATGAGCCTATCCCGGCAGACGAGCAGGAGCAGACTGAAATCCTGCACCAGACATACTCGGAGCAATCGGCGGCAGCAACCGGCCTGTATGTGAAAGCCTCTGCCGATTTTACGGCGCAGCTGGTCTATACGGATTCGGACGGCAGTTCGCAGTCAAAAGCTATCCATGTACAGATCAGCGAGGATGCTGCACCCACACAGATGTATGCCGACACCGGCGATGACAGCATTGCCGTCTATGCTGCAGGACCGACTCCGCCGTATGCCACCGGCAAAATCACCAGTATTGCCAAGGAGGGCGGCACATGGCTGATTTGGTTCAACGGTCAGGAAGCCTACTGCTGCAGCCACGGCCTGAACGGCCAGCCCAAGGGCTGCCCCACCTACAGCTTCTCTCATGTGTCCCGCCTTGAACCCGGCCAGTATACCCCCGGCAACCACTATGCAAACCAGGTCAACATCTGGGGCGGTCTTGGTCAGCTGAGTCTGGATATGCTGGATGACCGTCCTGTTGTGGCAAGCCTTGAAGATGATCCTGAAGGCTGTGAAGAACAGCCGGACATCCTTGGCAGCCTTTACGATGAAACCCAGCAGTGGATCATGGAAAACTATCCCGACAGCTACGCGGCGCAGACCTATATTGCTGCTGCAGAAGAACTGGTAAACGGTACAGATGCGCAGTCCGGGGAAAACGGCTACTACACCTACATCTATAACCCGCCCGCAGGGTATGCGTGGCAGGTTGTGGCACTGGTCGGTGAAGAAATTGCGGGCGGCACTGAGATCCCGGATGTGCCGAGTGTTCCGGAACCGAAGTATTATTCCGCTGCATGGACAGCTCCTGCGCAAAGCGCCAGCGGAAGCTTTGATCTGACATTCACAGTCAACACCGACAAGTACCAGCTGAACACGCTGGAAAAGGTGGACGGCGCGGTCATTACCGTTACGCCCAGCCAGACCGGCGGCAGCGTGGACGGCGGCAGCTGGCAGATGACCCCTGCCGGGGGACAAACCATTACCACAGGCGGTCACACACAGGACGATACCTACCACCTGAACGGCGGCGATGGTTCTGCCACATGGACGGTTCACTACGAGGTGTCCAAGACCAGCACCAGTACGCTTTCCGGGCAGGAAGGACCGTTCACCAGCCAAGCAGAAGCAGACGCCGCTGCCGAAGCTGCCAAGAATGCGGCCATCGGGCAGCTGCAGAACGAAGCGCAGGGCATGGTGGATGCCGCTATTGCCTCGGCGCGGGCGCAGCTTGCCAATATTACATTCAGCTACGATGAGATCACTATCCCGCATGGCTTTGATGCCACGCCCGGCGCGTTGGGCAGCCACCAGACCATTACCGTTCCTGCCAACAGTTCGAACGATTACCCAATGAAAAACGATGAGTGGTCGGTAAAAGTCAGCATCGACAAAATCGACAGCGAAACCAAGCAGCGCATCAAGGGCGATGCCGAGTTTAAGATTTTTGAGTGGGATGTGGTTCGGCAGTGCTATATCCCCAATGGTGGGTATAACCAATACAAGGTTGAACGCCAGAGCAACGGCACTTACAAGGTCATCAACCACAGCAATTATGCCAATGGTTCTGGCAATATCTATTACACCCAGCGCAATGAGGGCAAGTTTGTCATCGTGGAGAGCCGTGCGCCCAGCGGATATTACGGCGATTGGACGGATGTGACCAAACCCGGCACGGCAGGCTCTGTGCTGGGCAAGCGGGCGTATGCCTTTGAAATCACGAAAGCGTTGGACGGTCAGACGATTTGGCTGGGCAACGCCGATTATAACGCCGACATTACTACGGCCAACAGCGGCGGCACGCTCATCGACACCGGCGAGGGCATCGTTACTATCACCTTTGGTGACCGCAACGCAGATAAGACCTACGCCACAGACCCCACCAGCATTGCAAACAACGAAGATTCCTACACCATGCACGCCAATGCCGACAAGATGCAGAACGACCGCGTTCTCGGCAATATCATGCTGACAAAAGTGGATCTGGATGCCGCGCGGTATCTGGCTGCGGGCAACAACGGCGATACCACGCTGGAGGGAGCTGTGTACGATCTGTACGCTGCAGACACCATTGAACATCCGGATGGTGTTTCGGGTGTGGTGGATTACTCCAAAATCACCGATGCCAACGGTACGCCCATTTGGCACACTACGGTTCTCACCAACGGCGGCTGGGATACCGATTACCTGCCCATTTTGCAGAAAGACCGGCTGGTAGCCTCTGCCAAAATCACAGACGGCAAGCTGGCTTTTGCCAACTTGTACATGGGCCGCTGCTATCTGGTCGAGCGTGCCACCGGGCTGGTGCTGCCCATTGACGGAAACGGCAAGCTGTATGTTACCGGGAAGTATCCACAGCTAAACAAGAAGCTGGAACGCACCGGCAAGTACAGCAACCTTGCCACCAAGGGCGGCGAGTACACCGACTACATCTACAAAAACCAGTATTCCGCCGTAGCCGAGAGCCGCAAGCTGAACGGCAGCAAGGCGTGGGATGGCTACTATCTGTCCTATGCCAAGGGTTATCTTTGTGACGAGGTCAACCACTACAAAACGCTGACCTACGCAGATGAGTCCGCCTACCACATCCATGCCGAGCAGGAGAGCCAAGACGAAGTCCTTAAATCCGGCTTTAGTTTGCAAAAACTTGTTTCCACCACTGGACAGCCTAGTCCTGCTTTGAAATTGGAAGGTGCGGGCTTTACCGTTTATCGCATCTCTAAACTGAGCAAGGCCGCGCAGTTCAAGCAGAACCCGGATGGCAGCTACAATGCACAAAGCATTTTGGACGCCTACCGCAAGGACAACTACGATAACGCCACACTAAAATACGATTTCACCGCCGAAGGTCAGGCCATTGCCAATATGTTCGAGAGCAGCACCGATACGATCAACGCCTATAACGCGACCTTGACCGCAGACGGCGACTACGCCAACGGCAGGGGCAACGGCTGGATACCCACGGATCAGCCCGCCGAGTATAGGCTGGGAGAAATGTTCACGAACGATGAGGGCATTTTCCGCGTTGAGGGCCTGCCGTATGGGCAATACCTTGTCGTGGAAACCACCATCCCCAAGGATGTGTTCCAGTGCGATCCATTCATCGTGACGGTAGACGCCAACAGCCCGCAGAGCCGATTCACGGTTCCGGCGGGCTGTGTCACTACAGCCACCAATAACTATATGACCTACAACGTACTGGATGAGGAATTGGAGGGCTATTTGCAGCTTATCAAGACCGACACCGAAACCGGCAAGGCGGTCAAAATCGCTAACACCTCTTTTGCCTTGTACAAATTAGATGACAAGGGTAATAAGACCCGCATTTCCATGATTGACCCCGCCAGTGGTGACGCCACCAAGAAAACGGATGTGTTCTACACCGATGCAGACGGCCTTATGAAAACACCCGAAAAACTGCCGCTGGGCAGATATTTGATTGAAGAACTGCAAGGCCCGGAAGGCTATTTCAACGATCCTGCCTACTCGGTGAAGTTTGAAATCAAGTCCGACCGCGTCTGGCAGGTCGTGGGCAATGCCACCAACGACATGGATGAGTACATCGTCACGGAGAAATACTGCAACCACGAAACCCTCGGTCAGCTTACCATTCGTAAGCTGGGCAATGTGCTGACCGACTACCAAGATGGACAGTTCATCTACACGCAGGACAACCTCGCGGGCGCAGTGTACGAAATCCACGCTGCAGCCGACATTGCCACACCCGACAGCCAAGGCACCTACTGGTACAAATCCGGCGATTTGGTGGCAACTGTTACCACCGGCACAGAGGGGCAAGTTGACGAGGTGAAGTTCAGCCCCACCCGCACGCAGGCAACCTATGATTTCTTGAAAATTACCCATGATGGCACCAAAGGCGAAGTCACCGTGACCCTGCCGCTGGGTAAGTATACTGTTACCGAGGTAAAAGCACCTTACGGCTTTATCCTGACAAACCAGAGCTACACGGTCGAATTTGGCTGGGATAACCAGAAAAACGACATTGTGCTGGCAAAAACTATTGTCAGCCACGAGAAGGACGGCGACAAGGAATGTTCGTACAGCATTGTGAATGTCAAGGACGCCTCGGATGCCCACAAGATTGGACAGATTCTCGTGTTTGAAAATGCGCGGGTGCTGCCCACGCCCGAAAAGCCCGGCGATAAGGTCAGCAAAATCGGTGTAGGCATTTACAAGCAGGACCGAGAGGCGCTGACCTATCTGCCCGGTGCGGTGTATGAACTCTACACCGTGGATGACATTTATTCCGCGGACGGTACAAAGCTGCTGGACGCCGGTACAAAGCTGGCCACCAGTAGCACAACCAACGCCAGCGGCTTTACTTGGTTTGATGTGGACGTGCCGATTCGCGGCGAATATTACATTGACCCTGCAGGTCCGCGAAGCACCAGCCACGAGAACAGCGGCAGATACCGCATTGTGGAAATCACCGCCCCTGCGGGTTACCTGCTGGACAGCACCCCTATGGAAGTTACCTTCACCTATGAAGGTCAGCAAATCGCGTGGCAGGTCGTGGACGCTACGAACACCAACCTGCGCACCAGTGTGGACATTTCCAAGCAGGACATCACCAACGGCAAGGAACTGCCCGGTGCAAAGCTGGAAATCCGTGCTGCAGACGGCAATCTGGTCGAGGGCTGGACCTCCGGCAAAGTGCCGCACACCGTGCGTGGGTTGGAACTGGAAAAGGAATACACCCTGACGGAGAAGCGCGCCCCGGATGGCTATGCCGAAGCCGAAAGCATCGTGTTCAAGCTGGTGCAGAACGGTACAGAGCAGGTCAATGAGGTTTATGAGAAATCCGACGATGCTTGGGTAAAACTCAACGATGCCACCGTCATTATGCAGGACGCACCTGTACTGGATATCGACAAAACGGACATTGCGGGTAATCTGCTGCCGGGTGCCACTCTGACGATCCGTGATGCGAATGATGAGGTCGTCGACACTTGGACAACCAACTACAAAACGCATCGTGTTCCCATTTCAAATGATTTTCTCAAGCTGTCAGGCGAAGCCAAAGAGTACATCTACACCCTGAACGAAGATGCAGCCCCGGCCGGCTTTGAAATTGCAAACTCGGTGCAGTTCAAGTTGGAAACCGTTGATGACGGGATTTCTCTGTTCGTCCGCGAAAATGCCGATGCCGAATGGGTGCGCGCTGACAAGCGACTAATTCAGATGATAGACGAAGCTACGCCCCGCGAGGACACGCCCACACCCACTCCTGCTCCCACACCGCAGCCGACGCCCGCTGCAACCCCGGCACCTACACCTGCGCCTACGCCGGTTATTACGCCGCGCAAGGTGCAGACCCTCCCGCAGACAGGAGATGGTTTCCCGCTGCTGGCTATTGTGGTCGTGTCCCTTGCGTCTGCGACAGGTATCGTGCTGCTGACCGTTAAGCAGAAAAATGCGCTGAAAGAAACTTCTGATGAGGAGGATGCCGATGAAAGTTCTGATCGTTGAACCCGGAAAGTACCCCCGCGAAGCCGACATTGAACACACCCTTGAAGCCGAGCAGGCAGTTGTCGGCGGCACCATCGAGGCCGTGTACCCTTGGCGGGATAGCGCCTGTATCGTCTGTAATGACAACGGCATTGCAGAAAACCTGCCGCTGAACCGTATGCTGGGTGACTATGACATCATTCATGGCACGTTTTTTGTCTGCGGCCTGACCCGCGATGATTTTACCGACCTTACGCCCAAGCAGATGAAACACTACGAGGAAATGTACCACGACCCGCAGCTGTTTTTCCTGCTGGGCAAGACCCTGTGTGTGGAACACACTACACCGGAAGGCTACGCTCAATTCATGCAGGCAACAAGGCAGCCCCCGCACCAAGAACAGGAGCGCTGATATGAATATCACCATCCTAGCCCGCAGCCCGCCTGCGGGCTTTTTCCTTTGTCCGAAATCATCCAACAAGCAAGGAGAAGAACTAATGAACGACATTTTTGAAAATACCGAAACCATGAAAGAAAACGAGCATCCCCGCTTTTACACCGCAGAATCCGTCATGCGCGGGCATCCCGACAAGCTGTGCGACCTCATTGCCGACAGCGTGCTGGACGCCTGTCTGCAGCATGATCCCGCCAGCCGCGTGGCCTGTGAGGTAATGGCAACCCACGGTCACATTATTGTGGCGGGCGAAATCACGACCAGCGCTAAGCCGGATGTGTTCAACATCGTCCGCGACACCCTGCGGGATGTCGGCTATGACCCGAAGGCGTACCAAATCGACTGCTACATCCACGACCAAAGCCCCGACATTGCGGGCGCTGTCGAGCCGGAATTGGCTGAGGGAGAGGACGAGGACACCCTCGGCGCGGGCGATCAGGGCGTTATGGTCGGCTACGCCTGCAACGAAACGCCCGAATATCTGCCCATGCCTGTGGTGGCGGCGCAACGCCTTGTAACGCTGTTGGAAATCTCCCGCATGACCGGCGTTATCCCCGACATCGGCCCGGATGGCAAGGTGCAGGTCACGATGGAATACAACGGCGACACGCCTGTGCGCATCACCACAGTGGTCGTTTCTGTCCAGCACAAGGAGGACACCGACATCAATAAGCTGGCGGATCTGCTGGACGAATATGTGTTCCCGCTGGCCTTTGACGGTATGCCCGCCGATGACGCGGAAATCATCCTGAACCCCAGCGGTAAGTTTGTGCAGGGCGGCCCGGATGCCGATACCGGCTTGACCGGGCGCAAGCTCATGGTGGACAGCTACGGCACATTTGCGCCCCACGGCGGCGGTGCGTTCAGCGGCAAGGATGCCACCAAGGTAGACCGCAGCGGCGCATATATGGCGCGGTACATTGCCAAAAACATGGTCGCCGCCCATCTTGCCAATCGTTGTCAGGTCACGCTGGCGTATGCCATCGGGGAGAAGGAGCCCGTTATGGTGGATGTGAACACTTTCGGCACCGGCATCTGTGAGGATGACTGTTTGGCAGCAGCGGTGCGCAAGGTGTATGACCTGACCCCTGCGGGCATCATCAAGCAGTTGAACCTGCTGAACCCCATTTACAGCCGCACGGCGGCGGGCGGTCACTTCGGACGCGAGGATTTTCCTTGGGAAAATATCGAACGTATGAGCGATCTCGCCGCTTACATTGTGTAATTGCCGCGCGTCAGCAAAGAGCAGATCCATGCCGCCAACCGGATGACGGCGATAGAATTTCTGCGGCGGTATAGACCCAATTCGCTGGTGAAAAGCAGTGCGCGGGGCGAGTACCAGCTTGCGGAGCATGACAGCTTCAAGATAAACGGCGAATCCAGTGTCTGGCACTGGAAAAGCCGCGACATCGGCGGCAAGTCGGCGCTGAAATATTTGATTTATGTGGAAGGTGTACCGTTCGTAGAGGCGGTGCAACTGTTATGTGAGGAAAGCCCGATGTACATTCCTGTGCAGCATGAGGCGGTGGAGCGCGAGCGCCCATCGTTCCGTCTGCCGAACCCCGCACCGAATAATGACCGCGTAACGCGGTATCTGCTGGGGCGCGGCATCTCACTGCCCACGATTCGCTACTGCATTGAGAGAAAAATTCTGTACGAAAGTGCAGAATATCACAACTGTGTTTTCTTGGGAAAAGACCCGCAGGGCGTGCCGAAATATGCGGCTCTGCGCGGTATTTATGACTATGGGAAACCGTTCAAGAGGGAGGCTCCCGGCAGTCAGAAACAATACGGCTTCTGCATCCCGCCGATGCAGCCCGGCACCACCGTTGCCGTGTTTGAAGCTGCCATAGATGCCATGGCAGAGATGACGCTCTGCGGGGATGCTGCGGACAAGTACCGTCTGTCGCTGGGCGGAGTCTCGTCCTCCGGCAAAGAACCGCTGGCCTTGCAGGAATTTCTGCGCCAGCACCCGGAGATCACCACGATAGAACTGCGGCTGGACAACGATGCCAAAGGGCGCATGGCGAGTGTCGGCATTCAGAACCTTTACCGAGAAAAGTATCAGGTTTGCGACCTGCCGCCCAACATCGAGAATGGAGATTACGCTGATATGGCAAAAAACAACCTAATGGCAAGAACTGCCGCCCACCGCGCGGCGCCTTGCCGATAGAGAGAAATCAACATGAAAGTTAGAAATCGTTCGCCCACTTATAGGGCATAAACAGGAGGTAAATCGTTATGGCTGTGTTCCGTGTACAAAAGACGCAAAATTATACCATTATGTCCAACCATCATCTGCGCAACAAAGCTCTTTCGCTCAAGGCGAAGGGGCTTTTATCTTTGATGCTGTCTCTGCCCGAAGATTGGGATTATACCACGCGAGGGCTGGCGTCCATCTGCAAAGAGGGCGTGGACAGCGTGTGTGCCACCGTGCGCGAGTTAGAAGCGGCGGGGTATATTATCCGCCGCCGCATCCGCGACAAGAACGGTCAGATGCGCGGTATGGAGTACACGGTTTTAGAGCAGCCGCAGCCCCCGGAACAGGACAAGCCTAGCTGTGCCCAACCAAAACAGGCAAAGCCTAAACGGGAAAAACCTGTACAGGCAAATCCTGCACAATTAAATACTAAAGAACAAAAGAAAGAAATAACTAAAAACGTATCTAATCCTATCCGCACGGCAGACGAACGGGAGCAGTATCGGGATTTGATTCGGGAAAACATTGAGTACGACATTCTGGCAAAGAACAATCCGGCAGATAGGATTCGATTGGATGAGCTGGTGGAACTCATGCTGGACACGGTCTGTTCCAAACGCAGCAGTATCCGTATTGCGGGGGACGAGTTTCCAACAGAGGTAGTGAAGTCCAGATTCCTGAAACTTGAAGCTCAGCATATCCAGTATGTGCTGGACAGCCTGAAAGACAACCCGCCGCATATCCACAATATCAAGAAATACTTACTGGCGGCGCTTTACAATGCGCCGCTGACGATTGAAAACTACTACGCCGCGCAGATCAACCATGATTTGTACGGCAGAAACCGAGGTGATGTGAATTGGAAATGAAGTTTTATTCTCCGCTGACTGCGGAATTTTTCCCAGATGAACCGGACTGGGAGGACGAATCTTACAACGAGTACGAAGGCTATCCAATGGACGGCCATGACCTGCTGCAATACGCAGACGCTGTTGATGAGGCTGTGAAAAAGGACATTGCAGATTTCAACGGCGACCTGATGCAGTATTACCACGAGGACGATTCCGTCCGGCAAAAGGTGGTAAGTGCAGTACCGTCTGTGGAAATTTGCGGCAACAAACTGTGCGGGTGTCTGACCGTGGAGCTGAAAGAACCTCTGCTCGATGATGAGCAGACCGTCCTTTGCAATTATATTTCCGGCCAATACAGCGACGGCTGGGGTGAGGGCTTTGAACAGAGGGATATTCGTGTGGAGGAGGGCACGTTGGCTGTTCATTTCTGGCAGGAAGATGGATTCAAGATGACGCCAACTTTTGAGAAAACTCAAGAGCAGGTGCAGATGACCCAGCGCCCCAAGATGAAATTGCTTGGCGAGGACGGCAACATTTTCGCCATCATGGGTCGCGCCTCCCTGCTACTGAAAAATGCCGGGCAGAGCGACAAGGCGCTCAACGTTATCTCCGAGTATGTCGAAACCGAACTGACGCCCAAAACCAGAAACAAACCGAACCGAGGTGACGCCCGATGAGGATGAAAAAATACGAAATCACCGACATTGCCCACCCGGACAACCCGAAACTGCACCGCATCCGGGCGCTGACCGATGTGGGTACAGATGTTCACAAAGGTGATTTGGGCGGCTTTGTCGAAACCGAGGATAATCTCGACCAAGAGGGCTTTGCATGGATTGGCAAAGATGCCATTGCCTGCGAGGATTCGTACATCGGCGGAGATGCAATACTTGCGGATTCCGCCGTGGCAAGGGACTCCGCCTATGTCGGAAACAACGCGGTTATCGCTGACCATGCCGTAGTGCAGGACAATGCCATTGTTTGCGGCGGATATATTTCCGGCAATAGCTGCATTTGTGGCAGCGCAATCTTAAACAGCGATGAACAAACGCGCTGTGCGCCCATGATTGGCGGCAACGCCCGTGTCTATGGAGAACTCACCGGCA
>OLZZ01000272.1_pt1 | contig 25180 bp, 26 predicted proteins | sample 1673571 | NCBI WGS metagenome assembly OLZZ01 (sample SAMEA103958115, study PRJEB25191) | human gut metagenome | biome: human-associated habitat [ENVO:00009003]; feature: intestine environment [ENVO:2100002]; material: feces | place: Germany | collected 2013/2015 | reverse complement strand
TGCCCTACTGCGGCGAGGCTGTCCAGCTGCGTGTGGACGGCCCGCTGAAGATCATCGGCCCCAGTGTGGTGCCGCTGCGCGGCGGCATGGCAGGCACCTACCTTGCCACCACCGGCGAGGCGGGCCGCGCCGTGCTGCACTGCCGCATGGAGGGTGCGCTGGACACCGACGCCGTCCTGACCATCCGCAGCCGGGAGAACGGTTAATCTCCGTCCCTTCATGATAGATTTGCACTCTGTTCAAAATTTCATCATGGTTGGCTGGTATCCTAAGAAATGTAAAATAACAGCGGGCACATCCCGCTTTCCGCTTTGATTCCAAAACAAAAGGATGCAGGACTTATGAAAGAAAAATTCCGTCAGTTTATGATCGGCCGCTACGGCACCGATGGCCTGAACCAGTTTTTGAGCATGGCCTCCATCGTGCTGCTGCTGCTCTCGCTGCTCACCCGCTTCAGCCTGTTCACCTGGCTGGGTCTGGCGCTGCTGATCCTGTGCTACTACCGTTCTCTCAGCCGCAATATTTCCAAGCGCACCGAGGAAAATTACCAGTACTACACCCTGAAGGACCGCATCGACCGCAAGTTCCGTTCCCTGAAGGACCAGTGGGCCAACCGTAAGATCTACCACTACTACCGCTGCCCCAAGTGCCGCCAGAAGCTGCGCGTGCCCCGGGGCCGGGGCCGCATCCAGATCTCCTGCCCCCGCTGCGGCACCCAGTTCATCAAAAAGAGCTGACCGGATATGTTTGGTTATGTTGTTCCCAATCAGGCTGCGCTTTCGGACGAGGCGCAGAAGCGCTACCGCACCGCCTACTGCGGGCTGTGCCGCCGCATCGATGCACTGCATGGCCTGCGGGGCCGCTTTACCCTGAGCTATGATCTCACCTTTCTGAATCTGCTGCTGTGCAGCCTGTACGAGGGCGAGACCGAAGCTTCTTCCGGGCACGACCGGTGCCCCATCCACCCCCTGGGCGGTGTGGAATGGCGGGCGGCCTCCCCCACCGATTACTGTGCAGATCTGAGCGTAGCTTTGCACTACTACAACGCTGAGGATAAATGGAAGGATGACCGCAGCCTGCTGGGCCTCGGCTACGAAAAGCTGCTTGCCGGCTGCAGGCAGGACGCCGAGAGCCGCTGGCCCCGTCAGTGCAGCGCCATCCGCACCTGCCTTGACCGGCTGGCCGGATACGAAGCCTCCGGCAGCGAGGATCTGGACGCAGTGTCCGGCTGCTTTGGCACGCTGATGGCTGAGTTGTTCGATTACAGGCAGGATCACTGGTCGCCGGAGCTGCGCAGCATCGGCTTCCATCTGGGCAAATTCATCTACCTGCTGGATGCCTACGACGATCTGAAGCGCGATCAGCACAAAGGTGCCTACAATCCGCTGAAAAGCCTGAGCACCCAGCCCGGCTATGAAGAGGAAATGAAGGAGATCTTTGAGCTGCTGCTGGCACAATGCGCCCGCAGCTTTGAGCGTCTGCCCTGTGTAGAGGATGCAGACCTGCTGCGCAACATCCTGTATTCCGGCGTATGGCTCAAATACAACTGCAAGACCGCAAAGGATGCCCGCAAACGGCAGTCTTGAGCGGTTTTGCTTGATTTTTGCACGGCAATACGGTAGACTATAAATGTTATGCCGCAATGGCGGCTGCATGAAATGAGACGTGAGGAAGTATATCCATGAGAGATCCCTATGAGGTGCTGGGCGTTTCGCGCGGCGCAAGCGATGACGAGATCAAAAAAGCATACCGCGCCAAATGCAAGCGCTGGCACCCGGACCTGAACCCCAACGACCCCACCGCCGAAGAGCACTTCAAAGAGGTGCAGGCGGCTTATGACGCCATCACCAAAGGCGAGACCGGCCCTCAGGGCGGCAATCCCTACGGCAGCTACCAGCAGGGCTACGGCCAGCAGAGCTATCAGCAGCAGGGCTACCAGAACGGTTACGGCGGCTTTGATGGTTTTGACGGCTTCGACCCGTTCGGCTTCGGGTTCGGCTTCGGCGGGCAGCAGGGCTACGGCCAGCAGGGCGCCAGCTACTCCGGCTCCGACAGCCCGGAAATGCAGGCCGCCCGCAACTTTGTGGTCAATGGCCGCTACGCGGAGGCCCGCCGGGTGTTGGACGGCATGACCGGACGCAATGCACGGTGGTATTATCTTTCCTCCCTTGCCAATCAGGGTCTGGGCAACCGCATCGATGCGCTGCAGGATGCCCGCCGCGCCGTGCAGCTGGACCCCAATAACACCGAATACCAGATGCACCTGCGCCGGATGCAGAACCCCGGCCAGACCTACCGCACCCAGACCACCTACGCCCAGCCCGGCGGGCTTTTGCGCTGGTGCTGGAGCATGATCTTGCTGAATCTGCTGTGCAACTGCTGCTGCGGCGGCTGGGGCTTCCGGTTCTTCCGCATGTGATCCATTTCTTTCGCAGGATACAGCAAGGCCCCGCACCTAAAAGGTGCGGGGCCTTGTTTTTGTTACAGCATTACTTTACGATGATATTGCGGCTGATCTTGCTGCAGTTGTAGTTGCCGCCGATCTCTGCCGTCTGCGTATAGGTGCCCGGCTTGGTGGGCAGCTCGCTGGTGCTCTCGGTGAACCAGCCCTGTTTCTTATAGGTATAGCGGATCTTGTCGGTGGGCACCACCTGACCATCCACCTCCAGCACGGCTGCTTCGTTGAAGGCTTCCAGTTCTTCGGCGGTCATTGCCTGTTCTGCCTGCTGGGCCCAGTACATGCGCACACCGTCGCGCTTGGGCTTGATGCGGAACATGGCAAAGCCTGCCGTGTTCATATCGCTGCTTTCCAGCGCCAGCGCACCCGCCACATAGTTGCCGGAATCCACCGGCTGCTCGTCCAGATAAATGCGGCTGAATGCCCCCTCCGGCAGATACTTGCGGATCAGGTTCAGTGCAAGACGCAGGCCGTTGGACACCTGATCGATGGTGGGCACATAGAAGTGCAGCACATCCATCACCGAGACGACCTCATCGGCCACCCGCAGCAGCACGCCGACGTCGTTGCCGTCGATCAGCTGCTTGAGGTAGTTGTACACATTGAACTCTTCCACCTGATCCGGCGTCTTGGACATCACCCGCGGCAGGGGGATCATTTTGAGCAGGGTGCGGATCTTATCTGAGAGCATCAGCGTCACATAGCCGTTTGCCTCGCCGCCAATACCCACAACGACACCGATATACTGGGTATCGGCAGGGGTGGTCTGCACTTCCAGTTTATAATCCGAACCATAGACAAGGTTGCCCGTAGCCTTGATCCGGATGGACACTATTCCGTTTTCCTGTTCCACTGCTGCGGTCTGCTGCGGCAGTGCGGCGGCGAACACCGGTGTTGCTGCTGCGCTGAGCATGAATGCCGCTGCCAGCACAAAGGATATCAATCGTTTGGCCTTCATCGTATAAGACCTCCTGTCTTTCAAAGGATCACGCAGCCGTACCCACCGGCACGCTGCATCGGGAACCGGCATGATGCCATGCCCTGTTGTACTCCGATTTTACCGCAAAACGCTGTTTCGGTCAATAACTGGATTCAAGTGATTCAAATGTTTTATATTTTCGCACAAAAGAGGGCCTGCCTTCGCAGCAGGCCCTCCCGGCTTGTCATTCATCGATAAAGTATTCCGGATGGATGCTGCGCGCCTGCGCCACCGACTGCTTGTACCGGCTCAGGTGGCTTTCCAGTGCTTCACTCACATCGTCCGGGCTGCCGTGCAGCAGCGCTTCCAGGATCGCTGTATGGGTGGCGCACACCGACTTGTTCTCCTCGGTCTGCAGGCTGAACTTGCGGATGCGCTCCACATGCTGCAGACTGGCAAGCATATAGTCGTAGTGCGCCGCCATCCCGATCAGCTCAAAGGATCTGCGGTGGAACGCATTGTCCAGCTCCAGCAGCCGGGTGGGGCGGTCAGGCTGGGTCAGATCTGCTTCCAGCACGCGGTAGTCCTCGATATTCCTGCGGTATTCCGCTTCCTGCTGGGGCGTCACATGGCCGCGCAGCCGGTTCAGGATCTCCTTTTCCAGCGTAAAGCGGGCAAACTGCTCCATTTCCATCAGCCGCAGATTGATGGGTGCCACATGGGTCCCGCTCTGGGGCTTGATGTCCACCATGCGGGCCAGATTGAGCATCAGCAGTGCCTCCCGCATGGGGGTGCGGCTGATGCCAAGCTCCTCTGCCAGTTCACGGTCATTCAGCGGGTCGCCGGGCTTGAGTTCCATGGTGATGATCCGGCTGCGGAGGGTCTGGTAGGCCATTTCGCGCGCACTCAGTGATGCCATACGGTCTCTCTCCCTTCAGGGTGAAAAATTGATATACTAGTATTGAAGTTGTAAGACCATATTACCCAACCTGCTGGCGGCTGTCAAGTGTAACGGCAACTAAAAATCGCCCGTTTTTTTCTCTGTTTTGTCCATTTGTCCGCGCCCGTGCGTAAGAAAAGCCCCCGGCCGGGGGCTTTTGGTCATTTTCCTGCAGGGCGGTACACCACCGGCACCCACACGAAGGCCACGGCCAGACCGCACACCACATCTATGATGGAGTGCTGTTTGGTGAACACCGTGGAAGCGCAGATCAGCGCCGCCCACACCCATGCCAGCACTTTCAGGGCCGGGCGGTCCTTTGCCAGACGGCTGTTGGTGAAGGCCAGCGCCATGCAGGCCGAGCTCTGGCAGTGGATGGACGGGCACACGTTCACCGATGCATCCGCCTTCCAGATCAGCTGCAGGATGCTCATGGCAATGTTGCTGCGCTCTACATCTTCTGCCGTGGGGCGCAGTTTCAGACCGTTGGGCAGCAGCATATAGAGGATCAGGCAGAAGGTCATGCCCGAGAACATGGTCAGACAGAGCTTATCATAGCTTTGGGTGTCGCACCACCACAGCAGCGCCGTCACCCCGGCCAGCAGCAGAAACCAGCTGCAATACGGAAAGATGAACCACTCGTTGAAGGGGATCCGGTCGTCGATCCTGCTGTGGATGATGTATTTGGGATCTGTGATGGTAAGGTCCAGCCAGAAGAACCAGATGAGGTACACCACCCAGTACAGCTGAAACCACAAATGCGGGCGGCACCGGGCCCGCAGCTGCTTGCGATTCATGGTATTTCTCCTATAATTTCAATGTGTTGACGTATGATTATACCACATCCCGCCATCTTGCGCAAACTCCTGCGGTGCGATAAAATAGACAGAGAGCTTTTTCCTGTGGAAATTGTACTGATTATAAAAGGAGCCTTTATGTTGCAAAGCTTTCCTTCTGTCCGCCTTGTTGCGCTGGATCTGGACGGCACTCTGCTGAGCCGGAACAACGAAGTCACCCCTGCCACCCGCGAAGCCATCGCCCGCGCTGTGGCGCACGGCGTGGCCGTGGTGCCTGCCACCGGCCGTCCGCTGGCCAGCCTGCCGCCTGTGGTGGCAAAGCTGCCCGGCATCCGGTATGCCATCACCTCCAACGGTGCGGCCGTGTGGGATCTGGGCGACGACCCCATGGGTGCCGTGTACAGCCGCTACTCCAATGCCGCCCAGCGCCATACCAGTGAGCCCACCTGCCTGCTGCACCGTCTGATGCCGACGGAGACTGCGCGGGAGGTCTTTGCTCTGTTCCAGCAGTACGACGGTGAACTGAGCGTGTTTTGCGATGGTCTTGCCATCAAAACGCCGGAGGGCATCGCAAAGCTTGCCTCCCGCACCACCCACTTTCTCTCCTCCGAGGCCCGGCAGGACCTGACCGACGGCCGCTTTACCGTCATCCCCGGCATCGAGAGCTGGATGTCCCGCCACGCCCACGAGATCGAGAAGCTGTGCATGTTCTTTGACAGCATCGAAAAGACCGCCGCCGCTCTGCCGGGATTTCAGGCCATCCCGGGCGTGGAGGTGGTGCAGGGCTCGCCGGACAACATTGAAGTGACCGCCGCCGGTGTGGACAAGGGCAGCGCCCTGCTGGCTCTGGCCGACCTGCTGGGCATCCCCCACGAGAATACTCTGGCCGTGGGCGACAGCGAGAACGACCGCGCCATGCTGGAAAAGGCGGGCATTGCTGCCGTGATGGCAAACGGCATGCCCCAGATCAAGGCGCTGGGCGACCTTGTGAGCGAGGCCGACTGCGATCACGACGGCGTTGCAGAGCTGTTCCGGAAGCTCGGCATCTGAGTAAACAGGGGCAAACCGGGGCAAAACGGCCCTGCTTTTCAGGTCATTCGTCATTTTTGTGCAATGTATACAAGCTATTATGCAAAACATTGTGCTTGTTGAGCATTACCAAACTTGTTTCCGTCGTTTATACTAATATTACAAGCGCACGATGGGTGCACCATGCCCAAACGGCAGCCCACGCGCACCGAGAAAGTCAAATTCAAAAAGGAGAAATGCATTTATGAATCCCATCGTAGAAAAGGTCTATCAGATCGGCATTATCCCTGTTATCGCTTTCAACAGCGTTGATGAAGCCCTGCCCCTGTGCAAGGCTCTGGCTGACGGCGGTCTGCCCGCAGCTGAGGTCACCTTCCGCACCGCATGTGCTGAGGATTGCATCCGCAAGATCCACGAGGAGATGCCCGAGATGCTGCTGGGCGCAGGCACTGTCCTGACCACCGAGCAGGCTGACCGTGCAATGGCAGCAGGCGCATCCTTCATCGTTGCTCCCGGCTTTGACCCCGAGGTCTGCAAGCACGTCATCGACAAGGGCGGCATCATGATGCCCGGCACCTGCTCCGCAGGCGAGATGCAGCAGGCCATGAACATGGGCTGCGAGGCTCTGAAGTTCTTCCCCGCTGAGGCAAACGGCGGCGTGGGCATGCTGAAGAACATCGGCGCTGCCCTGAAGGGTGCCCGCTGGATGTGCACCGGCGGCGTCAACGCCAAGAACGTCAACGATTACCTGGGCTACGACCAGATCTTTGCTGTCGGCGGCACCTGGATGTGCAAGAGCGACGTGATCAAGGCTCACGACTGGGCTAAGATCACCGCTCAGAGCAAGGAAGCGGTTGACACCATGCTGGGCCTGAAGCTGATGCACGTCGGCATCAACACCGAGAACGAGGAAGAGGCCATGAAGATGGCAAACCTCATCGGCAGCCTGCTGAACATGAAGGTCGCTCCCGGCAACTCCAGCATCTTCGTGGGCAACAAGGAATTCGAGATCATGAAGAAGCCCGGCCGCGGCACCAATGGCCACATCGCCATCGGCTGCAACAACGTGGACCGCGCCATCTACCACCTGTCTCAGCGCGGCGTGAAGTTCGATCTGGACAGCAAGAACGTGAAGAACGGCAAGACCATCGCCTGCTACTTTGCAGACGAGATCGGCGGCTTCGCATTCCATCTGGTCCAGGCCTGAGCTCCGGCTCCCCTATCCGTGAAAGCCCTGCTGCGCCGGGGATGCCCCGCAGCAGAAGGTCATAAACACCTGTAAATAAAAGGAGAATATCCAATGAAAGTTGTTACTTTTGGCGAACTGATGGTCCGTCTGCAGCCCTTCAACTACGAGCGTTTCGTTCAGGCTAACAGCCTGGAGTTCAGCTTCGGCGGCGGCGAGGCTAACGTTGCTGTTTCTCTGGCCAACTACGGTCTGGACGCAGCCTTCGTCACCAAGCTCCCCGCACACGCAATCGGTCAGGCCGCTGTCAACAGCCTGCGCCGTTACGGCGTTGACACCAGCATGATCACCCGCGGCGGCGATCGCGTTGGCATCTACTACAACGAGAAGGGTGCTTCTCAGCGTGGTTCCGTCTGCATCTATGACCGCGCCAACAGCGCCATCCAGCTGGCTCAGCCCTCCGACTTTGATTGGGATAAGATCTTCGAGGGCGTGGACTGGTTCCACTTCACCGGCATCACCCCGGCTCTGGGCGAGAACGTCGTCGAGATCTGCCGCGAGGCCTGCAAGGCTGCTAAGGCACACGGCGTGAAGATCAGCTGCGACCTGAACTACCGCGGCAAGCTGTGGACCCGTGAGCAGGCCCGCGCTGCCATGACCGACCTGTGCCAGTATGTTGACGTCTGCATCTCCAACGAGGAGGACGCAAAGGACGTGTTCGGCATCGAGGCCGAGGCTACCGATATCTACGGCGGCAAGCTGAATGCTGAGGGCTACAAGAGCGTTGCCAAGCAGCTGGCTGACAAGTTCCACTTCGAGAAGGTCGCTATCACCCTGCGTGAGAGCCACAACGCTTCCGAGAACGGCTGGAGCGCAATGCTGTACGATGTTGCTTCCAACGAGTACTGCTTCTCCAAGAAGTACGACCTGCACATCATCGACCGCGTTGGCGGCGGTGACTCCTTCGGCGGCGGCCTGATCTACAGCCTGCTGACCGGCAAGACCACTCAGGAAGCTGTTGAGTTCGCTGTTGCTGCTTCTGCTCTGAAGCACTCCATCGAGGGCGACTACAACATGATGACCGTGTCCGAGGTCGAGAAGCTGGCTGGCGGCGACGGTTCCGGCCGTATCCAGCGCTAATTGCAGGAAGGAGTCCAGAATGGATATCCGCTACTCCTGCAACCAGAAGGATTTCAAGCGCTATACCACTGAGGAAATGCGGGACGAAATGCTCATCACCGGCCTGTACAAGGCCGATGAGGTCGTTGCTGTGTACAGCCATGTGGACCGTATGGTCACGCTGGGCTGCATGCCGGTGCACGAGACCGTGTCCATCGACAAGGGCATCGACGTGTGGGCAAACTTTGGCACCCACTACTTTCTGGAGCGCCGCGAGATCGGCATGTTCAACATCGGCAAGGATTCCACCGGCATCGTGGTGGCCGACGGCGTGAAGTACGAGCTGGGCTACAAGGACTGCCTGTACATCACCAAGGGCACCAAGGAAGTCACCTTTGCTTCCGCCGACCCGGAGCATCCCGCCAAGTTCTACATGGTGTCCGCTCCGGCACACTGCGCTTATGAGACCCGCCTGATCAAGATGGCCGATGCAAACCATCGTCCTCTGGGCAGCGTGGAGACCTGCAACAAGCGCACCATCAACCAGTTCATCCACCCGGATGTGCTGAAGACCTGTCAGCTGAGCATGGGTATGACTGAACTGGACGCCGGTTCCAACTGGAACACGATGCCCAGCCACACCCACGAGCGGCGCATGGAGATTTATACCTACTTTGAACTGCCCGAGGGGCAGGTGGTGTTCCACATGTGCGGCGAGCCTACCCAGACCCGCCACATCGTGATGCACAACGAGGATGCTGTCATCAGCCCCTCCTGGAGCATCCACAGCGGCGTAGGCACCTCGAACTATACGTTTATCTGGGCAATGGGCGGCGAGAACATGGAGTTTGACGACATGGACAACATCGCTACCACTGACCTGCGCTAAAAAGCACCATTCAAAAGCCCCGTACCGGGTAACCGGTACGGGGCTTTTTGCTAAAAATTTAACTTGAACCCTTTCCGTCATTGCTGCGCGATGCCACCTCTCCCGAAGGGCGAGGTTTTTATCCATCTTTCCTCAACGTATCTAAAAGCTCCCCCTTCGGGGGAGCTGGCTGCGAAGCAGACTGAGAGGGTTATTTAACTTGAGAAGGAGAAAATCATGGATCTTTCCGCGTTCAACCTGCAGGGCAAGGTTGCTCTGATCACCGGCGGTGCCCACGGCATCGGCTTCTCCATCGCCGAGGGCATGGCCCAGTGCGGCGCCGTCATCTGCTTCAACTGCTCCTCCGAGGCAAGTCTGGAGAAAGGTCTTGCCGCCTACAAGGCTGCCGGCATCGACGCCCACGGCTATGTGGCAGATGTGTCCGACGAGGACGCCGTGAACACCATGGTGGCAAAGATCAAGGCCGAGGTGGGCCCTGTGGACATTCTGGTCAACAACGCTGGTCTGATGAAGCGGGTGCCCATGATCGAGATGAGCCACGCCGACTTCATGCGGGTCATCGACGTGCATGTAGGCGGTGCCTTCAACTGCTCCAAGGCTGTTCTGCCGGACATGATGGAAAAGCGCGAGGGCAAGATCATCAACATCTGCTCCATGATGAGCGAGCTGGGCCGCGAGACCGTCTCTGCCTACGCCGCCGCCAAGGGTGCACTGAAGATGCTCACCAAGAATATCGCTTCCGAGTACGGCGAGTACAACATCCAGTGCAACGGCATGGGCCCCGGCTACATCGCCACTGCCCAGACCGCACCCCTGCGGGAGGTGCAGCCGGACGGCAGCCGCCACCCCTTCGACCAGTTCATCACCGCCAAGACCCCCGCAGGCCGCTGGGGTGAGCCGGACGACATGGTGGGCCCCTGCGTGTTCCTTGCAAGCCACGCTTCCGACTTTGTGAACGGCCAGATCCTGTACGCCGACGGCGGCATTCTGGCTTACATCGGCCGCCAGCCCAAGTAAAGCCATTGGGGCACTGCGCCTTCTTTAGCCTTCCGACCAGACAGCTCTGTGCAGGCCAAAGTCTGCATGGAGCTGTCTTTTTACGAAGCGGCAAGCGGCCTTTCCTACAAAACTTTGTTTCATGTTAGCTCATGTTAAAATGTTCCAATTTCATGCAAAATTGGTAACAATTCCTGTTTAATCGTTGAAAATGCGCATAGACGTCTTGATTTTTTGTCGAAATTCCCGTATAATCGTCTTCATCATCCATCACACCCTGTTGGTTGATCTGAATACGAAGAAATTTCAAAGGAGTATATTTCACATGAAACTCAAGAACATTGCGATCGTTGCTGCCGCTGCAGCACTGGCTGTTGGCATGACCGCCTGCGGTTCTTCTGCATCCTCCACCGCCGCTTCCTCTTCTGTGGCTTCTTCTGCTGCCGCTTCTTCCGAGGCTGCAAGCTCTGAGGCTGCTTCCAGCGAAGCAGCTGAGCCCACCACCGCTGAGTACACTGTGTACAACACCACCGGTTCTACCGTCACCGAGCTGTACCTGTACGATGCAGGCAGCGACGAGAAGGGCGACAATCTGGCCGGTGAGAACGGTCTGGCTGACGGCGAGAACATCGTCATCACCCGCGATGTGGAGGCTGACAAGCAGTCCGACGTGACCTACATTCTGGAGTTCACCACCGAGGACGGCCAGACCCAGAGCTTTGAGACCCTGCACTACGAGGTCGCTCCCATCTCCCTGCTGAGTGTGGATGCCGCTGCAGGTGCTACCCCCATCGCTTTTACTGCACCGGAAAAGTAAAAACTGTTTCATCACTGTAAAGCGGGAAAGTCTGCGGGCTTTCCCGTTTTATTTTTTGCCAAAAGCGGGCTGAGGCTGTCATTTTCCCTTGTAATCACGCCAAAAATCCGCTATCATAGAAGCAAATATGTTCCCTTGCGGCATAAAGGGAGTAAAGGAGTGGATTTTCTTATGGCAGAAAAAGAAGTCAAGGGCATCAAAAAGTTTTTTGAAGAGTTCAAGGCCTTTGCCATGCGCGGCAATGTGCTGGATATGGCAGTGGGCGTTGTCATCGGCGGTGCCTTTACCGCCATCGTCAATTCACTGGTGAACGACATCATCAACCCCGCCATCGGCCTGTTTTTCAACGCCGATTTCTCGGACGTCGGCATCCATGTGGGCGATGTGATGATCGGCATCGGTTCCTTTATCAATGCCGTCATCAACTTCCTGATCGTGGCATTCGTGCTGTTCGTGGTCATCAAGTTCGTCAACTCCCTGCACAAGAAGCCTGCTGAGCCGGAAGCTCCCGCAGAGCCCACCACCAAGGTGTGCCCCTACTGCCAGAGCGAGATCTCCATCAAGGCGGTGCGCTGCCCCCACTGCACCAGCAAGCTGGAGGGCTTCCCGGAGATCAACAATTAAATTTTGAATGGCCTCCGCTTTGCTCTGGCCATATTCAGCGGAATCATTTTCTAAATTACAAATCGGGAAAGTCTGCGGACTTTCCCGATTTGTTTTTTCACCGGCGGAGCCGCAAAGGCAAACAGCATAATCAACGCAAAACCTCCCTGCCCGGCCGCAGTCGCTGCGGTTCCAGAGCGGGGAGGGTCTATTTTATCCGGGAAAAATGTGGAAGATCAGTCTGGTGAAGCTTTACTTGACCTTGGTCAGGTCGGCCAGCTTGTGGAAGATCTCGGTGTTGTCGAACACGCCGCCGAACTTCTCCGCACCCACGCCGTTGGCGTAGACGTTCACCATGGCACCGGTGTGAGCGTAGGTGGTGTGGTCCATGCCGGATTTATGGTTGATGGTGTGGCAGATGGTCATGCTGAAGGGGATGTAGGTGCCGTACAGCTCGTAGTCCTGCTGAGACATTTCCTTCTGGCTGGCAGAGCCGACCTTCAGGGTGCGCTCGTAGGCGGTGCGCAGGTTCTGCACCTCGTAGTCGGTCAGCAGCAGCTTGCCGGCATTGGCGGCATCCGGGTCGGTGGGCAGGGTCAGACCGAAGTTCGCCTTCACATCCTGCATGGCAGCTTCAAAGGGGGTCTTGTTGGCGATGTAGTTCTGCACATAGGTAGAATCAAACTTTGCGTAGGACATCTTCTGATGGGCCAGATTGGTCAGGAAGGTGTCGTAGTTGGTGGTCTTGTAGCCGATGGCCATACCGCCGGTCTCGTGGTCAGCGGTGACAAGGATCAGGGTCTCGTTGGGGTGCTTATTCTGGAACTCCACAGCTGCCTGCACGGCGTTGCTCAGCTCCAGCACATCGTGGATGGAAGCAGCGGCATCGTTGGCGTGGCAGGCCCAGTCGATCTTGCCGGACTCGGTCATCAGGAAGAAACCCTTGGGGTTATCCAGCAGCTCGATGCCCTTCTTGACGTAATCGGTCAGCTGCCACTCGCCTGCAGCGGCGTCCATGGCGTAGTTCATGGCCTTGCCGTCTGCCAGATTCTCCGCAATGATCAGGGTCTTGCCTGCGCCTGCGGTCAGGGCGGCAGCGCCTGCCTGCGTGGTGACCACATTGTATCCGGCCTGAGCAGCCACCTCGTGGTTGTTGGGGCCGGTGCCGTCGCCGTTCACCTTCTGGAACTCGCCGCCGGCAAAGTATTCAAAGCCGGAGTTTGCCAGCTCCACGCCGATCTGGTAGTAGTTCTTGCGGGTCTTCTGATGAGCGTAGAAGGCGGCGGGAGTGGCGTGGTCGATGTTGACCGAGGAGATGACGCCCACCTTGTAGCCCTTCTGGGCGTGCAGCTTTTCGGCAATGGTCTCATAGGGCACATCGCGGGTCCAGGGGCACATGTTGATGACGCCGCTCTCCGTCTTGTGGCCGGTAGCAATGGAGGTTGCGGTGGAAGCGGAGTCCGGGCAGAAGGAGGTGCTGTCGTAGGTGGTCACGCTGCCCACCTGCGGGAAGCTGGTGAAGCTCAGGTCGGCTTCGGTGATAGCGCCGTTGTTGTCCACGGTGCCCTTGTAGAAGCGGGCAGACTGGATCTGGGCGGTGCCCATGCCGTCACCGATGAACAGGAAGATGTACTTGGGTTTCTTGAACAGGTCCAGCAGGCCGTTCTCCTCATCCTCGGCAGCAGCGGCGTCCGGCTGGGCTGCACTTGCAGCCACGGGTGCTGCGGCCATCATGCCGGCAGCGGAAGCGGCTGCACCAAACTTCAGAAAACTGCGGCGGGAGATCTTATTTTCTTTCATAACGTGATCCTCTCTTTTTATCCAATCAAATGCGGCGGGCCTGCCTCAGGCACCGTTTTTTGTCTTTCGGGAACGTCTTTATTGTAGCGCACCGCCGCCTGCGGAAAAACCATGCCGCCGCAAAGCTTTGGTAAAACCGGTGCGTGCGCTGCACCTTCAACGTAAAAAGCCGGAAAATGATGTAAAATCCTGTGCAGGCGGCGTTCTTTTTCCACAAACCGCGCCGGAAGGGTTGAAAATCGGGCGCATTTCATTGTACAATAAAAGAGTAAGTGCTTTTTTACCTTTATATAAATTGAGAGGATTTTATATGGCAGAGATCAAAGTTCTGGCGCTGGATCTGGATGGCACCCTGACCAACAGCCAGAAGGAAGTTACACCCCGCACCCGCGCCGCACTGGATGCCGCAATTGCAAAGGGTGTCACCATCGTGCTGGCATCCGGCCGTCCCACCGCGGGCGTGCTGCCGCTGGCAAAGGAACTGGGGCTGGATAAAAAGGGCGGCTGCATCCTGTCTTACAACGGCGGCAAGATCATCGACTGCCGCACCGGCAAGACGCTGGTGGAAAAAACACTGGATGCGGCTGTCATCCCGGAGCTGTGCGCCTTTGCCGCCGCACAGAACGTGACCATTATCACCTATAATAAAGAGGGCGTTGTCACCGAGCACCCGGATGACAAGTGGGCCCTGCGCGAATGCTTTACCTGCAAGCTGCCCATGACCGGCGTGGACGATCTTGCCAAGTATGTGGATTACCCCATCTGCAAAATGCTCATCACACTGGACCCCGCCCGCCGGGACGAAGTGTGGGCCGCCGGCAAAAAGCAGTTTGACGGCCGCATCGACCTGTACCCCTCCAGCCCGTTCTTCATTGAAGCCGTACCGCTGGGCGTGGCCAAGGACGGCAGCCTTGCCGCCCTTTTGGAGCGCATGGGCCTGACCCGCGAAAACCTGATGGCCTGCGGCGACGGCCTGAACGACCGCTCCATGATCGCCTACGCCGGTGTGGGCGTGGCGATGCAGAACGCCGAGGGCCCGGTAAAGGACTGCGCCGATTATGTGACCGCTGCCGACAACGATCACGACGGCGTGGCTGAGGCCGTGGAGAAGTTTATTTTATAACCCTCTCCGTCTTTGCTTCGCAAATCCACCTCTCCCGAAGGGCGAGGTTTCATTCATCTAACCGTAACGTATGATAAAAGCTCCCCCTGAGAGGAAAGACTTCCCCCGGCCGGGGGAAGATGTCGCGCAGCGACAAAAGGGGGGAGCTGCCGAACGAAGTGAGGCTGAGAGGGTTTTATGCATTTTCCTTGCGGAACTTCTCCATGAAGTCCACCAGCTTGTCCACGCCCTCGGCAGGCATGGCGTTGTAGATGGAAGCGCGCATGCCGCCTACCAGACGGTGCCCCTTCAGGTTCACGAAGCCTGCTTCTGCAGCTTCGGCGCAGAACTTCTTGTCCAGATCTGCATTGGGGCTGGTGAAGGTGACGTTCATGGTGCTGCGGTAGCGGTGCTCCACAGGATTCGTGAAGAAGTCCTGACCGTCCAGATAGTCGTACAGCACCTTGGCCTTGGCTTCGTTGATCTTCTGCATGTTGGCAAGACCGCCGATGTCGTTTTCCAGATACTTGAGCACCAGACCGGTCATATAGATGCACCAGCAGGGGGGCGTGTTGTACATGCTGTCTTTGCCCAGCAGGGTGGTGTAGTTCATCATGGTGGGCACATTGTCGGCGGCATGGCCCAGCAGGTCATCGCGGACGATGGCAATGGCCATACCGGCGGGGGCCACATTCTTCTGCACGCCGAAGTAGATGCAGCCGTACTTGGTCACGTCCACCGGCTTGGAGAGGATCATGGAGCTCATGTCTGCCACCAGAGGCACACCCTCCACCTGCGGTACCTCCACGAACTGGGTGCCGAAGATGGTGTTGTTCTGGCAGATGTGGATGTAGCTGGCATCCTTATCATAGTTGATGGCGTTCACGTCCGGGATGTAGGTGAAGTTTTTGTCCTTGCTGGAAGCAACGATGTTCACCTCGCCGAACTTGGCGGCTTCCTTGGCGGCAAGGTTCGAGAAGTTGCCGGTGACAAGGTAATCTGCCTTGCCGGTGGTCATGAAATTCAGCGGGACCATGGCGAACTGCTGGGTAGCACCGCCCTGAAAGAAACCGACCTTGTAGTTGTCGGGAATGTTCATTACCCGGCGCAGGGTGGCCTCGGTGTCCTTGATGATGGCATCGAACCACTTGCTGCGGTGGCTCATCTCCATCACGCTCTGACCGCTGTCGCCGTACTCGAGCAGCTCTGCCTGTGCCTGCTTGAGCACCTTCTCGGGCAGCATGCTGGGGCCTGCGCTGAAGTTGTAAACTCGTGCCATAATGAACTCTCCCTTTCCTGTATCGCACAGCACCGCGGTTTTCTGCGGTGCGTTCTGTTGATTGCTGTAGCCGTAGTATACCGGTTTTGCGGGGGCGAAAACAAGAGCATCTTTGCACAAAGATACGGCGCAAAAGCCCCTGCGCAGGCACAAAGCACACAAATGTCCTTAACAGAAAGACAAAAACAAAGACAAGTGTAAAATATAGCCGGAAAAGCCTGATTCCATCGGCATTTCCGGCTCTTGCACTTTTACGGGAAAACAGGTATAATGAAGAAACAAAGACAAATGTAAAAGCAAAAAAGATGCGGAAAGGAGGGAGAACAGCAGGATGTATGGCATCCCGGACAGTGTAAAGCCGCTTTCGGCGGCAGAGGAGCAGGTGATGCTGGCGGTGTGGGCCTGCCGTGCGCCCGCGACCCGGCGGGACATCGACGAAAAGCTGCGCGCAAAGGGCTGGGCCCCGGCGACCGTGCTCAACTTTCTTTACCGGCTGGAGGAGAAAGGCTGGGTGAAAAGCGGCAAGGACGGCAACCACAACACCTATACCCCGGCCATCACCCGGCGCGCCTATCATGTGTGGAGCATGCGCGAACGGCTGGACACCCTCTTTGGCGGCGACCTTGCGGCGGCGGTGCACGCGCTGGTGAGTGAGAGCGGCTGCGGCCAGAGCGAGCTGGAACAGGCCATGAAGGTGCTGGAGGAAAAGCATCTGGAAGCGGAAGAATATGATCTGTATGACCCTTATGGGTAAAAAGGAGAGCGGAAGATGGATTGCAAACTGCGTGCCAAAAACTGCGGCGGCTGCCCGATGCTGGGCATGGACTACGCCGCACAGCTGAAGCAGAAAGAAGAGACCGTGAAAAAGCTGCTGGGCAGATTCGGCCCGGTGGAGCACATCCGGGGCATGGAAACGCCGTACCACTATCGGAACAAGGTGATCTCTACCTTTACCACCGGCTGGGGTGGAAAACTTACCTCCGGCATTTACGCGGCAAACAGCCATAAGGTGCTGCCGGTGGAAAGCTGCCTTTTGCAGGACGAAGTGCTGGACAAGACCATGCTGGCTGTGCGCGCAGCGGCGGGCGCCTGCCATTACCAGCCTTTCAATGAGGATAAGGGCACCGGCCTTCTGCGTCACTGCCTGCTGCGGCGGGGCGTCATGACCGGGCAGGTGATGGTGGTGCTGGTAACGGCCCAGCCGGTGCTGCCGGGAGCCAAAAACTTTGTCAAAGCACTGCTGACCGAAGCCGGAAGGCAGGGCGTGACCATCACCACCATCGTGCAGAATGTGAACAGCCGCAGGACCAGCGTAGTGCTGGGTGAAGCGGAAAAGGTGCTGTACGGCAAGGGCTTCATTCTGGATACCCTCTGCGGCAAGACCTATGCCATCAGCCCACGCAGCTTTTATCAGATCAACCACGCCCAGACCGAAGTGCTGTACGGCCTTGCGGTGGACGCCGCAAAGCTGACCGGCAAAGAGGTAGTGCTGGATGCCTACTGCGGCATCGGGACCATCGGCCTGACCGCCGCCGACCACGCAAAGCAGGTGGTGGGTGTGGAGCTGAACCGCGACGCCGTGCACGACGCCATTGGCAATGCAAAGCACAACGGCGTGAAGAATGCCTGCTTCTTTGCCGCCGATGCCACCCAGTGGATCGGCGAGGCTGCCGCCGCAGGCGAGCGGGCAGACGTGATCTTTATGGACCCGCCGCGGGAGGGCTCTACGCCGCAGTTTATCGAAAGCGTGGCCCGCATGGCCCCGAAGCGTGTGGTGTACGTCAGCTGCAACCCGGTCACGCTGGCCCGGGATCTTGAGCTGCTGACCCGAAAGGGATACAAAGTGGAGAGCAGCACGCCGGTGGATATGTTTCCCCACAGTGAGCATATCGAGACGGTATGCGCATTGTCCAAACTAGATGTCTACCAGAAGATCACGGTAGACCTGAAGATGGATGAGTTGGACGTGACTGCTGCGGAGACCAAGGCTACCTATGAAGAGATCCGGGAGTACGTCAAGGAGCACACCGGTCTGAACGTGAGCAACCTCTATATTGCACAGGTCAAGCGCAAGTGCGGCATCAAGGAGCGGCAGAACTACAACAAGCCTAAGGCTGAGAACCCCAAGCAACTCAAGTGCCCGCCGGAGAAGGAAAAAGCCATCCGGGAGGCACTGAAGTATTTTAAGATGATTTGAAATAAAAAAATAGACGGATGTCTGTCAACTGGCAGACATCCGTCCGTTTTTATGATAATCTGTTATGATCGCAGTTCCTCAAGCAATGCCGTGCATCCTTCCAGTATATCCTGCCATGTGGCTTCAAAATCTCCCGTGAACCATGGGTCTGCCACTTCACGGGGATGATCCGTATGCGCCATCAGCAGCGAGACTTTATGCTGTGGGTCTCCGCCGACAAGCCGCAGGATGTCGCACAGATTACTTTCGTCCATGCCAATCAGATGATCATACCGTGCATAATCCAGCCGGGTCATCTGCCGGGCGGTCTTGCCGTTGCAGTCGATGCCATGTTCTGCCAGCTTCTGCCGTGCAGGAGGATAGACCGGATTTCCGATTTCCCATGCACTGGTGGCGGCTGATGCGATTTCAAATTGCTCGGATAGTCCTGCCTTGGACGTAAGGTCTTTCATCACATACTCCGCCATCGGGCTTCGGCAGATATTTCCGAGACAAATAAATAAGATCCTGGTCATGCCGGGTCGTTCTCCTTTTGGCTTACAAAAGCATAGCCGCCGTGGGTAGTGCGGATAAAGCTACCGCAGCCGGCCAGCTTCTTTCGCAGATTGGAAACGGTATTTGCCACGACCTTTAAGGTGTCGTCACAGTTTTGTCCCCACACAGCACGGAAAAGCTCTTCTTTTGAGAAGATTTGTCCTTCGTGGGAGGCAAGCATCAGCAGCAAATCGAACTCCAGTCGTGTAAGGGAGACTTTTCTGCCGTTGCACGACACTTCGTGGGTCATTCCGTCCAGTGTAAGCCCCGGAAGAACCAACTTCTCCCATGAATCAATGGATATTTGCTCTGCCTCGATGTGCTCTCGTTCCAGAAGCATCCGGATCTTCTGCTCCAATTCCGGGTCAGGCTGTCGGGTCTTTATAACGATCATGGCAAACTCCTGCGTGTATTTTACTCTGCGGCGGTATCCATTTCCCGGAGCAGGTTTACCATCTCGATGGCACTGACTGCACAGTCATAGCCTTTATTACCTGCTTTGGTGCCTGCCCGCTCGATGGCCTGTTCGATGTTTTCGGTGGTCAGAACACCAAAGAGGACGGGAACCCCGCTTTCCAGCGAGACCGTGGCAATGCCTTTGGAAACCTCATTGCACACATAGTCGTAATGGCTGGTAGAACCGCGAATCACGGCACCAAGGCAGATCACAGCATCATACTTTCCGCTTTTTGCCATTTTAGAGGCAACCAGTGGGATCTCAAAAGCACCCGGAACCCATGCAACATGAATATCAGCGTCCTGCACATCGTGCCGGAGCAGACCATCCATTGCTCCGCTCAGAAGTTTGGACGTGATAAATTCGTTGAAGCGGGCAGCTACGATACCGACCTTGATGTTCTGAGAAACCAGCTTACCTTCAAATGTTTTCATTTTTAAATACCTCTTTCGTTGTTAATATTCCAGAAGATGCCCCATCCGTGCCTGCTTCGTTTTCAGGTAAAACAGGTCATACGGGGTCGCCGTCATCTGAATGGGTACGCGCTCGGAGATCTCCAGCCCAAACTCGGAGAGCTGATATACTTTGTCCGGGTTATTGGTAAGCAGGCGCAGGCTTTTTACGCCAAGTTCCCGGAGGATCTGTGCGCCGAGATAATACTCCCGTTCATCTCCATGGAACCCCAGAGCGAGATTGGCTTCCAGCGTATCCATGCCCTGCTCCTGAAGTTCATAGGCACGCAGTTTGTTGATCAGACCGATGCCCCGGCCTTCCTGCCGCATATAGAGCAGGATACCCCGGCCTTCTTTTTCGATCTGCGTCATGGCAGCGGCCAGCTGCTGGCCGCAGTCACAACGCAAAGAGCCAAATGTATCTCCTGTCAGGCATTCCGAGTGGACGCGGCACAGAATATCCTTTCCATCGCCAATGTCACCTTTTACCAGTGCAATGTGATGCTCTCCGTTCAGGCGGCTCACAAAACCATAAGCTCTGAAGGTGCCATACTTGGTGGGCAGGTTCACTGCCGTCACCTGATCGACCAGTTTATCGTGACACTTGCGGTACTCCTGTAAATCACGGATGGTGATGAATTTGATCTGGAAACGCTCTGCCAGCTTTGCCAGTTCAGCGGTGCGCATCATCGTGCCATCCTCCCGCATGATCTCGCAGCACAGGCCGCATTCTTTCAGCCCTGCCAGACGGCACAGGTCAACGGTTGCTTCCGTGTGACCGTTGCGCTCCAACACACCGTTCTTTTTTGCCAGAAGGGGGAACATATGGCCCGGTCTGCGGAAATCTTCTGCTTTTGCGTGATCGTCCACACAAGCCATCGCCGTAATGGAACGCTCTGCGGCAGAAATGCCCGTAGAAGTAGAAACGTGGTCGATGGACACCGTAAATGCCGTTTCATGGTTGTCGGTGTTATGCTGCACCATCTGCGGAAATTGCAGCTTCTGGACGAAAGCCTCGGACATCGGCATACAGATCAGACCTTTGCCGTGGGTCGCCATAAAGTTGATGTTTTCGGTGGTGGCAAATTCGGCAGCACAGATGAAGTCCCCCTCGTTTTCACGGTCGGGGTCATCCGTTACCAGAATGATTTTTCCTTGCTTCAGGTCTTGCAAAGCTTCGGGAATGGTATTGAAGTTCATCGTAAACTCTCCTTAAAAGCCGCAGCGCAGCAGCATTTCTTTTGTGAGCGTGTTTTGCTTCGGTGTTTCTGATGGAAGCAGCCTCTCGATATATTTTCCAACAACATCGGTTTCCAAATTGACAAAATCCCCTTTGTGCCGTTGGTTCAGGTTCGTCTGACGGACGGTGTGCGGTATCGTGGACACGGAAAAGCCCGTAGGTTCCACCGCAGCCACGGTCAGGCTGATACCGTCTATTGTGATAGAGCCTTTTTCAACGACATAGCGAAGGATCGCAGAATCTGCATGAATGGTGTACCAGATAGCCGTATCGTCTTTTCGGATATTAGCAATGCGTCCGACGCCATCCACATGGCCTGCTACGATGTGTCCGCCAAAACGTCCGTTGGCCGGCATGGCACGTTCCAGATTGACAGCACTTCCAACGGTGAGCTGTGCAAGTGCAGAGCGGTTCAAGGTCTCGTGCATGACATCCGCAGCAAAGCTATCCGGGAAGAGCTGCCTGACGGTCAGACAGATGCCGTTGACGGCGATGCTGTCACCGATTCTGGTTTCTTCCAGAACCGTTTTTGCACGAACAGTCAGTACGGCGGAATGCTGTCCCCGATTGATGGATTTTATTGTTCCGACTTCTTCCACGATTCCGGTAAACACGGGTACTCCACCTCACTTTCGATCAGGAAATCTTTGCCAAGCTGTTCCAATCGGCTGTTCTTCAGGCGGAATGCAGCATCCGGAAGCGGGACACCTGCACCCTCAATGGGTGCTTTGGCATCCCTTCCTCCGAACAGCTTCGGGGCAATGTAAGCCTGTACCTGCTGCACGATGCCGCTTTCCAGTGCAGACCAGTTCAAGGTTCCGCCGCCTTCCAGCAGAATGCTGTCGATCTGCTCCTGCCCCAGCTGTTCCATCAGTTGCAGAAGATTCACATGACCGCAATGCGCTTCCAGACAAAGGACCCGGCACCCGGCCTGTTGATATGCCGCCTGCTTCTCCGGGTCGCCGCAGCAGGTCGCAAGAATGGTCGGAACCTGTTTGGCGGTCGTGACCACCTGTGATTGCAGCGGTGTCCGCAAATGTGTATCACAGATGATCCGGACGGGATCACGGCCACCCTCTATCCGGCAGGTCAGCAGCGGGTCATCTGCTAGGATGGTTCCGACTCCCACCATAATGCCGCGGAATCGGTGTCGCTGCCGTTGAACATGATTCCGGGCAATTTCCCCGGTGATCCATTTGGAAGCGCCTGTGTATGTGGCGATTTTTCCGTCCATCGTCATGGCGTATTTCATGGAAACGAAGGGGCGTTTTGTGGTGATATAGTGGAAGAACACCTTGTTCAGCGCATCGCATTCCTCTTGCAGAACATTTTCGGTCACATCTATGCCGTGTGCGCGCAGGATTGCAATTCCTTTTCCAGCCACCAGCGGATTCGGGTCAGCAGAACCCACGACCACCCGGTGAATGCCCGCGTCCAGAATCGCATCCACGCAGGGCGGCTGCTTTCCGTAATGGCAGCACGGCTCCAATGTCACATACAGGGTCGCTCCCTGCGGATCTTCGGTGCAGGATGCCAGCGCATTGCGCTCCGCATGAGCCTGACCGTATCTCTGGTGCCAGCCCTGTCCGATGATCCTGCCCTCTTTTACGACCACGGCACCCACCATCGGGTTGGGAGATGTCCATCCGCAACCCTTTTTTGCAAGCTGCAAAGCCAGACGCATATACTCTTTGTCGTTCATCGTGTCGCCTCCAAAAGAAAAAGCCCTGAACAAAAACGTTCAGGGCAAGCCGAAAAGACACAAGGGACCCTTGTGCAAAAAAGAAAGCTCCAGAATGCAAACGCATCCCAGAGCAGCCTCCACAAGCGCCGAACCGTGCGGGCTCTGCGCTTGGTATCTTCTTTCATCCAGACTGTACTGTCGGCTTCGGAGTTTCACCGAATCATGCCTTACGGCTCGTGGGCTGTACCACCGGTAGGGAATCGCACCCTGCCCTGAAGATTTCTGATTCAATTACAGCGGCATTATAGCACGGCTCCTTTCGGATTGCAAGGGCATTCTGCAAACCGGGACGAAACCGGGATGAAGCGAATCGCTACAACAATAAAATCACATCGTCCGTAGGACAATGTGAACGGAGAATCCAAAGGGGCGCGGGTCGCCAGGCGAGAGCAGCGCCCTTTGGCACACGACTTTGCTTGCAAAGTCTATTCCGAACAAGACGGTACGAATGGGAGGTGCTGGAAATGGCAGCAGAAAAGACCAAGGTCTACACATGAAGGTAGATACCACTGCCATTGAGCAGGAGATCGCCGCCTATGAGAAGCAGCTACGGCAGCACTACTCCACAAAATCCCGGCTTATGGAGGAGATCGACAGCCTTGACCCGGACGACCGGCACTTTATCACCCGAAAATCTGACCTTGACGACCGCCTTTATAAGATGTACGATAAAATCGAAGAGGTGGAAAATGGACTGATGGATGCCCGGGCAAAGAAGCAGACCATTGAAGCCGACAAAATCACAGGCGACAACATCTATAAGATCCTGATTTGCTTTGACAAGCTTTATGCCACCATGACCGAGGCGGAACGCCGCAGACTGGTGGAGATTTTGATCGACGAGGTGCAGATCTACCCGGAACGCCAGCCTAATGGACAGTGGCTGAAGTCCGTCCGGTTCAAGCTGCCCATCATCGACCATGACCTTGAATTGAGTTTGGACAATCAGGATCGTGTCGAGGTCGTGTGTTCGATGGTTAGAGTCAAAAAGCATTGATCTAATGTGAAGTAGGGTGAACCGTTTTATATATTCTGTTACACAGCGTATAAAAATGATCCGGCAATATGAAGGAAAATAAGTAGGCCTGTGCAGTCTGGTGAAAAATAACAACACAAATAGCACAGAGAAAAGGAGCATCCCATGAACGCAAATATCAATTATGACGAGATCCCGGATACCAGTGCCATGCAGGAGGACCTGCTTGCGGCGCTGAGCAGCCAGCATGTGACCGTGCACACGAATGAGGAGCCGGACTTCGACTACATGGAAAACGAAGATGTGGCCTTTGTGGTCAAGAATCCGCACAACGAAGAGAATCTGCTCATTGAACTGGGCGGAGAGTTCTCGGTGTTCTTCGGCCTGTGGCATGGGCAGTACAAGGCGGTGGAGTATGACTACGACCGCATGAAGAAGGACATTGCCGCGATTCTGGCGGGCAATGCCGGTGTGCTGAGCCTGTACACAGACGGTAAGTGGCAGGGCAGTACCCTCTGCCCGGAGAAGGTGTCTGCCGATGCCGACATGGAAAAACTGCTGGAACGCTGCTGGCAAAAGCAGGAGCCGAAGGAAAAACTGCTGGCACAGGGCGGCAGGGTGGAATTGCTCTACTGGGACCCGGCGGAAAATAAGAGCTTTATGATTCCGGCAAAGAACTGAGCTATAACAAAAAGGACACACCATTAACCGTGGTGCCATAAGAAAACATGAAAAAACCCAGTAAAATCAATGTTTTTTAGGGCAGCGGAAAACGGGGCAGGTCAAAACAACTGAATAATCAGACAGAAACAGGGTGTTGTCAAGCATGACAGCGCCCTTTTCTGTTCCCCGGCCAAGCCGCAGATTTTGAAAAAAGTCTGCGGCTTTTCTTTTTGCCCAAAAGCAGAAAGGAGGCGACGGCCTATGTACTTCACTTCCGGCAGCGACCGGGCCTTTGAACAGCTCATGCAGGGCAAGCCCGGTTTTGACCACTACGACAGCGGCGAGGCGGTCACGCCGGAGGACTGCGGCACCTGCCGCTTTTATCGCCCGCACTGGAAATATCAATTCTGCATCTATGCGGAATGTCCCTACCAGCCGGGCAAGCTGACCGCCTACGACGCGGTGACATTTCGAGTGAAAGGAGTTGAGAATATGGCAGTATTTCGTGTAGAGCGTAACAAGGGCTACACGGTGATGTCCAATCACCACCTGCGGAACAAGGACTTATCCCTGAAAGCCAAGGGCCTGTTATCGCAAATGCTCTCCCTGCCGGAAGATTGGGACTATACGCTGAAAGGTTTGTCCCTTATCAACCGGGAGCAGATCGACGCGATCCGGGCCGCAATCCGGGAGCTGGAACAGGCCGGGTACATCGTCCGATCCCGTGAGCGCGACAGCCAAGGGCGCTTGCGCGGCGCGGACTATGTGATCTATGAACAGCCCCAGCCTGTGCCGGATTCACCTACGTTGGAAAATCCAATGTTGGATAATCCAACGCAGGAAAAGCCTACGTTGGGAAAACCAATGCAATTAAATAAAGATATATCAAGTAAAGAAAAATCAATTACTGATGTATCAATTACCGATCCCATTCCTATCCTTTCCCGACCCTCTCCTTTGGAGGACGAGGCGGCACAGCCGCC
>OLZZ01000253.1_pt1 | contig 26231 bp, 25 predicted proteins | sample 1673571 | NCBI WGS metagenome assembly OLZZ01 (sample SAMEA103958115, study PRJEB25191) | human gut metagenome | biome: human-associated habitat [ENVO:00009003]; feature: intestine environment [ENVO:2100002]; material: feces | place: Germany | collected 2013/2015 | reverse complement strand
AAAGCTATAGATAATGGCGAGAAAGACATTCCCCAATGTCCTGTAGGAGGAGCTGAAGTGATGAAACAATGCTCTGCCCTCTTAGGTGTTGATGGTGCAGAACAGAAGCCTCGTGTGGCTGTTGTTCGTTGTCAAGGCTGCAACCTGTCATCGGCAGTAAGCTACGATGGCTTGCGCACATGCGCCGTTATGAACACATGTGGCACAAGTGAGGGCGCTTGTGGCTATGGTTGCTTAGGTTGTGGCGACTGCGTGTCGGCCTGTAGCTTCAACGGCATCAAAATAGGCGAAAATGGCATTCCTTCCATCGATAGTTCTGTTTGTGTGGGTTGTGGCTCTTGTGTGAAAGCTTGTCCTCGACATCTAATTGAGTTGCGCTACAAGGGCGTAAGGGACCGTCGTGTCTATGTGGCGTGCAGTAACCACGATAAGGGAGCTGCTGCGATGAAGGTATGCGATACCTCTTGCATAGGTTGTGGCAAGTGTGCTCGTGAGTGCCCGTTTGGAGCAATAGCCGTTGAAGGGGCGGTGGCTTATATAGACCAAGACAAATGTCGTTTGTGTCGTAAGTGTGTGGCTGCATGTCTGCGCCATGCTATTGTGGCCGTTGGCTTCCCTGTAATAAAGAAAGAAAAAACTGATAACGAATAATATGAAACTGCATACATTCAGTAAAGGCGGAATTCATCCGTGTGACAGTAAGCTCACAGCCGATATCGCCACTCAAGAGGCTCCATTGCCTAAGAAGGCGTGGTTCCCCTTGTCGCAGCACATCGGCGCTCCTGCCAAGCCTGTAGTTAAGAAAGGCGATAGGGTTATGGTAGGCACCTTGTTGGCCGAGGCTGGTGGCTTTGTGTCAGCCCCTGTTCACTCGTCTGTGTCAGGCGTGGTGTCAAAGGTAGATGTTGTGACCGATGCTTCCGGTTATCGTAAGCCAGCCATAATAATTGATGTGGAAGGTGATGAATGGCTTCCTTCTATTGACCGTTCTTCCACGTTAGAGACTCTTGACCAACATCCCGAGCTTACACCCGAGACGATTGTCAAGCGTGTAAAAGATGCAGGTGTAACGGGAATGGGTGGTGCAGGCTTCCCAACGTTCATTAAGCTGACGCCTCCTCCTGGAGCAAAGGCCGAGTGTGTGATTTTGAACGGCGTAGAATGTGAACCTTACATAACGTCCGATTACCGACTGATGCTTGAGCATGCAGACGAGATTGTTGTTGGCCTTGAGTTGCTCATGAAAGCCGTGAATGTGGAAAAAGGTTTTATTGCCATAGAGGCCAATAAGCCCGAAGCCATAGCTCTCATGGAACAGAAAGTGTCGGGTCACAAAGGCTTAAAGGTTGTGCCGCTGGCCATGCGTTATCCTCAGGGTGGTGAGAAGCAACTCGTAGAAGCTGTTACAGGCCGTCAGGTTCCCATGCCTCCAGCCATACCCATCAATGTGGGAGCGGTTGTGCAGAATGTGGCAACATCCTTTGCTGTCTATGAGGCTGTAATGAAGCATAAGCCTCTTTTTGAGAGATATGTTACCGTTACAGGCAAGCGGGTAGAGAAGCCTGGCAACTTTGTTGTTCGTATGGGCACAAGTGCTGCCGACATTCTTGACCTCTGTGGCGGTCTTCCCGCTTGTGATAACAAGGTTCTTTCTGGCGGTCCGATGATGGGCAAGGCACTTGTTTCTTTGGAAGCCCCTGTTGTTAAAGGAACAAACTGTCTTACCGTTCTGTCAGACGATGAGGCTCGTCGTGAGAAGCCGTCGCCTTGTATACGTTGTGCCAAATGTGTTGCTGCGTGTCCGATGGGTCTTGAGCCATATCTTCTTGCAACACTCTCCTCGCTTCATAATTGGGAACGTGCTGAGAATGAGGACATATTTGCTTGTATAGAGTGTGGCTCATGCCAATATACCTGTCCCTCACACCGCCCGTTGCTCGACAACATTCGCATAGGTAAGGCAACAGTAATAGGAATAATGAAAAGTCGCAAAAAAGGATAAGAGCGACAGTTATTAATATAGAAAAATATTATGTCAAAACTCATAGTGTCTCCCTCACCACACATTCATGCCGACAATAGCGTGAACAAGCTCATGCGTGGTGTGTTGTTCGCACTTCTCCCCGCATTGTTGGTGTCATTCTGTTATTTTGGTATAGGCGCTGTCATAGTGTGTGCCGTAAGTGTGGCTTCATGCGTATTTTTCGAGTGGGCCATCAGCAAATGGCTTCTCCATAACGATGGCAAGTCGGTTCTCGACCTGTCTGCCGTTCTTACAGGTGTGCTTCTGGCTTTTAATCTCCCGTCCAATCTTCCTGTCTGGATCATTATTATTGGTGCCTTTGTAGCCATTGGCGTTGGCAAGATGACGTTTGGTGGACTGGGTTGCAACCTCTTCAATCCCGCCCTTGTAGGCCGTTGCTTCTTGCTCGTGTCCTTTCCCGCGCAGATGACGTCATGGCCTGTGCCTGGCCAGCTTCTCAAATATACGGATGCCACGACAGGCGCCACGCCCTTAAATCTTATGAAATGGGCCATAAAGAGCAACGACCCTTCCGCGCTTGAGAAACTTCCTGACGAAATGACGATGTTTCTTGGCAACACATCCCTTGGCTATGGAGCTGGCGCTTTGGGCGAGGTGTGTGCTCTGGCTTTGCTCTTGGGCCTTGCTTACATGCTTTGGAAACGTATCATAACGTGGCACATTCCTGTGAGCATTATAGCTACCGTGCTTGTGTTCTCGGGTGTGTTGCATCTGTGCTCGCCCTCTTATGAGAACCCCATTGGTGTGTTGCTTAGCGGCGGTTTGCTTCTTGGCGCAATATTCATGGCAACCGACTATGTCACCTCGCCCATGACCCCTCGCGGACAGATCATATATGGTGTGGCAATAGGCTTTCTGACAATAGTTATACGCAACTGGGGAGCTTATCCTGAAGGCATGTCATTCGCAATTCTTGTTATGAACGCTTTCACACCACTCATCAACTTCTATGTCAAACCCAAACGTTTCGGAAAGAATGCTTAAGAACGAAGGGCTTAAGTACAAAGAGTTGATAAAAATAAATGGTTTACGAAATAAAGAACTGTAAACGAAAAATGAAAAGATGGAAAAACTGAAATCTACTTTCACAAACATGGCGCTTGCCCTTACTCTTGTTGCCGTGTTTGCAGGTGGCTTGCTGGCGTGGGTGAACAACATGACGCAAGGGCCTATAAAGGCGCAGGAGGAGAAGACCCTTACGGACGCTATCGGTTTGGTCATGGCTGACGGCTCACTAAAGGTGTCGTCTACAGATACCGTGCGTATAAACCATGATGGAGACATTTCAACTTATATCGTTCACAACGCAACCGATAGCAAAGGAACACCGCTGGGATGTGCCGTGGAGAGCAGCGTCATGGGCTTTGGCGGCAACATGAAGGTGCTTGTCGGGTTCGATACAAAAGGCACAATTCTTGGTTATCAGGTGCTGCAGACCTCTGAGACCCCAGGCTTGGGGCAAAAAGCAGGTCAATGGTTTCAGAAAGATGCAAAAGGTTGTATCGTTGGATGTGAGATGAGCGAGGAGAAACCTCTTGCTGTAAAAAACGATGGGGGAGACGTGGATGCTATAACGGCTTCAACCATAACCTCAAGGGCCTTTCTTAAGGCAGTAAACAGGGCGTTCGAGGCTTATAGAAAAAATAGTGCTGAAAATGCCCCTGCCGTCGATACAACAACAGGCGCATCGCCCAAACACAAGCATCATAAATAAGGCTCGGTTTGTTTGTGTTAAAGGCTGGGCTTGTTGGTGCAAGAAACTTATCTTGCAAAGCAAAAAAACGGCATGTTATAATAATGAAATAAAAGAATACAATATAAATAAAGATGAAAAATCTGAAGATATTGCTTAACGGACTGTTGAAGGAGAACCCCACGTTTGTTCTGCTCCTCGGCATGTGTCCCACTCTTGCCACAACCACATCGGCTGTAAACGGTTTGTCCATGGGTTTGGCCACCACGTTTGTGCTCATCTGTTCCAATGTAGCTGTGTCTGTCATTAAGAAAGTAACGCCCGACATGGTCCGCATACCTGTGTTTGTGGTGCTTATTGCTTCCTTTGTTACCGTTTTACAGATGGCTTTGGCAGCATGGATGCCTTCTGTTAATGCATCGTTGGGTCTCTATATTCCTCTTATAGTGGTCAACTGTATAATCTTGGGGCGTGCAGAAGCCTTTGCTTGCAAGAACACGGTTGTGGCAAGCTTGTTCGACGGCGCTGGCATGGGATTAGGCTTTACCCTTGGTTTGACTCTTCTTGGCATGCTGCGCGAGTTTCTTGGTACAGGTACCTTGTTCGGTCTCTCTATTGTGCCAGAACAATATGGCGCCCTCGTCTTCATCCTTCCTCCTGGAGCGTTTATCACGCTCGGATATCTTATTGCAGCCGTAAACAAGATGAAATAGTTTTTTCAAGATAAGACATCCTTTCGAGAAGAAACACAAACAAAAAAAATAAAAATAAATAAAGCGACATGGAGTTTTTGCTCATATTCATATCTGCGATATTCGTCAACAATATCGTCCTGTCACAGTTTCTTGGAATCTGTCCGTTCTTAGGCGTGTCAAAAAAAATAGATACGGCCTTGGGCATGGGCATGGCTGTGGCTTTTGTGCTCACGCTGTCCACCATAGTGACATATCTTGTTCAGAAGACCGTTCTCGTGCCTTTTGGCCTTGAGTATCTTCAGACCATCGCGTTCGTGCTTATTATCGCGGCGTTGGTGCAGATTGTGGAGATCGTGTTGAAGAAAGTGTCGCCTGTGCTGTATCAGGCCTTGGGCATCTTCCTCCCTCTGATAACGACAAACTGTGCCGTTCTTGGCGTTGCCATTCTCGTAATACAGAAAAACTTTACGCTCATGCAAAGCATCGTCTACGCCTTTTCCACAGCCGTTGGTTTCTCCTTGGCGTTAGTGGTCTTCGCCGGTCTTCGTGAGCAGTTGTCGCTGGTCAACGTGCCTAAGGGCATGAGGGGCGTGAGCATAGTGCTCGTAACGGCAGGTCTGTTGTCGTTGGCTTTTATGGGCTTCAGCGGTGTGGATCTTGGTCTTAAAACCTTGTTTGGACTAAAATGATACACACTCTCTGTTTGCTTTTAAAGTCAATAAACACAATAAAAATAACAAACCAATAGGCACAATTCTAAAAGAAAATAAGCAAATCCTGAGTACAACATTTAAAAACATTTGATATTATGAAACAGACAATTCTTGTGACAGGCGGTACGGGCTTCATTGGTTCCCATACCACCGTAGAGCTCATCGAAGCAGGCTACAATGTGGTAATCGTAGACAACCTCTCAAACTCAAAGGCTGAGGTGGTTGATGGTATAGAAAAGATAACAGGTGTGCGTCCTGCCTTTGAAAATGTCGACCTTCGCGACAAGGAGGCTACGGAGAATGTTTTCAAAAAGTATCCTGGCATCAACGGCATTATTCATTTTGCTGCGTCTAAGGCAGTAGGAGAGAGCGTAGAGAAGCCTTTGCTATACTATCGCAACAATATCGTTTCTCTTGTCAACCTTCTTGAACTCATGCCTGTTTACGGCGTCAAAGGAATAATCTTCTCTTCAAGCTGCACCGTTTACGGTCAGCCGTCAAAAGAGAATCTCCCCGTAACAGAAGAGGCTCCCATACAAAAGGCTCTCTCTCCTTATGGCAACACCAAGCAGATTAACGAGGAGATTATTCACGACTACATCCATAGTGGAGCAAATGTGAAGTCGATCATCCTTCGCTATTTTAACCCCATCGGCGCTCATCCCTCAGCCCTCATTGGCGAGTTGCCCAACGGCGTGCCCATGAACCTCATACCTTTCGTCACACAGACAGCCATAGGCGTGCGTAAGGAGCTCAAGATTTTTGGAAACGACTATAACACACCCGACGGTACATGCATTCGCGACTATATCTATGTCGTAGATCTTGCCAAGGCCCATGTTAAGGCCATGGCGCGTGTGCTTGATCAGGAAACCGAGCCGGTTGAAATTTTCAATATCGGCACAGGCCATGGCGTTTCTACCCTTGAGGTTGTAGAAGGTTTTGAGAAGGCCACAGGTGTAAAGGTTAACTGGACTTATGCTCCCCGTCGCGAAGGTGATATAGAGAAGGTGTGGGGCAATGTAGACAAGGCCAACAAGGTTCTTGGATGGAAGGCAGAGACTCCTCTTGAGGATGTGCTTTGCTCAGCCTGGAAATGGCAGCTCAAGTTGCGCGAGGATGGCATAATGTAAAATGCATTTTTTTGTTCTAAACTGCTGATTTTCTTTGTTTTTCTCTTGTTTCTGCCCTTTTAGAGCGGTTTAAAAGAAAAAAAAACTTAAAAAACGCATCTGTACATGCGAAAGTTTTGCTGCAAAGAAAAAAAATACTAATTTTGCATTCTGTTTGGAATAAGTATCAAAAAAGAAAACAAAAAATTTAGATAGAAATGTCGAAAATTTGTCAGATTACTGGTAAAAAAGCCCAGATTGGAAACAATGTTTCTCATTCAAAGCACCGCACAAAGCGTAGCTTTGATGTGAACTTGTTCAGCAAGAAATTCTTCTATGTAGAAGAAGACTGCTGGATTCGCCTCAAAATTAGTGCAGCAGGTCTGCGCCTCATCAATAAGGTAGGTCTTGACGCAGCTCTTAAGTCGGCTGTGTCTAATGGCTATGTAGACTGGAAGGACATTAAAGTAATAGGAGAGTAATAACGATGGCATCTAAGAAAGCAAAAGGCAACAGAGTACAGGTTATTCTGGAGTGTACAGAGATGAAGGAGAGCGGTCTTCCTGGAACAAGTCGCTATGTGACAACCAAGAACCGCAAGAATACTCCTGAGCGCATGGAACTTATGAAATACAACCCTATCCTTAAGAAGATGACTCTTCACAAGGAGATTAAATAATAACACACTATGGCAAAGAAAGCGGTCGCTACCCTCCATGAAGGATCTACGGATGGTCGCGCATACACAAAGGTTATTAAGATGGTAAAGAGCCCCAAGACCGGCGCTTACGTTTTTGACGAGCGTATGGTTCCCAATGAGGCTGTTAAGGACTTCTTCAAGAAGTAATCTTAATTTGAATTTCAATTTTCATCTATTGCCTTCGTGGCAAGAGATATAAAGGTTTAAGCCTTGCTTCACATCAAACAGATGAGGAGCAAGGCTTTTTGCTTGACACCCTTTTTAATACTCCACTCAAATCTTGCTTGTTAACTTAAAATAACACACACAAACGCCTCAAGGCTTGCCAATGTGGATAAAAATGCTTAATTTTACACCCCAATAAAGTGTGCTGAACGCGTCAGAGGCAAAAAGAATGGCCTTATAGCCTGTTTTTGTCTGAAAAAGCCGTGTTGCTGCGCACACAACAAGCAAGTTGTAAAACGAGAATAAATAAGAACAAACATAAATACATTTAATGGACGAAAATCAGACATTTGATATGGACCGAATTTTGAAGGTCAATATCGAGGAGGAGATGAAGACCTCTTACATCAACTACAGTATGTCGGTGATTGTGGCCCGTGCGCTCCCAGATGTGCGCGATGGTTTCAAGCCTGTTCACCGCCGCATACTCTTCGGCATGTTGGGCATCGGCAACACAAGCAATAGCCCCTACAAGAAGTGTGCGCGTGTTGTAGGTGAGGTGTTGGGTAAGTATCACCCCCATGGTGACAGTTCTGTTTATGGTGCGCTAGTGCGTATGGGTCAGGACTGGAACATGCGTTACATGCTTGTCGACGGTCACGGCAACTTCGGTTCTGTTGACGGCGACTCACCAGCTGCTATGCGTTACACCGAGTGCCGCCTCTCGAAGATGGGTGAGCACATTATGGACGACCTTGAGAAAGATACTGTTGACATGGTGCCCAACTTTGACGGCACCCTGGCAGAACCCTCAGTTATGCCTACCCGCATTCCCAACCTCTTGGTTAATGGCGGAAACGGCATTGCTGTAGGTATGGCCACAAACATTCCGACCCACAACCTGTCGGAGGTTATCGATGGCTGTTGCGCTTACATCGACAATCCAGACATCGACACCGAGGGCCTCATGCAGTTTGTTAAGGCTCCCGATTTCCCGACAGGAGCATATATCTATGGTCTACAGGGCGTTAAGGATGCTTATGAGACAGGACGTGGCCGCATTGTGTTGCGTGCCAAGTCGGAGATCGAGAGTGGCGACACCCACGACAAGATTGTCGTTACCGAGATTCCTTATGGCGTAAACAAGGCGCAGCTCGTCGAAAACATTGCCGATCTTGTAAAGGAAGGACGTCTCGACGGCATCTCAAACGTTAACGACGAGTCTGGCCGTCAAGGCATGCGTATCGTGGTTGACGTTAAGCGCGATGCCAACGCCAACGTGATCCTCAACAAACTCTACAAGATGACAGCCATGCAGAGCTCGTTCTCTGTCAACTGCATTGCCTTGGTGAAGGGCCGTCCGCGTCTTCTCTCTCTGAAAGACTGTATCGCCCACTTCATCGAGCATCGTCACGATGTTGTGATCCGCCGCACCAAGTTTGACCTGAAGAAAGCACAGGACCGTGCCCACATCATACAAGGTCTCATCATCGCGTGCGACAATATCGATGAGGTGGTCCACATCATCAGAGCCAGCAAGACCCCAGTCGACGCCCAGCGCAACCTTGAGAAGCGTTTCGAGCTTGACGAGCTCCAGTCGAAGGCCATCGTAGACATGCGTCTGGCACAGCTCACAGGTCTGCGCATGGACCAGTTGCGCAACGAGTATGAAGAGCTGGAGAAGCTCATCGCCCATTTGCAGGCAATCCTTGACGATCCCGAACTGTGCAAGCAGGTCATGAAGGATGAGCTTCAGGAGGTTAAGGAAAAGTATGGCGATGCCCGTCGTACCGAGATCAAGCCCTACGAGCACGAGTTCAACGCCGAAGACTTCTATCCCAATGACCCCGTGGTGATAACCGTGAGCCATCTGGGCTACATCAAGCGCACGCCGCTGAGCGAGTTCCGCGAGCAGGCAAGAGGTGGAGTGGGAGCCAAGGGCGCACGCACACGCGAACAAGACTTTACCGAGTATATCTATCCCGCCACCATGCATCAGACCATGTTGTTCTTCACACGCAAGGGTCGTTGCTACTGGCTCAAGTGTTACGAGATTCCCGAGGGCGACAAAAACTTCAAGGGCCGCGCCATACAGAACATGCTCAACATCGAGAGCGACGACTCGGTCAACGCCCTTCTGCGCCTCCGTGGTCTTGACGATGAAGAGTTTGTCAAGTCCCACTATGTGGTGTTCGCCACCAAGAACGGAACGGTCAAGAAAACCTCTCTTGAGGCCTACTCGCGTCCGCGTGCCAACGGCGTTATAGCCATCAACATAGCCGAGGGCGACGAGGTTGTTGACGTGCGTCTGACCAACGGCCACAACGAGCTTATCCTTGCCGACCGCAACGGTCGTGCCGTTCGTTTCAACGAGACCGACGTGCGTTGCATGGGTCGTGTGTCAACAGGTGTGCGCGGCATGAAGCTCGACGATGGCGACGATGCCGTGATAGGCATGATTGTCGTTAACGATGCAGCCACAGAAACCGTCATGGTCGTTTCAGAAGAAGGCTACGGCAAGCGCTCACAGGTTGAAGACTATCGCAAGACAGCGCGTGGCGGCAAGGGAGTGAAGACCCTCAACATCACGGAGAAGACAGGCCGTCTGGTAGCCATCAAGAACGTTACCGACGACAACGACCTCATGATCATCAACCGCAGCGGCATCGCCATTCGTCTTTCTGTAGCCGAGTGTCGTGTTATGGGACGCGCCACACAGGGCGTTCGTCTCATCAACCTCGCCAAGAAGAACGACGTCATCGCAAGCGTGTGCAAGGTCATGAGTAGCGAGCTCGAAGCCTCGGTAGAGGAAGACAGCCAGTCGACCTTCAACGAGAAGCAGGAACTCATAAACAGCGACCACACAGCCACGTCTTCGGCCGACGGGGCAACCGAGGCTTCTGAAGCTCCCGTAACAGCACAAGCTGGCGAAGCAACGGAGACAGATGACGCAAAAGAAGGTGCCGCTTCAAAGGATGAAAAGAAGAACAACGATGGTCCTGGCGACCTGTTTGCCGGAACCGATTTCTTCACCAACGACTGATAATAGGCCGTTGACACATAACAGACAATTCACATTTATTATTAATTTTTGATATATGAAGAAACTCATGATCATGGCCCTTATGGCAGCAGCTGCCACAACGGCCCTTGCTCAGGATGTCAAGCCCATCCTAAAAGCAAAAACCTATTCTGAAGCCCAGACCCTCTTGCAGAGCAGCCTCGCTTCTCTTGACAACGAGTCAAAGGCCAAGGCCTACAACAAGCTCGTGCAGCTCTCTATGGAGAAGATCAACCACGAGAGCGCAACCATCAGCGGCAACGCTGTGGCTAAGCAGCTCGGTCAGGGCAAGGTAGAGCCCTATGACACCGTGGGTTACAACAAGGCCATCTGCACAGCTCTCAAGGACGCAATGGAGTGTGACAAGTATGACAACATGCCCAACGCCAAGGGCAAGATTGCTCCCAAGTTCCACAAGAAGAACCAGGAAACCCTGTGGCCTTTGCGTGTAAACCTCATCAACGCAGGTCAGGACGCAGGCAACGCTCAAGACACCAAGGCAGCATCCGAATATTTCTCTCTCTATGTAGAGACCGCTACCGATAAGCTCTTCGCCGACCGCGACGTTGCAAAGATGCCCGACCTGTATCTTGGTCAGATTGCACGTTTCGCAGCCATCTATGCTTTCCAGGACAAGAACATGGAGAAGGCAAACGCCTACTGCGATGTGGCTCTCAACGACACAGCCTCTTACAAGGACGCTCTGGAGCTTAAGATGTATCTCATGCAGCAGACCCTGAAAACCCGTGAAGACTCAGTAAAGTGTCTCTCACAGTTTGAGACCCTCTATGCAAAAGACAAGAGCGATGCCATCTTCACCAACCTGGCAAGCATGTATGGCAACCTCGGCATGAAAGACAAGCAGGACAAGCTCGTTGCCGAGAAGCTGGCAGAGGATCCCAAGTGCTACTTCGCTTACGCCATCAGAGGCCAGAGCGAGATGAACGAGAGAAAGTATGACGAGGCCATTGCCGATTTCAAGAAGGCCCACGAGATCGACCCCAAGAAGTCGATCATGTGCACCTACATCGGCGCCTGCATCAACGCAAAGGCAGCAAGCCTCGACGGCGAAGCCCAGAAGAAGCTGCTCGAAGAGTCGGTAACCTACCTTGAGAAGGCACGCGACCTCGATCCTAACCGTAACGAGGCCAACTGGGCTTATCCTCTCTACCAATGCTACTATTCTCTCTATGGCGAGAGCGACAGCCGCACAGCTGAGCTGAAAGGCCTTGTCAACCAGTAAGAACCGTAAGCTCATGACACCCCTTTAGATAACCCGTCTCCCCATGTTTTCAGCGTGAGTGTTGAAGATGTGGGGAGATGAATTGTTTTCATGCAATTTGCTTCTTACAGATTGTTTTTGTATAACCACATTCATTCCTATTCCTTATTATGCTCAAAAGATTTCTCCCTCTGTTTATCTCCGTCTTCATTGCCGCTCTTGGATGTTTTGCGCAAAAGAAAGACATCTCTTCAGCCAAGGACATGGTTAAGAACAATCGTGATCTGCCCAAAGCGGAAATGATGATGCGAACACTTCTCAACGATTCGAACAATCGTGAGAACACAAAAATATGGGATGTCCTTTTCGATGCCGTGAAAAAGCAGTATGACAATGGTAACGAACAACTGTATCTGAAGAACAAGTACGACACGACCCAACTGTTCGTCAACGCCCGCAAGATGTTTGAGGTCTATGCCGCCTTTGACAGCATAGACGCGCGTCCCAACTCTCATGGCCAGTCGCGCCCCAAATACAGGAAGAAGCATGCCGCCTTCCTTCTCAACTATCGTAAGAACCTCTATACCGGCGGTCTGTTCTTTGTCAAGAAGCAAGCCTATGCCGATGCTTACACCATGTTCGACACCTACCTTGAGTGTCTTTCCTGCCCCCTGTTTTCCGAGAGCAGCCTAAGCTTTGAGAAAGATGCCAACGCCCACAACGCTGCCTACATGTCGTTGTTCTGCGGCTACAAGCTCAACAGCTACGACAAGACCATGCGTTATCTCGATCTCGCCCTTCAAGACACGGCCAATCTCAACAACAAATACCAGTATCTTGCCGAGACCTATCGTTCGGTTAAAGACACGGCCCTCTATGTCAAGACCTTGGAGCAGGGCTTCGGTAAATTCCCCACGAGCATGTATTATTTTCCCCGCCTGTTTGACCACTATTTCAACCTCCACGGCAACCTCTCCCAGGCCATGAACCTTTGTGACCAAGCCCTCAAGGCCGACAGCACCAACACGGTGTTCCTGCTTGCCAAAAGCTCCTTGCTTCTTGAGAGTCAGGCTTACGACGCGTGTATAGACATGTGCGACAAGCTCATCGCCCGAAACGACTCGCTCGCCGATGCCTATCTTAACGCAGGATTGGCCTTCTACAACCAGGCCATAAAATATGATGCCAACATTCTGGAAGCACGTAAGAACCGCTCCAAGCAGCGCCAGCTCTACAAGCGAGCCATGCCTTATCTCGAGCAGTTTCGCAAGTTGCGTCCCGAGGAACAGGCCAAGTGGGGATTACCCCTTTACACCATCTATTTCAATTTGAACATGGGAAAAGAGTTTGACGAGATAGAAAAAATAATAAAGAAGAAAAATGGACAATAAAGAGATATACAGAAAGCTGGGCATAAGCACACTCAGCGCCATGCAGAAGGCCACAGCCAGCGCCTTTGAGCGCACCAACCACGACATCGTCGTTCTGTCGCCCACAGGCACAGGCAAAACCCTTGCTTACCTCCTGCCGCTTGTCGGTGCCGTGAACCCCGCCGTCGACGACGTCCAGGCCATCGTCATCGTGCCAGGACGTGAGCTCGCCCTGCAGTCGGCCAAGGTGCTTCAGCAGATGGGTTGCGGCGTGAGAGGCTACGCCGCCTTTGGCGGTCGCATGGCCATGGACGAGCACCGTGAGCTGCGCAACCTGCGTCCACACATCGTCTTCGCCACCCCAGGCCGTCTTAACGACCATCTTGACAAGGAAAACATCTCGCCCTTGAAGGTGCGCACGGTTGTGATCGATGAGTTCGACAAATGTCTCGACATGGGCTTCAGCGGCGAGATGATGAGCGTCATGGGCAAGCTCAAGTTTGCCAACCGCCACATCCTCCTCTCAGCCACCAACGCCGACAGCATACCCCGTTTCGTCAACATGCAGAATGTGGAGCTTGTCAACTATCTTGAAGACAGCGCCGACGTGCGCCAGCGCATAGAGCTTCAGGTTCTTCACAGCCCTGTCAACGACAAGCTCGACACCCTCTACGCTTACCTTTGCACCACGTCAGCCGACAGCACCATCGTGTTTGTGAACCATCGCGAGAGCGTGGAGCGCATAGCCTGTTACCTTGAGGGCAAGGGCTTCGTTGTGAGCGCCTTCCATGGCGGCTTGGACCAGAAGCAGCGCGAGGCAGCCCTCTACAAGTTTTCCAACGGATCAGCCAACGTCATGGTGTGTACCGACCTTGCCTCTCGTGGTCTTGACATCGATAACATAGCCCATGTGGTCCATTACCATCTGCCCGAGACGCCCGAAGCCTACATCCACCGTGTGGGCCGTACAGCCCGTTGGCAGGCCGAAGGCACCTCTCTCTTCATCCTTGGTCCGAAGGAAACGTTGCCTCAGTATGTCGGTCCGTCTGCAGAGGTCGCTCTCCCCGAACCCCTTCCTCTTCCTGCTGCTCCCCGCATGAAGACCATCTACATAGGCAAGGGCAAGAAAGACAAGATCAGCCGTGGCGACATTGTGGGCTTCCTCTGCAAGAAGGGAGGTCTTGACAGCTCCCTCATAGGCAAGATCGACGTAAAGGAACGTTACGCTTATGTGGCTGTCAGCGCATCAGCTGTCAAGGCTCTTCTCTCAAAGGTAAAGAACGAAAAGATCAAAGGTCTGAAAACCGTTTGCGAGATAATAAAATAGGCGTGCTCTATCATAAAAAAGCGGCGTGCAAACACATTGTGTTGCACGCCGTTAATCATTCATAATGCCCACATTAATCATTCATATTGCTCCCATAAATCATATTTCTTTGAGCGCATGTTGTCAAACGATTCTGTGTTGTTTTTCAATGTAGGCCCCGTTGTTTCTCCTTCCAATTCCAGTTTTGCTGCGTTCTCGCCACCTGGTGAACCAGCCAAGAGATGAAGAGGGTCTATTCTCTTCACCATTATTTTAGGTGTAATATATTTCTTCGACATAAGGTTTTTGGTGTTAAAGGTTTTCATTTAATGTTCTTTTCCTTGCTTTTTTGATGATATGTTTGTTTTGCGGCTTTGTTCTTTAAAAGCTCATAAGCCAGCCTATTTTACCATAATCCGTTTCTTGTTAATGATATACACCCCTTTAGGCAGCTGAGATGCGTTTTTAACCTTAGCCACCTTTTCTCCAGAGATGGAGAAGACCACATGCTCTGTTTCAGCTTCCTGTCTTTTAACGGGTTGAACGGTTGTGGCTTCATCATGGTTGGTTATCTTGGCTTCAGTCTCAACAATGCCCTTTTTACCGGGAAAGACGAAATAGGCTCTATAACATTTCATGGTGCCTGTGCCGTTGGGGCTCACAAGCTCCAATCCTTTTTCGCCACTTAAGAACTTGATGTTTTTGTCTGCCAGCTCTTCCGAATTGGTGGTAAAAGGTGAAAACACACCTTTGAACGTGAATGTTTTGTTGGCATCAGAGCCAAGCTTATGGCTTACATCGACAGGGGTTGTCTGCTCTATCAGCTTGTTGATGAACGTCAAGTCGGCAGCTGTGATGTCTTTAATTGGCTTTATGAGATAAGGTTTGCCTGCTTCTGTTGTGGTGACCTTTTTAAACTTCAGATTTATCGTCTTGTCTTGCTGTTCTACCCCATAGAAACCTTGAAACACAGCTCTCTTAAACTGGTTCTTTATGTCGGCTTCTGTCAACGAAAAAGGCAAGCAGATAGTGTACCAACCGCCATCGGCAATAAATGATCTGTCAATTTTGATGCTTGGAACCTTACCCGTTATGTCTTTGTCTTTAACGGTTTCTGATAACGACTTGGAGGTTTCTAAGGTGAGAGATGGGGTGATGGATTTGTAGATGTAGACATATTTGTTGTAATCATAAATAAAATGGATTGTATTATTATTATAAAAACCTAGATTCGCGGCAGGATCCTGTCTTCTAAGATAGGCTTTTCCTTCATTGTCTATTTCTTTTACATCTATATAAGAATTTGATTTACTTTGTAGAGAAAGTTGATAATTAGCAAGACATGAAAGGTAACCACTATTACCGTAGCTGTCTTTGTATGGTTCCAATTGAAATAGGTATTTCTTATCATTGTATTTACCGACAATTTTCAACTTAAAAGTTGCTATCTTCTCGTTTATTATAAAGAAATCACCATAAGGTTGCATTTCAACCAAATTGTCATGGCTCTTATTCAAAGTATAAAAGTTCTTACATAAAGCAGTTCCTTTTTCTTTATTAGCGATAATAAACAACGTTCCGTCAGTAGTCAATTCCGACACGTTTGTAACGAGCTTATAGACATTGCTCGTGTTTGCGTTATCGCCAGCATAGGTCGGTAGGCTGATGAAAACAGCTATTAAGGTGACTATCAGGTTTTCAATTAGTTCCTTTTTCATACTTTTAAATTTTATTGTTTTTAGTTATATGTTGGCAAAGGTAGATAAATAATCTTAAACAAAGACGGTTTTTTGAAATTTTTTTAATAAAAAAGAGTGGGTGCAATAATTCCACCTTTTAATAATAAAGATTATGTTAATTGTTTGCCTAAAAATAACGCCTAAAAAAGCAAGAAATAGCAGAATGATGCTTTTTTTGAGTTACAAGTGGTTGTGGCAGTCGTTGGCTTTAAGTGGTATAGATGAGGAAAAGCGAAAAAACGCAGATTGGAGAAATAGAAACGCTTTCAAATCATTACCTCGCAGAAACGTCCTAATAAGCATTTTTAACGGTGGCGGTTCATATTTCCCCATTCTGCGTAAGTTTTGGTTTTGCCATGCAACTCTCATAGTTTAATTTTGCACCGAACAAAAAAGTAAGAATTATGAGATGCACTTTCAAGACAGTCTTCTATGTAAATGGAAGCAAGGAGAGAAACGGAATTGTCCCTATCATGGGACGTGTGACAATCAACGGAACTATCGCACAGTTCAGTTGCAAGCAGAGCGTTACCAAGGCTATCTGGGATGCCAAGGGCAACAGAGCCATAGGCAAGAGTAAAGAAGCCAAGGAGGTGAATTTTGCGCTCGACAACATCAAGGCTCAAATCGCCAAGCATTACCAACGACTTTCCGACCGTGAGGCGTTCGTTACCGCTGAAATGGTGAGAAACGCCTATCAAGGCATAGGCACCGAATACGAGACCTTGCTCAGAGCTTTCGACAAGGAGAACGCAGCCTTTGCCAAGCGTGTAGGCAAGGACAGAGCCAAGAACACTTACAACAAGTATCTTGTGGTGAGAAAGTACGTTGCCGAGTTCATCAAGTATCAGTACAAGCGCAGCGATATGTCCATGAATGAGCTTACTGAGGAGTTCATCCGTGACTATTGCCTTTACTTGAAAAATGTGGTAGGGCTTGCGCAGTCCTCCATTTGGATTTACTCCATACCTCTGAAACATATCGTTACGGCGGCACACTACAACGGCAAGATACCGAGAAATCCGTTTGCCATGTACCACGTTGATCCAGACCATAAGGAACGTGAGTTCTTGACCTTGGACGAGCTTACCGCCATGACTGAGATAAAGTTGGAAGACCCCAACATGGCATTTGCGAGAGACCTTTTTATCTTTGGCAGTTGGACAGGTATAGCTTTCATCGACATCAAGAACTTGACGGAAGATAACATCACCATGGTAAACGGTGCTCCTTGGATAGTGTCCAAGCGTCAGAAGACAGGCGTACCGTTCCGAATCAAGCTGTTGGATATTCCTATGCAGATAGTTGAGAGATACAAATCTTTCAGAAACGGCAATCACTTGTTCAACATTGGCAACCTTGACAGCATCAACAAGCGCATCAAAAAAGTAGCGGTAATGTGTGGCATCAAGAAACGAGTTTCATTTCATGTCTCCCGCCATAGTTGGGCTGTTTTAGCATTGGAGTATGGTATGCCAATAGAGAGCGTTAGCAAAATTCTCGGTCACACGAATATCACCACGACACAGATATACGCCAAGGTGACAAGCAGCAAACTTGACCATGATATTTCTGTCTTTGAAAGTCGAATCAAGGGGCATTTGCCTGTAATGGGAGGAATGGCATGAAAAGGACAACTATCACTATGGACGGAAATGGGATACTTTCCATTCCGTCCAACTTAGAGGAACTGTGGATGAGTGAGGGAGAGTTGGTTGATATACTTTATGTTACCGCTCCGAAACTCAACTCAGTGATACGAGCCATATATAAAGAAGGTATGTTGTCTATGTCGGAAGTCCAATGCAAGGACGAAACTCCCGTTAGTGTTTGGCAAACGCTGTATAATTTTCCTATGATAGTTGCCATTTGCTTTCGTCTCCACTCTTTTGGCGCAGCACAACTTCGTGAAGTTATCCTCAAGAGATTGTACGAAACAAAAGAGAAAACAACTATTGTCCTGCAACTCAACGGAGGGACGAATGCCTTTTGTTGAAATTGGTCGTATCTTTGACGCTTCGGTTGTTCACTGTCGTATAGAAATGCACTTGTAATGTGATAAAGATATATCCATGCAAAGAATAGTGTAAGCATATATACATTGATGTCATACGTTTTACATGTTTATCGTATGACATATAAAACGTATGACATGCAGGAATACATTTTTGTTCATCCTGAGGAATGGTATTCTATGTCCCCAATTCTTCGGGATTTATTTGTTTCATCCTTTGGACATAGCGAAAACCGAGTCGTTCCTTGGAGGCTTTGCGCCTCCAGCCACTTGGGCGAACCACCGCAGTGTTTTCAATGGTATTAGGTTTTATTCTTGCCAAAACATTGTGTCCACAAAGACACAGCAAGGTATGTTTCGAGTTACTCGAAACCTTTTGGGTTACTCCCAAAGACCTTGCCATAAATGGATGTATTTCTCTCCAAAGTTGAGAAATAATAAAAACTTTATTTTACAACACCTGTTTTGTTAGGTTTACATTGTTAGTTTTACAGTGCAGACACACTCTCTTCCCCTCAGTAGATAGTTATACGTGAAGGTATTGACGGAATTATAGATAGTGTATGCATATTGGCGTTGATTCAAAATGTTCCTGATGTCAAAAGAAATCTTCATGGCTTTCTTCCTATATGACAACCCCATATCGAACAAACTCATTGTCTTTGACACATCTTTCGTCAATTCATTCTTTACAATGTCAGCAGAAGTGTCGAATGTAAAGCCATCGAATGGCATGAGTTTCAATGACACTTTGTGTTGTTGGCTCAGATAGCTGTTGTTCTGATACTTCGTGGAAAGATAAGTTTTGGCAAACATTCCGTTATAAGCCAACTCCACATACTTGCAAGGCTGTGAAGTCAGATATGGGGAGAATGCCCAACTCTTCCATGTGTATTTCTGTTGATTGTCGTTCTGCAAAGTCGTTTGTCGCTTCCATTGGTAGCCACCATTCAAGGAAATCTTTGTCTTGATGGGTTCTATAAATTTAGTGACACCAACTTGCCCCATAAAACTTCTACCTGTATTTGGGGCATATATCTTCGACATCGTGATGAGAGTAGAACTTGCATCTTGACTCATCAGTAAGTTGTTCTTTTCCTGATTATATAGAAAGTCTGCATTGAAGAACCACATTTTCAGTGGTATCTTATAGTCGTAATGCAATGAGGCGTTCAAACTCTTGTTGTCCGCCAAGATACCAGAGCCAACCTTCAGCGAGGTGTCATTGAATCTGACGGGTGTTTTCAAGAAATCCAAAATGTCCCCAAAGGTGCGAGCATAGAATATGTTGGTGCGAAGTACCGAGCGAGAAGTTACCTTATAGTTGCAATATACGCTAGGACAAACAGAATAAAACCAAGAACCAGACGATGCGCTTTCCAAGTTGTCCTTATGGATTATATAGTCTATGCGCATAGGTATTTCCAATCGGAAGACATATTTATATTGAGGATGTGAGTACTCATATTGTGGTACCAGAGCCATTCTGAGATTCTGCATATTCACATCATTGCTCTCGTCTGTAGGGTGCAGGCTTGTTTGCACCTTATCCATATAATAATTCAGCAATATTGGTAAATAAATACGAGAATAGAGATGCTTCTTAGACATTGAGAGAGTATTCTCTGTACGAAAACTTCTTCCATTGGCATTTTGTACCACATTATCGGTAGTTTCCTTGTTAAGAGTTATCTTTCCCATAGGAGAACCTTGATACGACATGATAGACGTAACCGCCCAACACAAATCCTTGTGATGCCACAAGGTAGAGAACTTGTTGTTCACATAAAACTCTCTCATGGTCTGCTTCTGGTTAAAGAGAGAACCGTTCTCTTTAGTAGGCAATTCTGATGTCAGAAAAGAACCTGTGCTCGACAGTGTGTTGCTAAGATAAGTCTTTTCTGAGTTGTCCTTGTATTCCAACTGGATGCTTGGGCGATGTATGGTTGATAGGGGAGAATACTCTTGGGCGATAATGACATTGTTATCCGCATCCGCATAACTTCTCGTCAAGTTATAGTCGTACTGACTTTTGGCATAGCTATACCCGATATTACCTTTTAGGGTAACATCCTTTCTTATCTTTCTCAATATGTTGAATGACAATAATCTATCTGTTGGTGAGGCATATCTGTCAACTTCAATAGGAGGAGTGGTAGCGGAAATGTTCTCTAATAAATTAGACAACGTAGATAATGTCTCTTTGTTGTCAAAGTGATTCGTCCCATCAGTCAATGCAAACTGATTGATATTGCCTGCTTTTAGCGAAGCCAACATTTGAAAGTTGGATTTGAAGAGCATACCGGCACCATTGATTTCATATAAGGTATGTTTGCCTGCCCCTAATGACACTCCATAAGAGCCTACAGGCTTAAACTTTGCCTTGTTGCTCATGTTCACATTGATAGCCACGTTGTCTGAGAATACATCTTTGTTGGCTTTTACGGCTTGGTGGTTACTCAACACTTGGACTGAGTTGACAAAAGAAGCGGGTATATTGGTAGTGGCAATGTTGTATCGTCCACCCAACAAATCCATGCCATTGATATAGAAGTTAGAAATCTCCTTGCCCAGATATTTGATAGAACCTTTGTCACCTACTTCAATGCCAGGGAGTTTCTTCATGGCATCTTTCAGCGTATAGTCATTCTTTCCGATATACGAGGCTAAGTTGTATGACAAAGTATCCCCTCGTTGGTAGATGGCTGGAGCTTTTACAACAACCTCTTTTAGGTCTGTGGTCTTTTCCTTTAGATTGAAGTTGCACTCTTGTGAGACATTCTTGATTTCTCTTTTGGTTTTCTCGTATCCGATGGCTTCGGCAGTGACGATTAGCTGCTTGGCATCTGACTTTAGTGTTATCTTATAAGTTCCATTTTCTGATGTTCTCGCAAAGCCAAGAGTAGCCTTATCGGCATTTACTCTTACGATGACACCTTCCAAAGCCGTGCCAATGGTGTCACGCACTATTCCTGTAACTACACTTTGGGCAAAAGTGCAGTTACAGAGACAAGCTAACATCATCAAAATTAAAAACCTTATCATATTTATCAATCTCTTTGTTTACTTCAATTCGAGAGGAACATATCCATTAGGGCGCACTCTCAGTACCACACCATTGACCAAGGCACTATGCCCACCATCCTCATATTTCTGAATAGTCATCTCGCTGATGGATTCTGCAGGAATGTTGCCCATAGGATTTTGCTCAAACTTATTCTTCGCCTTGACAAACTGTTCCCTCGAAGTCTTGATGGTATTGGTGTAAGGCTTGAAGTTCATAGGGGTGCTTGATTTACGGAAAGTTATAGCTTTGAACTTATGTATGCCTTCTGAATCCTTTGCTGCCAATACCAAGCCTGGCAAACCACAAAGTTTCCATGGTCCAAAGGATGCTGGTATGTCCGTGGAATACCAAACAGTCCAAGTTCTTCCACCATATTCTCCAACAGCTTTCTGACAGGTGTAACCACAGATAGTGTCAATGCCCTCGCTCAGATTCCAATTTATGGGATTGGCACTTTCCGTATAGCTGTAGTAGTTTGGCGTGATTACGCTATAAACGGTCAGTTTGCCCTTAGGCACATTTTGAGAGACAGATTGGTCGAAAAGCAAATCATTTCTCTTTTCCCGTGTCTTGAACTTTTGAATCTCTGATTCTGGCGCTTTGCAAGCAATGGCAGAGTCTGCTTGAAACGCAGTGTAATCAGAGAACATAGCTGAGTTTCTGCCAATTTGAAGAATGGTAGAAGTGGCATCAGAAGAGCCTTTGTCATTCTTCATTTGGTACTCGTAGATGCATTCGTATTCATCTACGGAAGAGGAACTCGTTTTCTGCCCGAATGTCTCTGATGTTAGGCAGATGGTGGTTATCAATAAAACAATCTTTTTCATATTCTTTGTCTTTATTGTTGATACTAATGTTATTTCTCTTGGCTTATTGGGCAATTCATAAATGCGGAAGAGTCAACTTTGGGATTAGAATTATACTTCACGAATAAAAGTGACTCGCAGTTTCCAAATGCTCTATATCCGATTTTCTGCAAAGATGCAGGGAGATTGATGCCTTTAAGGTTAATGCATCGGGCAAAGGCAAAATCGGAGATCTCTCTCAAATTGTTCGGAAAGACTATGCGTTCCAAGTTCTTGCAACCAGAAAATGCACGGTCGTTAATTACTTCTAGTTGATTCTTGAATACAAGGGCCTTTATGCCTTCGCAACAAGTGAAAGCCAGTCTTCCTATTTTGCTCACATGCTCAGGTATCACGGATATGCAGACCTTATTACAATCCCAAAATGTCCATTCACCGATTTCTTGCAAACTGTCCGGCAAGACGCTAAGCTCTAATTGATGGTCCATATTGAATGCACTATTGCCGATATACCTCACTGTGTTTGGCATCTTTACGGTTTGAAGATTCTCACAAGTATTGAAAGCTCGTTTTTCTATAATCAGCAAATTGTCGGGAAGGATGACTTGCTTGATGTACTTATTCATTTCAAAAGCCATTTCTCCTATTACTTTTACATCCTTAAGCTCTTGGATGTTATTGAAATCCACAACAGAGTCTTTTCCTTCCCATTTCACAAGGCGAGTTCCATATTGTGAATCTTCTACCGTAAAATGGCTCTTTCCTTTTGCCAATGAAAGTGTTGGTAACCAACAAAGGCATAGCAGAAATAGTACAGCAACTGAAATCTTACTTTTTATCATAATCTTCTATTTTTAGTGTTCTTTATATTCAAAGACGAAAGAATGATAAAAGGGTAAACTACTTTTTCCAATATTTTTCAGCCATAGGCTGCAACCTTTCCTTTATTACTTCCATAACAGTCTTGAAATCAAGAGTTTCTTTCCATTGAATCTTTTTCAGAAATGCTTTCCAGCGAACTATACGTGCTGCGTCTGTCGCAAAACTTTCTGTAAACAACTGCAATTCGGGATTGTATGTAAGCCCTCTATTATCGAAAGTCGCCTTAATCGCATCATATAATGTGTCATCAGACAAGTCTCTCTTTGTCAGGAGTTGGTAACAGTCGAAGAAATCTTTCATGCGACTGTTGAGCACATCTCGGTCTATCATCGTATGGAATTTCTCGGCGACAACAGTCTCCAAGGAATATGCCTGTATGTTCACAGATGGAATGTCAGGCAAAAGCAATGGGAAGTCAATAGTTGTTGGATATGGAGTTACAACATCACCAAAGCCAATGTCAACAGACATGTTGTAAGCGATAGTATCCATGTGGGCCGTAAAGTAAAATCTTGTGCCAGGATACTTCTTTTCAACAGTTATAGGCTCCAACTTAATGCTGTTAACATCAAACGATACTCCATCCTCATCGCATACAATGCCCAAAATTTCCTGGAACACGTGCGCAAGGAAATCCCTATCACGGCTAATTCTATCTGCCATGAAATCAACATCTACTGTAGGACGTGCCTCAAGTCCGTTCATCGCATAAAGCAAAGAGCCACCTTTCAGCAAAAAATTGTCCTTATATTGGCTTACAGATACTCTGTAAAGCAACCTCTCGTTGAAATATCTTGCCAAGAGATACATATATTTATAGCCTGTCTCATTCATCAGATTGAGCAAGCGGGTCTTAACAGACTTACCGTAGTTTTTCTTTCCCATCTTATTCTATAGCTATTTCAAGATAATTTTTCAATGTATTAAACACTCTGAGGCGTTGGGCGTAATCCTGCAAACGAGTGAGATTGCGGTTTGGCTTTTTCAGATAGGTGCGTATCACTTCAGCACAAATATCTAACCCCAATTTATTCCTGTATTTTACAGCATCGCAAACACTTCGCTCCATATCGGTAATACGAACATGATACCCTGAAATTTCTGCATCCATAATGCCGAACTCCAAGTTCTCCTTCTTCCAATAATACAGCTCTATCGGAAGCGTATCTGGTATCACCACCTTCCGCTTGTTGGCGATGGCTATACAAAAAGCAGGTGGAACAGTTGTCGAAAGCTGATGGTAAGCCCACGCATTGTACAGGCATACAATACCATTAGGTACAATCCGTTCCACATCAATCATTGTATTAAGCAAAGCATCGGGAACGGCATATATGCCATGACGCAACTTTATCAAGTCGCCACGCTCCTTAGCTCTCAACAGTCGTTTATACTCTGACAGATGAGATATATCAGTAGTGGAGATAGTGCCACCAAGTGCTGCTACTTTGCAAACTATATTGTTCATTTCACCTCTTATTAAATGTCATTACAGCTGCAAAAATACAATAAATTTCGAGAATACGGTAAGATTCTACGGATAATTTCATAAAATACCGCACATTTTTGCATATTTTCAGAGTCCTAATTATATTTGAGATGATAATAAACTCTAAAAAACATGCAACAATGCAGTATTCTAAATTTAAAATTGTATTTTTGCCACCAAGATGACAAAGAGTTGTTTGACAATCAAACGTATGCAAATTGTAGAAATTAGAACCGTTGCTAAATCATTACCTCCATTGAGGTGAAAAACTCATAAATCGCTCATTCTAAGCTATTCGGCAGATTTTAGCGTAATTTTTCAAAGACATTTTATTCCGCATTATTTTGCAGATACCAACTTTTTTCGTAACTTTGCCAAAAATTCAATAAAAAGCAACAATATGAAATATCCTATAGGAATACAAGACTTTGGAAAAATCAGAAATGATGGTTATGTCTATCTTGACAAGACAGACTTGATTTATGATTTAGTACACAATGGGAATATATATTTTCTGAGGCGTCCAAGACGATTCGGAAAGTCTTTGTTGATTTCTACCTTGGAATGCTACTTCCAAGGAAAAAAAGAATTGTTTAAAGGACTTGCCATCGAACAGTTAGAAAAAGAATGGAAGCAATATCCTGTTTTTCATCTAGATTTCAACGGCAAGGACTTCACACAGGCAGGCGAATTGGAAAAAACCTTGCAGACTTTTGTTGAAACCCAAGAACTGAATTATGGCAGAAACCCATTGGCCAACACCTTGGGAGACAGATTTATGGCTGTTTTGAAAGCTGCCCACGAAAAGACAGGACTTGGCGCCGTTGTCCTGATAGATGAATATGACAAACCTTTATTGGATGTTTTAGACACAGGGTTAAAGACCTTCGATTCTGAAGGCAACGAACGTTTGCTGGAAGACCGACATCGTGAAATCATGAAAGGGTTCTACAGTGTCTTCAAGGCTGCTGACAGAGATTTGAAATTCGTGCTGTTGACAGGTGTTACCAAGTCCTCGCAAGTAAGCGTATTCAGCGGTTTCAACCAACCAGATGATATCAGTATGGACGACCGCTACGAGGCTCTTTGCGGCATCACGGAAGAGGAACTGTATTCTGTCTTTGATGAGCAAATCAAGGCAATGGCTGCAAGATATAAAGTGTCTGAGGATGAGATGAAATATCGGCTCAAGCGCAAATATGACGGTTACCATTTCAGCCCAAGCATGCTCGACATCTACAATCCTTTCAGTATCTTGAACTCACTGAGTAAGAAAATCCTGAGTGATTTCTGGTTCCGTACAGGTTCACCTACTTATCTGGTCCGCTTATTAGCTCACTTCGACGAAAACCTCAATGAACTGACAGGGAAATTTTATCCTACCAACAGTTTTATAGATTACAAGGCGGATACAGAGGCTCCATTGCCAATGATTTACCAGAGTGGTTATCTCACCATTAAGGATTGGAACATGGATACCGATTCTTATCTCTTGGATTTTCCAAACGATGAAGTAAAAGCTGGTTTCGTAACCATGGTGGCAGCCAACTATCTGAAGCCTAAGGAATCGCCTGATGCATGGGTCGTAGAAGTTGTTAACACGATGAAGACGGGAGATTGCGACAAATTGGAAAAATTACTCACTTCCTTCTTCGCCAGTATACCCTATAGCCAACGTCGTAAAGATGACGAGCGGGAAAAAGAGCGATACTTTCAATATACCTTCTATCTGGTGATTCGCATGATAAGCAGTTTTACCGTTCTAATAGAAAAGGAGCAAAGTGAAGGACGGGTTGATTGCATTATTGAAACCCCAATGTTTGTATATATCTTCGAATTTAAGCGTGATGGGTCAGCGACTGAAGCCTTGAAACAAATCGAGGAAAAAGGATATGCCCGTGAGTATGCTACAGACAACAGAACGATTTACCTGATAGGCTGCAATTTCTCGTCTAAGACGGGGACGATTGACGACTGGAAGTCTAAGGGCAAAAGCGTTTAAAAAACGTTTTTTTTCCTATAATAAATTCACCCTGGAAGGGATATGCATAGTGTGTTGTATGCATTCCCTTCCAGGGTGATTTTTTATGGTTCATCCAGAAATTCGATGATTTCTGCTACTTGTTGCCGGGTGTAGAAGTGGGAAAACTTGC
>OLZZ01000202.1_pt1 | contig 31155 bp, 26 predicted proteins | sample 1673571 | NCBI WGS metagenome assembly OLZZ01 (sample SAMEA103958115, study PRJEB25191) | human gut metagenome | biome: human-associated habitat [ENVO:00009003]; feature: intestine environment [ENVO:2100002]; material: feces | place: Germany | collected 2013/2015 | reverse complement strand
TTACACTGTTACATCCATGTGCTATATTTGCAAATGGTCCGCCGTGTACGATTGCCGGTGTATGCTCAAGTGTCTGGATAAGGTTTGGCTTGATGGCATCCTTTAAGAGCGCTGCCATAGCTCCTACAGCCTTGAGATCAGCCGCTGTCACAGGCTCATTGTCCATGTTGTATGCAACGATTATTCTGCCAAGTCTCTCCTGAAGATCCTTCATGTCACTTGCAAGACAGAGAATAGCCATGATCTCCGATGCAACCGTGATGACAAATCCGTCCTCTCTAGGCACTCCGTCGACACGCTTTCCAAGCCCGACAACTGTGTGTCTGAGAACTCTGTCGTTCATATCCATACATCTCTTGAACACTATTCTGTTCACATCTATTCTCAGTGCATTTCCCTGCTGGATATGGTTATCCATCATGGCTGCAAGGAGATTGTTTGCAGATGTTATAGCATGAAAATCTCCTGTAAAGTGGAGGTTGAGATCCTCCATAGGTACTACCTGTGCATATCCGCCGCCGGCTGCACCACCCTTGATTCCAAAACATGGTCCAAGTGATGGCTCACGAAGTGCGATAACCGCCTTCTTTCCAAGCTGTCCCATAGCCTCACCAAGTCCTACAGTGATTGTCGTCTTTCCCTCTCCTGCAGGTGTTGGATTGATGGCTGTAACGAGGATAAGCTTTCCGTTCTCGTTGCCCTCAACCTTCTTTATAAGCTCATCTGAGAGCTTTGCCTTATACTTTCCATAGAGATCGAGGTCATCCTCTGATATTCCGAGCTTTGCAGCAACCTCCCTTATGTGCTTCATCTCAGCCTTCTGTGCAATTTCAATGTCTGTCATCATAGCTCTTATCCTCCGCTTTTTATAAATTAGTGTCTATATATTCATCAAACTGTTCCTGAGTCATCAGGATCTTTCTGGCCTTTGTGCCCTCCTCCGGGCCAACTACTCCCGCGGCCATCAACTGATCCATGATCCTTGCGGCTCTGTTAAAGCCTATCTTGAACGTTCTCTGAAGCATACCTATAGAAGCTTTTTCTTTCTCTATAATGAATCTTCCCGCTTCCACGAAATATTCATCCTTATCACTGGCTGAAGCCCCACCTATCGCTGTGGCGCCTGATCCACCATTTCCGGATATTGATTTGGATATCTCCTCATCATATGTTCCCACGCCATTGTTCTTCTTGAGGAAATCAACAACCGCTGTAACCTCATCATCCGACACAAATGCGCCCTGTACTCTGACCGGCTTAGGATAGCCTGTCGGATAGAACAGCATATCTCCCTTTCCAAGAAGTTTCTCTGCTCCTACCATATCAAGTATGGTTCTGGAATCAACTCCCGACGAAACTGCAAATGCTATTCTCGATGGAACATTTGCCTTTATGAGACCTGTTATGACATCAACCGACGGTCTCTGTGTTGCTATGACAAGATGTATACCCGCTGCTCTGGCAAGCTGTGAAAGTCTCACTATAGCATCCTCGACTTCGCCGTGGGCAACCATCATAAGATCTGCAAGCTCATCCACTATGACCACTATCTGTGGCATCTTGGTCAGCTTTTCTCCATCAGCTCCCGCTATAACGGCATTTTCAACCTTGTCATTATATCCCTGTATATTACGTACACTGTGCTCAGCAAAAAGCTGGTATCTTCTTGTCATCTCCATGACAGCCCAGTTGAGTGCCCCTGCCGCCTTCTTTGGATCTGTTACGACCGGTATCAGAAGGTGTGGTATGCCATTGTAGCATGCAAGCTCAACCATCTTAGGATCTATCATTATGAGCTTTACCTCCTCCGGTGTGGCTTTGTACAGTATACTCATTATAAGTGTATTGATACACACTGATTTACCCGAACCTGTGGCTCCGGCGATCAGAAGATGCGGCATCTTGGCAATATCCGTTGCGATGACCTGTCCACTTATATCCTTACCAACCGCAAATGCCACTTTGGACTTGAGGTTCTTGAAATTATCTGATTCTATAAGCTCCCGGAACGCCACAATTGAGTTCTCCTTGTTAGGGACCTCTATTCCTATGGCTGCCTTGCCAGGTATCGGTGCCTCTATACGTATATCCGCAGCCGCAAGGTTGAGCTTTATGTCGTCCGCAAGGTTCAGTATCTTGCTGACCTTGACACCCTGCTCCGGCTGCATCTCAAATCTCGTTACAGCAGGACCGCAACTATAGTTTGTTATGGTTACATTGACGCCAAATGTCTCGAGGGTATTCTTAAGCTTGATGGCTGTCTCCCTGACATGGGCATCCCTGTTGGAATTGTTCGTCTTTTTAGGCTGGGACAGCAGATCTGCCGTTGGGAATTTATATTTTCTTCCCTCCTGATACTGCTTTGAGCTCTCAGTCTGTACCGCCGGCTTCTTTTTGCTTTGAGCCGCGGTATCCGTCTTCTCCTCCTCCGCAAATGCAGAGTCGTAGAGCGGATTGTAATCTGACACACTCTCTGGATGCATATTGCCATTTACCGCTCCCGCAAGGACATCCTCCGCATCATCAGTAAATGAAAGTATCTCTGCATCCTCCATATCAGTGTCCACAGCAGCCAGCTTTGGTTCTTCAGGAGTTACGACCATCGGCTTTCTTCTCTTCACAGGTGCATGCTTCCGCACCGGTTTATGCACAGGATCCTCTCTGTCTATCTGAACTGGATTGACGATCTCCTCTCTGTCGGTCATGACGATCTTCTCTATGTCATTGTTAAATTCATCATAGGACATATCCACAGCGCCATCTCCAGGAGTGAGCTCGTGGACATCCTCCATGGCAAAGAAATCCCTGGCAGGCTCCCTCTCTACATCCTTCTGTGTCTTAGTCTTCCTTGGCTTGACCTGCGTTGCAGCAGTCCTGTCGGAAGCTCTGTCATCCTTGGACTTATCGCTGCTGTACACATTGAGATTTGCCATCGATGGTCTCACTCTGCGAACCGGAGTATCATTTACATCATGTGAGTAATAACCATCGTCATATCTGTCACTTTGATACTCCTCATCTTCATACTGTTCGTCATCATCACTTTCTCTGCGCTCACGGATAGATGCTATGAAAAGTTTGATCTCGTCTATAACTGATATCTCCGTTATGAGAATGAACATGATAACCGCAGCTATAAATATTACTATGCACGCACCCGGAACTCCAAGCAGTGTCCTTATCGCAAAGAATATTCCTCCGCATATAACTCCTCCGCCCGATCTGTCCTTATACCCATCCATGTACAGAACCTTGACCGACTCAAAGGTCGATGAATATATAGCCTGAAATACCATGGACAACAGGATGAGCACAACGCCAAAATATACAACCTTTTTGACGATCTTCCCCCTGAAATCATTTGATATAAGATAGGCAGCCGACACAAACAGATATACCGGGAATATGTACTCGCTGAAACCGATTATTCCAAAGAAAAATCCCGATACTGTATCTCCCACTATTCCGCAGATCCTGAAGTTTGCAAGTAGCAGAAATACCGAAAATGCAAAGAGAACTATGAGTATGATCTCACTTCTCATCTGCTTCTGCCTTGCCAGTTCCTCTTCCCGGGCTTTGCGTTCTATGGCAGCCTTTGATCTGGCAGATGTTTTTTTCGATGCAGTATTCTTCTTCGCAGATGTCCTGTTATTTGATCCACCTTTTGAAGAGTTCTTTGCCACAGTCTTTTTAGACGCAGCGTTTTTGGACGTGCCATTCTTTGATGTATTGTTCTTGTATGACTTTTTATTACCAGCAGCCATTTTCTACCTCTATTCTAAATCTTAAGCAACAAAATACCATATTACAGACACGATTCCCGCGATCATACAATATATGGAAAAGCCCTTAAAATTCTTTTTCTTGACCGTATAAAGCATAAATTTTATACATAAATATCCAACAACACCTGCAACTACCATTCCAACTATGTAATTTACAACATCAGTTCCTGAAATAGATGACTTAAACAGATCAGGTATCTCCAGTATGACTGCTCCCAGAACAGCCGGTATCGACATTATAAATGAATACTTTACCGTGAATTTTCTTGTGTAGCCGCATGCCAGACCTGCAGTTATCGTACTTCCGGATCTTGATATTCCCGGAAGCGTAGCAACAGCCTGTACCAGACCTACAAATATGGCGTTTCTGTATGTAGCCTTTGCCGCACTCTTCTTACCAACCGGCAGTCTGTCCGCAAAATACAGGATAACAGATGTTATACACAGACAGATACCCGGTATCAAAAGTGTATCTCCCGCATGTCCTATAGCTTTGTCAAATGGGACTGCGATCACCGTCGTCGTAAGAGTTGACACGAGTATGAGCATAACAAACTTTCTGTATGCCGTACACACGATCTTCCTATACGGATATATCTGTTCCTCCTTCGAGGTCTTGTTCTTTATGAAATTTACCAGATTGACACAGCAGTCTCCAACTATCTTGAGTCCCTCTATAACAAGCTTCTTTATATCTGCCCAGTAGACTATAAATATGGCAACCAGCGTGCCAAAATGGAGCAGTATGTCAAATAATATACCCGTATCGGTCTCCACTCCAAAAATATTCTTGAAAATAGCCAGATGTCCCGAACTGCTGACTGGAAGAAATTCTGTAGCTCCCTGTATTATTCCCATCAAAATTGCCTGTAATAAGCTCATGACCAACCTCCCTTGATCGATGTTTATACAATATCCTATGGAATTTTACTATCATTTTCTTAATTAATCAAGTCATACAGCGTTTTTAAAGCCGCCGATATACCACCGATCCTGTCTATAACCCTTTTTTCGACAGCCTGTTTTCCTATCAGAACCGAGCCCACATCCTTGGTCAGCTCTGTCGTGTTAAACATAAGTTTCTCCAGTTCTTTCCTGTCTATAGATGAGTGATCCACTGTGAACTGTATGATCCGCTCCTGCATCTTCTCTATATATTCAAAGTTCTGCTTAACTCCAAGCACCGCCGTATTTGTCCTTATTGGATGAACTATCATCGTTGCGGTCGGCACTATAAAAGACACATTTCCCGACACCGCCAGAGGAACTCCTATGGAATGTCCGCCGCCAAGCACGATATTGACGACCGGCTTTGACAGGCTGGACAACATCTCAGATATGGCAAGTCCGGACTCAACATCGCCTCCGACCGTATTTATCAGAGTCAAGACTCCCTTTACATCTCCGCAGTTTTCTGCCTGGGCTATCACCGGAAGCAGCTTCTCGTAGCTTGTACTCTTCATACCGGCAGGAAGCTTGTCATGCCCCTCAATCTCTCCATATATTCCACATAACAGGATATAACCTCCACCTGGAACATCCATAACATGTATGTTGTCAGTGAGTTTTAACCTCTCAGCGATCGATACCGATTCCACTTCGCCTGCACCACCTTCCAACCCCAATCCACTCATTCCGCATCAGGGCAAAAATTAAGAAGGGCTGAGCCCTTCTTAACTTAATATGGTATAAATAATGTATTTATATTCATTACATTACAAGCACGATATCGTTTGTATCAGCAAGCTTGTCAGCAGGGATATAATTGGCCTCAAGTTTCTCACCATTTAATGTGAGGCTCTGGAAACCGCTCTCATGTCCATCAGGATTCTGAACCTTGATTGAGAGCTTCTTACCCCTGAACATCTTCTCGATCTCAAACTCCTTCCAGTCTGATGGGACTGAAGGCGCGATCTTGATTCCGCCAAAGTCTGGTCTCATACCCATGATACCCTCAACGCAGCCAACCATACATGTGGATGCTGTACCTGTAAGCCAGTGTACATGAGCGCGACCCTCAAATGGACTTCCAACAGACTCTGTGAACTGTCCATGGCAGTATGGCTCAAGCTTTCTGATCTCTGCCTTATCATTCATGGATGCAGGAGAGCTCTCGTTGAAATACTCAAACGCTCTGTTTCCATGTCCCATGAGCGCCTCGGCAAGTATTATCCAGCCCTGTGGCTGTGAGAATATACCCGCATTCTCCTTTGTTCCTGCATTGAACAGAAGCATGAGTGCTCCGTCAAATGCATGCTCTCTGTATGGTGGGAACATAAGTCTCACACCGTACTCTGTGTTAAGCTCCCTGTGAACAGACTCAAGGGCGATCTCAGACTGCTTTCTTGTGGCAAGTCCGCTTATAACTGCCCATGACTGAGGATTCAGCCACATGCTTGCCTCAGGATCATTCTTTGAACCGATGACCTGTCCGCCTTCCTTGTATCCACGGATGAATCTGTCATCCTCCCAGCACTTCTCCTGAATGGTCTCACCCATCTTGTACTGAATGCTGTTGATGTAATCTATGTACTCTGCATCATCCTTCATCTCAGCAAAATACTTGATAACTGTCATCGCATAGTAGAGCTGCATTGCAACAAATGTTGACTCGCCTCTCTTTCCAAGTCTCAGACAGTCATTCCAGTCTGCCCAGAGTCCTGCCGGCATACCATTATCTCCAAGTCTGTTCATGGAGAAATCTATCGCTCTCTTAAGATGCTCATAAACTGTACCCTCATCCTTGTTGGCAAATGGAATAACCTCGTCTATGAAGTCAAGGTTGCCTGACTCAGCAATATACTTATATACAGTTGGGAACAGCCAAAGTGCGTCGTCTGCACGGTATGCAGGATGTCCTGTCTCCTGTACATATGATGGATCATCCGGTGTATCCTCATGACCTGCGTTATGTGTGAACTTTACAAGTGGAAGTCCACCGCCGTTGTCAACCTGTGCTGACAGCATGAATCTGATCTTCTCAAGAGCCATCTCAGGTGCAAGGTGGATAACGCCCTGGATATCCTGAACTGTATCTCTGTATCCATATCCGTTTCTCAGACCACAGTATGAGAATGATGCAGCTCTTGACCATATGAATGTCATGAAACACTGGTATGCATTCCATGTATTTACCATGTTGTTGAATGAATCACTAGGTGTGTGCACCTGGAAGTTGTTGAGCTTTGAATGCCAATACTCGATCAGCTCGTCAAGCTCCTTCTGACATGCTGCGGCAGGATCTGCGTATCCGGCTATGACAGCATTTGCAGCGTCATTGTCCTTCATTCCGACTATGAATGCAAAATCCTTTGACTCGCCCGGAGCAAGTGTGAATTTTGTCTGGAGTCCACCGCAGGCATTGCTGTTGTAGTTGAGCTTGTTGCCAAGATCTCCATTTATAACTCCGATCGGATTGCCGTAGCCGTGATATCTTCCAAGGAACTCCTCCTTGTCACCACAGTATGATGCAACATCACTTCCGGCAAGTGCAAAGAATCTTTTGTTTGCCTTACTTCCATTGATCTCAGCCTTCTCAACATTCTCATTGATGACCTGAAGGATCTTGTTGTTGTCCATGAAATATGTTCTGGTTATGAACAGTGTATACTGGAGATTTACCTGATCCTGCTCATAATTGCAGTCATTTGTAAACTCACAGTATCCGATAGCTGAAAGGTTACGAGGCTTATCAGAGTTGTTGGTAACTCTCACCTTCCACACTTCATGTGTCTTGTTAAGTGGAACATAATACATCACCTCTGACTTGATATCAGAATACTCTGCATACATCTTTGTATATGCCGTTCCATGGTGACATTCACTCTTATACACATCAAGACTCTTGCCTACCGGCTGCCATGATGCTGACCAGTAATCCTTTGTGTCATCATCGCGAAGATATACATATCTTCCAGGCTGATCAAAGCTGTTAAATATGTATCTCAGTATTCTTCCGTTTGCTCCTGACTTCTCAAAGCTGTAGCCTCCTGCGTTGTTGGAGATTATAGCTCCGTATTCCGGTGAACCAAGGTAGTTTGCCCAAGGTGCCGGGGTGTCTGGTCTGTCAATTACATACTCTTTGTTCTGTTCGTCAAAATAACCGTATCTCATATGTTCCCCCTTAAATCTGCATTTATTTTTTAGTTTGTTTATGTATGCCTTTATTTACTACAATGCCCCGGAACCGGCCATATGACAGACCGGCTTCGAGACATCAAATTTACCCTTATAAAAAATATCCTTATTATAGTTTAGCTCAGAACTGTTATTTACTGTACATCCTTGAGACTCAGGCTTATTCTTCCTGCTCTCTCGTCGATCTTGATGACCTTAACGTCAACCTCATCACCTACATTTACAACATCCTCAACCTTTGCAACTCTCTTGTCTGAAAGCTTTGAGATGTGGATGAGTCCATCCTTGTTAGGTGCAAGCGATACGATAGCTCCACAGTCGATAACTTTTACAACCTTACCATGGTAGTTCTTGCCAACCTCAAGAGGCTCTACGATCATGTTGATCATCTCGATAGCCTTGTCCATACCTGCCTGCTCTACGCCACAGATAGAGATTCTTCCCTCATCATCGATATCGATCTTAACACCTGTCTCCTCGATGATAGTGTTGATAGTCTTACCTCTCTGTCCGATAACCTCACCGATCTTCTCTGGATCGATCTTGATCTGCTTGATCTTTGGCGCGAACTCATTGACCGTTGGTCTTGGAGCTGCGATGGCCGGCTTCATACATGTCTCCATGATGAAGAGTCTTGCCTCACGTGTTCTTGCGATAGCCTCCTCAACGATAGGTCTTGTAAGTCCGTGAATCTTGATATCCATCTGGATAGCTGTAATACCCTTATGTGTACCTGTTACCTTGAAATCCATATCTCCGAAGAAATCCTCAAGACCCTGGATATCTGTAAGTACAAGGAAATCATCATCTGTATCGCCTGTTACAAGTCCGCATGAGATTCCGGCAACCATAGCCTTGATAGGAACACCGGCAGCCATGAGTGACATACATGATGAACATGTTGATGCCATTGATGTTGAACCATTTGACTCAAATGTCTCTGATACGGTTCTGATCGCATATGGGAACTCTTCCTCACTTGGAAGTACAGGAAGAAGTGCTCTCTCAGCAAGTGCACCGTGTCCAATCTCTCTACGTCCAGGTCCTCTTGAAACCTTTGTCTCTCCTACTGAGTATGAAGGGAAGTTGTAGTGGTGCATATATCTCTTGGATGTAACGTTCTCGTCAAGTCCGTCAACTCTCTGGATCTCAGAAAGTGGAGCAAGTGTACATACGTTACAGATCTGTGTCTGTCCTCTTGTAAACATAGCTGAGCCGTGGACTCTAGGAATGATGTCAACCTCAGCAGCAAGTGGTCTGATCTGGTTGATAGCTCGTCCATCAGGTCTCTTGTGATCCTTGAGGATCATCTTTCTTACTGTCTTCTTCTGATACTGGTATATAGCGTCTGGAAGGACTGCAAGCCACTCTTCGTTGTCTGCAAATGCCTCCTCAAGCTTCTCTGTGATCTGTCTGATGTTCTCCTCACGAACCTGCTTCTCGTCTGAGAATACAGCCTCCTCCATAGCCTCTGGAGGAACGATCTCCTTAATCGCTGCAAAGAGCTCCTCTGGAACTGCACAGCTTACATATGAATGCTTTGGCTTTCCAACCTCAGCTACTATCTCATTGATAAATGCGATGATGTCCTGGTTGATATCATGAGCCATGTAGATAGCTTCGATCATCTTAGCCTCAGGTACAATATTTGCACCGGCCTCGATCATGATAACCTTCTGTGATGTAGATGCAACTGTGAGTTTCAGATCACCCTCATCCCACTGCTTCTGTGTTGGGTTGATGATGAACTCTCCGTCGATGAGACCTACCTGTGTCATGGCACATGGTCCGTCAAATGGAACGTCTGATATACATGTTGCGATAGATGATCCGAGCATTGCAACCAGCTCCGGTCTGCACTCTGGATCTACTGACATAACAAGGTTGTTGAGTGTTACATCATTTCTATAATCCTTAGGGAAAAGCGGTCTCATAGGTCTGTCGATTACTCGTGATGTGAGGACAGCGTTCTCTGATGCCTTACCCTCTCTCTTATTGAATCCTCCAGGTATCTTTCCTACTGAATATAACTTCTCCTCATACTCTACTGAAAGTGGGAAGAAATCGATTCCGTCTCTTGGCTTCTCTGAAGCTGTACATGTTGAAAGCACTGTTGTGTCACCGTACTTGATAAATGCAGCACCATTTGCCTGTGCAGCTACTCTGTTGATATCAACAGTGAGCATTCTGCCAGCGATCTCTTTCTGGTATCTCTTGAATTCCTTACTCATCTCAAAATCTCCTTGATTTAATATTTATTTGTATTGTGGAAGACGTCGAAACAACTATAAAAAACACCATGTCTTATAACCTTTTTGCCATCTTTCAGCGATGATCCATGATATTCTTTATAGAAGTCTCGATATGTCATTCCACAATCTTTTAAATTTTATCATACGAATATAAAAAATACAATATCCAAACACCTCTGTTTACACTATTTGATACCATAAAAATGTGTCCGGGCAAATAAAAAGGAATCATGCTTGTACACATGATTCCCATAATTGTTATTGTATTAAGGCTCGAATAGAAATTACTTTCTAAGTCCAAGGCTCTCGATGAGCTTTCTGTATGCCTCGATATCCTTGCTCTTGAGGTATGCAAGAAGGTTTCTTCTCTGACCAACCATCTTAAGAAGACCACGGTTTGAGTGATGATCCTTTGGATTAGCCTTGAAATGTCCGTTGAGATCGTTGATTCTTGCTGTAAGAAGTGCGATCTGAACCTCTGTTGAACCTGTGTCGTTTGCATCCTTGCCGTACTTAGCTACGATTTCCTGCTTCTGCTCTTTTGTTATCATAATAACAATCCTCCTATAAAATAATATACATGACTGACACCGGGCAAAAGGCCTAGAGGTGTCCTCAAACTAAGTGTCAGTTGACCTTGTGTAGGATAACATATGTGTCTGGTTTTGTAAAGAGGAAATTAATCCGCAATTTCATACTGCAAAAATGCATAGTGCAGCCTTGTTCCTTCCGCTATACTTTCCGGAAGCAGCGCCCTTGCAACGAGCTTTGTCTCACCGCCAAGATCATTCTCATCAGCAAGATTTGCGTAATCTCCGTCTATCGATTTTACTATATAATATTTCTCCATTTTCTTGACCACCTTATGTCCGGCTGTGCTTTCAGCCGTGTTCTTTCATTTATTTCATAGATATTTTAATATATAACATATTTCATTACAACCCCGGCCGGTAATATTCCCGGTTTGACATTCGCCTTATACGCTTTCACACTTTACAGCATTCCAACTTATTTCTTGTTATCACAAACTTATCTATGCTATAATAGTGCGCGTGGACATTTGCGCTGCAGGACTCTGCAGTTCATTTGCCGAATAGAGAGCGGCAGGTTTCGCCGCATTTGAAAGGAGATATATTATGGCAGGTTCCACCATAGGAAATAAATTTACCATCACCACATGGGGAGAATCCCACGGAAAAGCTCTGGGAGTTGTCGTTGACGGCTGCCCTGCCGGTCTTCCACTGTGTGAGGAAGATATACAGGTATTTCTGGATCGCAGAAAACCCGGATTTTCACAGTTCTCAACGCCTCGAAAGGAATCCGATACCATAGAGATACTGTCAGGAATTTTCGAGGGAAAGACAACCGGAACTCCTATATCCATGATGGTGAGAAATACATCCCAGCGCTCCGGGGATTACGGAGATATCGCCACATATTACAGACCAGGCCACGCAGATTATACATTTGATGAAAAATATGGTTTCAGGGATTACAGAGGCGGCGGCCGTTCATCGGGACGAGAGACCATCGGCAGAGTTGCAGCCGGTGCGATCGCCTCAAAGATACTGAAGGAACTCGGTATCACCATAACTACCTACGTATCTTCCATCGGTGATGTACATATAGACAGGAACAATTTTGACGCTGACTATATACTTAAGAACGACCTCAATATGCCAGACCCGGATGCCTACGAGAAGGCATCAATCCTTCTTCAAGACTGCATGGCGGAGAACGATTCCATAGGCTCTGGTGTTGAATGTATCGTGCATGGAATGCCGGCAGGTATCGGTGAACCGGTATTTGACAAACTGGATGCATGCCTCGCAAAGGCAGTTATGTCCATCGGAGCTGTGAAAGCTGTCGAGATTGGCGACGGCACCGAGGTATCCACTGCAAGAGGCTCATATAACAATGATGCATTTGTCATGAACGGTTATAACGTAGACAAGGAGACCAATCACGCCGGAGGTATTCTCGGCGGAATGAGCGATGGTTCAGACATAATCATCAAGGCGCATTTCAAGCCGACCCCATCCATCGCATCCACACAGAAAACCGTTAACAAGTCCAGGGATAACATAGAGGTCTCGATCAGAGGCCGCCACGATCCTATCATTGGGCCGAGAGCTGTTGTGGTCGTCGAGGCCATGACCGCCCTGACGATCCTTGATCTTATATTTGAGAATATGTCATCCAGAATGGACAAGATAATTGACTTTTATAAGTAATTGTCAAACAAACTGAAAATTGCGACAAACAATAATGCGATAAAATGTAAGTAATAAAAAACAGATGTGATATGATCCAGGGTGATTCCTCAAATCATGCCACATCTGTTTTTTATTTATCTATCTTATTTTTCAATCCATCATTTATTCAGTCCATCATTCTGACCTTGTTGCCTATAAGTCTGGCGCCAGATTCTACTCTTCCACCTTTTTAGGCTTGTTGATGATGTAAAGTCCAATTCCCACTATCAGACCACCGCCGATGATATTACCAAGCGTTACAGGGAGGAGATTTTTACTGAAAAAATGTCCCACTGTGAGCTGGTCACTTATCTGCTGTGCGGTATATCCATAGAGCTCGCATGCCTTGTCCACGTACTTGCTGTTTGATGCAGCCATCAGACCTGCAGGTATATAGTACATATTTGCAACGCAGTGCTCAAAACCTGACACGACGAATACCATTATCGGGAAGAAGCATGCAAACAGCTTTCCAATTATATCCTTAGCCGAAGATGACATGAGAACCGCGATACACACGAGAACATTACACATTATTCCCGACATGAACGCATTGCAAAAATCAAGGCCTGTCTTACCCATAGCCACCTTGATGGTATAAGCGCCAAGGCCGCCTGCTGAATTATCAAACTGACCGCTTCCATATATAAGAGCTGCAGTCACAACTGATCCAAGCATATTGCTGAGATATACAATAACCCAATTCTTGAGCATCTGCACAAGCTTTATCCTACCATCAATAACCGCTGTTATCATCATACAGTTTCCGGTAAACAGCTCTGCACCGATAATCGATAACATCATGAGTCCTACAGGGAATATGCATCCTGCAAGAGTCTTCGCAAGTCCGAAATTGTCCACCGTATGCACCGCAAGGTTTGATCCCTCAGCTCCTATCGCAATGAACATTCCTGCAAAGAATCCCATCATGATCATCTTGTACAGCTTGAGATTTGCCTTTCCAACAGCACCCTTGAGATTATTCTCAATGATCTGTGCCGGAACGTAGTAATTGTTTTCCATGATTTAATTGTCTCCTTAGTTTATAAGTTATTTGTTAGGCCCTCGGATATGCCTTTGCATATTCTTCCTTGAGCTTACTCTGCTTATTTGTAAGATATATCTGGGTTGTCGCAATATCCACATGTCCAAGCATCTCTTGAACAGACTTTATATCCGCTCCATTCCCCAACATATGTGAGGCAAATGAATGCCTTATCATATGAGGTGTTATATCCTTATCTATGCCGGCCTTAGCCGCATAATACTTTATTATCTTCCAGAATCCCTGTCTCGTCATAGGTGCACCCTTGCAGTTGAAGAACAGATAATCACTGCCTCCACTCATATCATCGCGCACCTCAGTAATATATCTGCTGAGGGCTCTCTGAGCAACCTCCGCAACCGGAACAGTCCTCACCCTGTCGCCGTCGTGGCACTCAATGAACCCAAGCTTTATGTTGACATCCGTGAGTTTCAATGTCACAAGCTCTGTAACACGTATTCCTGTAGCATACAACAGCTCCAGCATCGCCTTATCCCTGATCTCCTTTGGAGTCTTGTTGGTAGGCTGGTCGAGAAGCTTGTTCACCTCACTTATGGTAAGCGTCTCAGGAACCTTCTTCACGATCTTCGGAGGCTTGATATTCTCCGTTGGATCATCATTCACTATCCTCTCCCTCATGAGATAGGCATAGAATGACTTTATGGATGCAATGTTACGTGACACCGTAGCCATGGACATCCCCTGTTTCTCCATTTCCAACACATACGAAGTGATATAAGTTTCATTAATATCATCAATCCTCGTTATGCCCTTCTCGTCAAAATACCTGTAGAATTTTATCAGATCTCTCCGATATGATGCAACAGTATTCTCACTGGATTTTTTTACATTTCTTAAATAATCAACATATCTGTCTATGTATTGTTCCACTAATTTATCCCCTTAGTTATGTAGACTGAATTATATTATAAATACAAATGTAAATAAAATCAAACACTATTTTAACAAGTAAAATCAAGGCTTCACGGCATTTTAATAAAAGTACAAAATGCGGTGCACGATCAAATTATGTATACTAGATATTGACATAATTCTTTTCAAAAATATTTCACATTTTTTAATTCCGACAATGTTTCAGTTGAATTTTCTATGTTTCAAATTATGTGATTGCTTGTTTGGGAGCATTTCTTACCCCAATATGCGTAGATTGCAATTATTGTTTTGGAATCCACTATCCTGCCATCTCTTATCATATTGAGTGCATCATCAAGACCTATCTCCTCGGTCTCTATAAATTCATTCTCGTCCAATGCACATATTCCTCTGGTAAGTTCCCTGCCTATATACACGTAAGTCTGTTCATCACTTGTACCGATAGCCAGAACTGTTCTAGTCACATACTCCACAACCTTCGCGGTAAACCCTGTCTCTTCCCTGAGTTCTCTTCTGGCTGCATCTTCAGGAGACTCTCCCTCATCGATAAAACCAGCCGGAACCTCGTAGGTTATATCATCAATAGAATTCCTGTATTGCTTTATCAGTATGAGCGATCCATCGTCTTTCACTGGAAGAATGCATGCTCCCGGGTGATGCTTTATCAGATCATATACAACATCTCTGCCATCAGGCAGTTCAAGATAGTCGTTATATACATCAAACACATGCGCTCTGTATGCCACTTCCGTCTTTATCCTCTTGAATTTTTCCATCTTTTAATCACACCTCCCGTTTTATAGTTCATCATGCATAAGAATGGTAAACTGTATATGACAAATCATAAAAAGGGTTTGTAGATCATCTCTACAAACCCTAATTTTTATTTTGCGTAATCTGTCACGCGTGACTCTCTTATAATATTTACCTTAATCTGTCCAGGATACTCAAGCTCGTCTTCGATCTGCTTTGCAATATCTCTAGCCAGCAATACCATATCAGAATCGCTTACATGCTCAGGAACTACCATTACACGAATTTCTCTACCTGCCTGAATAGCAAATGTCTTATCTACACCCTTATGAGAATTAGCAATATCCTCTAACTTCTTAAGTCTTGTAGTATAAGTCTCCAAGGTCTCTCTTCTTGCTCCCGGTCTTGCAGCAGAAATTGTATCTGCAGCCTGTACCAGAAGTGCTATCAATGACTCAGGCTCAACATCACCGTGATGTGACTCTACCGCATTGACAACAAGCGCTGACTCTTTGTACTTTCTACAAAGATCTGCACCGATCTGAACATGTGAACCCTCCATCTCATGATCAAGTGATTTACCTATATCATGGAGTAATCCAGCACGCTTTGCAACCTTGATATCGACACCTATCTCTCCGGCCAACAAACCACACAACTGAGCTACCTCAACAGAGTGCTTCAATGCGTTCTGTCCGTAGCTTGTTCTAAATTTCAACTTTCCAAGAAGTCTTACCAGCTCTGGATGGATTCCGTGAATTCCTACCTCAAGAGTAGCAGCTTCACCTTCCTCGCGCATCATGTTTTCAACTTCCTTCTGCGCTTTCTCAACCATCTCTTCGATTCTGGCTGGATGGATTCTACCATCCACGATGAGTTTCTCAAGTGCAATTCTTGCTACCTCACGTCTTACCGGATCAAAGCTTGATAAGATAACTGCCTCAGGAGTATCGTCTATGATAAGATCTACGCCTGTGAGAGTTTCAAGGGTACGAATATTTCTACCCTCTCTACCAATTATCCTACCCTTCATCTCGTCGTTAGGTAACTGAACTAATGAGATCGTTGTCTCTGAGATATGATCAACCGCACATCTCTGTATTGCATTGACAACATACTCCTTCGCCTTCTTGTTCGCTTCTTCTTTAGCTCTGGTTTCTAATTCCTTGACCATAACTGCTGTTTCATGCTTTACTTCATCTTCAACAGTCTTTAATAAGTATTCTTTTGCTTGTTCAGAGGTCAAACCTGAAATTCTTTCAAGTTCCTGTAAACGTTTCGCCTGTAACTCTTCAACCTTAGCCTTCTGCTTGTCCAGCGCGCTTTCCTTGTTAGCTAAACTAGCTTCCTTCTTCTCAACTGCCTCAGTCTTCTTATCAAGATTCTCTTCACGTGCAAGAATTCTCTTCTCCATACGTGAAAGTTCTCCACGTCTGTCCTTTACTTCCTTTTCAAGGTCATTACGTGTCTTAAGGGAATCTTCCTTTGCCTCAAGCAGTATCTCGCGCTTCTTAGCCTCGGCGGTCTTCTGAGCTTCGTCAATAATCTCTCTTGCCTGTGACTCTGCTCTTCCTATCTTGGTCTCTACTATGTTCTTGCGATATGCAATAGCGATAAACCATGTAGCAACAAGCAGTGCAACTACAACAACAGCGATTATTCCCCATACTATTGGTGAATTCACAGGAGCACCTCCTTATTAAGTTTTCATTGTACAAGAATACAACTATTTAAGTTTAATATTTTTAAGATGTTATGTCAAGTAATATCAGAGACAATATTTCGTATACACTCAGAAACCTTACGCCTGTCAAAACCCTTGCTGTACATGTATGCATAGACTTTATCACGCTTTTCAGTCAGTTCTTCCACAGTGTATTTTTTTTGTAAAATATATGTTATCCTGTCGCTTTCATCTGATATGTCTGAGTCTTCCACAGCCAGATCGATAATATCCTGGCCTATATGCTTTGCCTGCAATTCAAATCGTATGACACGAATGCCTTTTTTAGCGGAGTTTCTGCGTACATATCCACATGCATACCTGTAATCATCTATATATCCATACGACTTCAGTTTGTCGATGGTCTGATCCACGATCTCTTCGTCGTAATACAGATCCTTAAGCTTCTGCCTGATATCGTATTCACACTTGTCCGAAAACTTTATGGAGTTCACAGCCTTGTTCATGGCACGTTTGAACAGATAGTCCCGTCTGAATTCCTCAAGTTTACTCCATTCTATCTCACCGTCACAGGCAAGATGTAATCTTCGTATATCCGATGCATAGACCGATGAAAAAGGCTCATAGTCCACAAACAGACAAAACCTTTTATCATCAATCTTCCTGATATCAGTGACAGTTGCGATCCTACTCCTCTGCTCCATCATCTACAGTGTTCTCGGCAGACTCTCCGGCAACACCAACCGCCTCTCTTACCTTCTGCTCTATCTCATCACAGATAGCTGTATTGTTCTCAAGATATGCCTTCGCATTCTCTCTTCCCTGACCTATCTTATTGCCGTTGTATGCGTACCATGCACCGGACTTATCCACTATGTCGTTCGCAACAGCAAGATCAAGAATATCTCCGACCTTAGATATACCCTTGCCGAACACGATATCGAACTCAGCCTCCTTGAATGGAGGAGCCACCTTGTTCTTAACTATCTTAACTCTTGTTCTGTTACCTACGATCTCACCGCCCTGTCTGAGCGTATCAATTCTTCTTACGTCAAGTCTTACGGAAGCATAGAACTTAAGTGCACGACCACCTGTTGTAACCTCAGGGTTACCGAACACAACTCCAACCTTCTCTCTGAGCTGATTGATAAATATGACAACACAGTTGGTCTTGCTGACAACAGCAGTGAGCTTTCTGAGCGCCTGTGACATAAGTCTGGCATGAAGTCCCATATGCGAATCGCCCATCTCTCCGTCTATCTCTGCCTTTGGTACAAGTGCAGCAACAGAGTCCACGATAACGACATCAACCGCTCCCGATCTGACCATGGTCTCTGTGATCTCAAGAGCCTGCTCTCCGCAGTCAGGCTGTGATATGTAAAGATTGTCTATATCTACACCTATGTTCTTGGCGTATGTCGGATCAAGCGCATGCTCGGCATCTATAAAGCCTGCGATTCCGCCTCTCTTCTGTATCTCAGCAACAATGTGAAGTGCTACCGTCGTCTTACCACTCGACTCAGGTCCGAACACCTCTATGATTCTTCCTCTAGGCACACCGCCAAGTCCAAGTGCTATATCAAGGCTGAGGGATCCTGTAGGGATCACATCTATATTCATATTCGCATTGGAATCGCCAAGCTTCATCACCGAACCCTTACCATACTGCTTCTCTATCTGTGCTATAGCGGCATCCAATGCCTTTCTCTTATCATCAATATTTACATTACCGGAATTATTCGCCATTATATTTTCCTCCTAAACATATGTTCGATTATCTTTTAATATACTATTAGATTATTGCCACTTTGTCAACCATAAATTGGCTGCCTTCACTTAATTAATCAATATCTGTCTGGTATGTGGGGATCATCGGCATCAGAACAATGCCGCATCTTGAATTTTTCACTTAACATCTTTATGTCCGTCATTATAACACACTTTACAGCCATTAATTATTAAGATAGAATAAACTTTACCGACAAAGGCATTATAAATCGTGACAGGTTATAAAACACGCATTTCAAGGAGGAGCCATGAGCACAGTAGGCATAGTTTGCGAATACAATCCATTTCACAAGGGACACGAATATCAGATACAGCAGGCGAAGCTTCTAACTGGTGCCGAACATGTCATATGCTTTATGAGCGGCAATTTTCTTCAGAGAGGCGTTCCTGCCATAGCAGATAAGCACACAAGAACCGAGATTGCTTTGAGATGCGGTGTAGACGCTGTGTTCGAGATTCCATTTGTATACGCATCATCAAGTGCCAGAGACTATGCACATGCCGCAGTCTGCATGATGAACGCTCTTGATGGCATAGACTATATCTCATTCGGCGCAGAATGTGATGACATGGATCTTCTGCAAAAAATTGCCGAACTCACCGTCAATGAACCGCCACAGGTATCGGAATTCATAAAAAAATCCGTATCTTCGGGCATCTCATATGGATCAGCCAGAGCAGCCGCCATCTCCGAGTATCTGCAGAACCAGAACCTTACCGGTTATACCAGCGCTGATCTTGACCGTATCCTGGCAAGCCCGAACAACATTCTGGCCATAGAGTATATTGCTACTCTTATACAGACAGACTCCAGGATCAAACCTGTCCCGATCAGAAGGATCTTATCAGAATACAACAGCACTGCCACCGACAACGACATCTGTTCGGCCTCAGCCATACGTGAGCTACTCCGGTCAGGTGATGTTGAAAGCTTAAGGCGCCACATTCCTGACAGTTGCTACAACATCCTGCAAAACGCGTACAGAAAGTCATTTCCGATGTTCGACGACGACCTGTCTCATCTCCTGTCAGCACGAAGGATACTTGCTCCGTGCACGGATGACATCGTCGACATGGATAGAGATCTCTGCAACCGTCTCTCCAGGCTTGACACAAATCTATCCTTTACTGAGACCGCAACAGCACTTAAATGCAGGAATTATACTCTCACGCACATTCAGAGAGGTCTGCTGCACACCATCACAGACCTGAGATGTGATGACTATTCCCATTTTAAAGAAAACGGCTGGATAGCCTACATCAAGCTTCTTGGACTAAAAAAAGATGCAGGTGCCGTGATAAAAAGCATGAAAAAGGCTTCGCAGGTACCGATCATAACCCGTTCAGCCGAGATATACAAAAGTACAGATTCCACAGGTCTGTCCATGTTCTCATACGACATAAAAGCCGCAGACATATACAGAAACATGGTATACAACAAATACAAAATCAGTATAAAGACCGATTTTGAACAACCTGTCATAGTTATATGACATATTCTTATTTATCATATTTGCTCTATAAAATGAATACAATTGGCATATGAAGAACGTATGTTATATAATTCTAACAGCTTCAATTATAATATTTGCATGTTTAAATTCAGACATCATCAGATCCGGATGCACCCAGGGGTTACAGCTATGGTACTCATCCATTGTACCTATCCTGCTCCCCTTTATGCTGCTGACCGGTGTTATAACCAGCTTTCTCAGATCGATACAGGTATCAAAATGCTGCGCATATGCGATCATCTTTATAATAGGTCTACTATGCGGTTTTCCCACAGGCACGATCATCATAGCTTTCTTTTACCGAAAGAGGGTCATCTCTGAAAACGTATGTCAGAGCCTTCTCCCGATGTGCAACAATATAAGTCCGATGTTTCTTTACAATTACATATACAGGGATCATTTGATGGAATATATAACGTTTGCACGGCTGATTGAGGCTGTATATCTTCCACAGATCATTTATACTGTAATAGCGCTTACTCTGTCATGTATGTCATCCCACCGCTCCAGCACTTCCACGGAGCTGCTTACTGCCGCAACAGTCCAGGTATCATCAGACAACCAGAGCCTCAATTCAGGGAATCCAGAAAATACGTATTCTGACATAATAAGCAGCTCGGTACACAATATAACTGTGATCGGTGTGTACATGGTCATATTTGCCATTGCAGGAAATCTTATGTGCAGCTACTTTTCAGGCGATGCATGCACCATAATATCCACATATCTGGAGATAGGCAGCGGTGTACCAGTATTATACAGCATGGATATTTCAACAAAAATAAAGACAGCCCTCATTCTCTCACTCACTGCCTTTGGAGGGCTATCCGCCTTGTTCCAAAGCCGTGATATGATAAGAATATCCGGGCTGTCTTTCATCAAATACACAACAGGGAAAATAGTATGTGCCTTCTTGTGTTTCATTTTCTATATGATGTGTCTGTAAATACATCCTGTATCATCTGGCGTGATTACTCGTCGAGGAACTCCTCATCATCCTCATCCTCGTCGTCATATTCATCATCGTAATCCTCGTCATCATAATCCTCATCGTCAGAGTCGTCTGATGAATACTCTGTCTTGCCGTATACATTGTAATCTGTGTTGTCATCATCAGCAAATGCTGAATCGTCAGCACTTGGCTGTACCTGCTCAGGAACACCGTTGATCTGAGCTATACTTGAATCAAGCTCTGCCATATTGTCTGTAACTCTTGCCGCATTGTCCTCAAGAGACTTAATGAGGTTCTCATAGTTCGCTCTCTCTGCCTGAAGTGTTGCATTTATATACTGGCTTATCTCTGTGAGCTTGTCCTTTGAATAGTACATGGAACCTGCTCTGACTTCCTTGGCATCCGCATTCGCCTCAGCGATGATCTGCTCAGCCTGGCTTCTCGCCATGTCTGTTATCTCATTCGCTCTGATGTTGGCAAGCTCAACTATCTGGCTCTGATCAACCAGTCTGTTTGCCTCTGCAACAGACTCTGTGATGATAGAATCAGCTCTGGCTCTTGCATCCGCAAGTATAGCCTCCTTGTTTCTCATGATCTTCTTACATCTCTCTATCTCATTAGGAAGCTTGAGCTTGAGTTCGCCCACCATCTGCTCCAGATCTTCCTTTGGCACAATAATCTTACTGGATGACAATGGCTGATACTTACAATTGTCAATAAATATCTCTATCTCACTGATCATCTCTTCAATACCTTTTCTTGCCATGTTTTTCTCCTCCTAATAATCTATCCAAAAATTCTTCCTTCGCCTGTCAATCTCTGTCTATCGAATATCGATCTCTCAATGTATCCCTGATCTCCTCCGGGATAAAATCATGTACATCCACACCAAAGCTCGCATATTCCTTGACTACGCTTGAGCTCAGGTACGAATACTCAATACTGGTCGCAAGAAAAACCGTGTCAATATCCGGGGCAACCTTCCTGTTGCTCTGGGCAATCTGTAATTCATACTCAAAATCCGACACAGCCCGAAGACCTCTCACTATGACCTTCACGTCGTTCTGTCTTGCAAAATCCACCAGCAGTCCTCCAAAACCCATAACTTTCACGTTTGGGATATCTGAGACTACATTCTTTAACATATTAACACGTTCTTCCAAAGAAAACAATGGAGATTTTGCGGTATTATTGAGCACCCCGACTATCAGCTCATCAAACATTTCCGCAGATCTCTTAATTATATCCAAATGGCCAAGTGTCACCGGATCAAAACTTCCCGGATAAATAGCTCTACTCATCTTCCAGTCTCCTATATATAAATGTATGTTTATTGGTCTTATATTTCTTCGTCTTATAAAGCTCCAGTCCCAGATCATCAAGATAATCAAAATTCGTGTCAAGATCAGACTCCACAATGACCATTGTGTCATCATCCATCAGAGGTGAACCTGCAAGTCTTTCAAGCACAGCCTTTTCCAGAAGCTTTCCATATGGCGGATCCATAAATATTACGTCAAATGCTTGTCCCTGTCTCTCCAGCATCCCCACTGCCTGAACTGCATCCGCTGACAAGACCTGTGCCCTGTCGGCAAGCTTCGTAAACGCAAGGTTTTTATTGATACACTCCACTGCTTTTCTGCTGTTCTCGACAAATACCGCCATGGCTGCCCCACGGCTGAGCGCCTCTATTCCAATAGCTCCGCTTCCGCTGAACACATCAAGGAACCGGCATCCCGGAATATCATTTGAGAGCATATTAAATAAGGTTTCTTTTATCCTGTCCGTTGTCGGTCTGGTGTCCATCGAATCAATCGTCACCAGCTTTAGACTTCTTGCACTGCCGGCAATAACCCTCATATTCTTCTCCTATCTATATGTACTGTATATCATAAACTTTTCCTGCCAGACATTCTTATACCATGCCTTTTGCCAAATTACAAGAAAAGCTTCCAATCTTCACACTATTTTCCCATTATTCTGTCTCTCACGTATTTTCCGGTGTCAGACAGATCTCCATCGGATAAGCTGCCCGTGGCTGTTGAATCGGACTTTATAAGTGCCGATGTCTCATTCTTGTTACACAGACTCCATGATGAATAGCTGAGATTATTCTCGTTTATAAGCTTGAACCACTCGTCAGATGAATCGTAATCAATACCTCCATTGCCCGATGCATCGCACAGGCTGAACTCACTCACAAATACAGGAAGTCCGTTGTCCAGAGCCGTCTTAACCTTATTTCTCAGGTCATCCTTGTGGGTAGCCGCATAAAAATGCACTGCGTACATGATGTTGTCATAACCGGTTATCGGATCCTGTGACGCAATATCGACATCCTGGCTCCAGTTTGGAGTTCCCACGATTATCAGAGCATCTTTGTCGTTTGCCCTGATGACCGGTATTATGGTCCCGGCATACGACTTGACACTGCTCCACTGGGTTCCACCATTCGGCTCGTTGCAGATCTCATATATGACATTCTCCTGTGCCGCATATTTCTTAGATACCTTGTCAAAGAATTCTTTTGCATCATCTATATGATTATTCGGATCACTATCGCTTAGTATGTGCCAGTCAACTATGACATACATGCCAAGCTCAGTCGCTGCACTAACTCCTTTGTCGACAAGAGCAAGTATCTCGTCCTTATCTCCGCCACTGCAGTATCCGTAGCTGTCTCCTGTATCCGTATACATCGCAAGTCTTATAAGATTTGCACCCCAATCATCCCGCAGAGTCTCAAAGGCTTCCTTATTCACATAATCAGGGAACCATGTGATTCCATGGGTGCTGACACCCTTAAGCTGATATTTGTCTCCATTCATGTCCACTATATCAGTTCCTTTTACCGAAAGTTTTCCATGTGTTTCAAATGGGATCTCTCCCGGAACATTTGTATTGTTTTTCTTCTCAGTGGCAGCGGATTCTGTATTTTTCCCGCCTCCGCTTGTTTCATTGCTGTCAGTCTTCTCAGGCGCTGAAGCTACCATCTTAAGACCATCTCCGCTGTACTGTGTGTCATTTACATACAGCACGTATTTCTCAACGGCAAGGTCATCTGAAGAGAAATTATATCCGAGGTTGATACTGCCCTTAGCCGGTATCTCCTGGGTGTAATCCACGGCCTTTATTGACACTGTTTTGCCTGATATCTTGTACTCTCCGCCCCATATCTGATCTACAGCCGGAGTTCCCTTATATGTAATCTCAAGCTTCCAATCCTTTGCAGACGCAGATGTGTTGTTATATATGTTGATGCTCTCTGTAGCACACTTTTTGCCATCTGCCTCCCACGTGGTATCATGTCCTATCTCAGCATAGAAATCGCCTGCAATATCCAAGGATTGGTCATCCTGTTTTTCTGACGACTCAGTTGTATCGCCCGTATTGTCAGCACTTTTCACTTCTTCTGTGCCTGCAGAAGTCTCCTGCAGCGTTTCTTTCTTAACGGAATCACCTTTCTTTCCCGAAGCGATCACATATCCCATAACCGCTATAATTATCAGCAAAATGCCAATAATTATTCCCATAACTATCGTTTTCTTATTTTTCATGGTATACCCCCTTTTTTTATTTATAATACAGGCATAGTGTACAGCCTGTCATCCCCTTTGTTTATCAGTTTCGCATCTATCTCCTGTCCATAGCGGTCGTATACGTCCTGCGCCGCCCTAAGCATGTCAGCATGATTGTATATATCCCCAACCTTGAACATCAGCTCCCCGCTCTGTCTTATTCCAAAGAAATCGCCCGGGCCCCTCATCTTGAGATCCTCACCGGCTATATAGAAGCCGTCATTTGACTTCTCCAGAACATTCAGTCTCTCCATAGTATCCTTGTCCTTTTTTCCGCTCATGAAAATGCAGTACGACTGGAGATTTCCTCTTCCTACACGTCCCCTGAGCTGATGGAGCTGCGCAAGGCCAAAACGCTCTGCATTCTCCACCATCATAACTGTGGCATTTGGATTGTTTATTCCAACCTCTATGACCGTAGTTGAGACAAGAATGCTTATCTTACCATCCGCAAAGTCCTGGAGAATCCTGTTCTTTTCCTCCGCCTTCATCTTACCATGCAAACATACCACCGAAGTGTCAGCGCCATATCCATCCCTGATGGACTTCTTCAGCTCCTCCGTATACTCGGTCACATTTGCAACATCGTCCAGAACTTCGCTGGCCTCCACCATCGGGCAGACTATATATATCTGATGCCCCTGTGAGACCTCCTTCATGATAAAGCCGAGAGCCGTCTTCCTGTAGCTCTCATCTACAACGCAGTTCTTGATCGGGATTCTTCCCGCCGGGAGCTCATCTATAACTGAAATGTCAAGATCGCCATACATGATGATCGCAAGGGTTCTCGGAATAGGTGTGGCACTCATAACAAGCGTGTGCGGAGCTTCTCCCTTTGACGCAAGTCTCTCGCGCTGCTTTACACCAAATCTGTGCTGCTCATCAGTTACAACGAGCGCCAGTCTTCCATACTCCACCTTGTCCTGTATGAGGGCATGTGTTCCGACCACAACCTGCACATCCATATTCTTGATGCGGCTGTACATCTCTCTTTTCTCTTTCGCTGTCATGGAACCCGTCAGAAGTCCCACAGATATTCCGTATGGCTCAAACAGTGAACTGAGCTCCTTGTAATGCTGAACCGCCAGAACCTCAGTCGGTGCCATGATCACTCCCTGATAGCCACTTGCAGCCACTGCGTATAATCCGGCTGCTGCAACTATGGTTTTTCCTGATCCGACATCCCCCTGAACCAGCCTGTTCATGACATGTTCAGAGCGCATATCGTCAAGCATATCACGCACCGCATTCATCTGCGCCCCAGTAAGCTTGAACCTCAAGTTCTCAATAAACGTCCTGACCTCCTCATCACAGTTTATTATACATGTATTTTCTGCATACACATTGTCGTCTTTTATCCTGTGAAGGTTTGATATAAAGCTGTAAAATTCATCAAATGCCATCCTCTTCACAGCCCCCTTGAGCTTCTGCTCATCCTGAGGAAAATGAATCGAGTGGATAGCCTTTTGTATACCCATAATATGGTACTCATCAAGCACATTGTCATGCAGGTAATCCTCAAGCCTGTCTATGGCTTCCTCTGCGCCTCTCACAGCCTTCTGTATGGTCTTCGAGGTTATACCGGGCGTTACCGTGTACACCGGCTGCCAAACATGCGTAAGTTCGCCGTATTTATCATCACTGTAGTATTCCGGCTGCGTCATGGTCATCATACCGCCCTTATAAGCCACATTTCCTACAAACACAAACTCCTGACCTATATGAAAGAAATTACGCAAAAAAGGACAATTAAACCAGGTAAGTTTAATTGTCCCAGAGAAATCCTTTGCGTACAATATTACTATGGTCAGTCCATGTACTTTTCTGACCTCCGCACGGCTGTTCACAACAGCCCTCACGGACTGCCTGCTTCCCGCCTGCAGATCTGATATATCCACCGGATCCTCATAGGTGACATATGTCCTGGGGTAATTGAGAAGCAGATCGTTCACCGTCTCTATCCCAAGCCGGGCAAATGCCGACGCAGTCTTGTCACCTATGCCTTTTATTGTCTTTATGGAGTCATTCAATTCCATACATACACCTCTTCACAACGGATCTCACAGATACACAGAAAGTTATTCCACAGATACTATATAATAGTATATCGGCTGTCCGCCATAGTAGCACTGCACATCAACATCCGGATATGCCTCCTCCACTCTGCCAGCAAGCTTCTGCGCATCCTCCTCAGACACATCAGCACCATTATATATGCTTATAACCTCTGAATCCTCATCGACCGCATCTGCGATCAGTTCAAATGTTACATTCTCTATATCATTTCCAACACTGACAAGCCCCTTATCGCCGATACCCATGATATCGCCCTCCTTGATGGCCTTTCCATCGATCGAGGTATCTCTTACGGAATAAGTTACCTGTCCGCTTTTGACATTCTTGACAGCCGACTTCATGGCAGATCTGTTCTCGTCCACATCGACTGTACTGTCGAATGCGATCATGGCGCTTATGCCCTGAGGAGCATTCGCGGTTGGAATCACAATTATATTCTTATCTTCACACAGAGTTGCCGCCTGATTAGCCGCAAGAACAACATTCTTATTGTTCGGGAGTATAAATATATTCTCGGCATTCACATCATCGATCGCATTGAGCATATCCTCAGTGCTTGGATTCATGGTCTGTCCGCCTTCTATAACACGGTCTGCTCCAAGCTCTTCAAAAAGAGTCTTGAGACCATCACCCATGGATACCGTAATAAATCCATACTTCTTACGAGGCTCCTTATGCTCCTGCTTTCTGTGCTGCCTCTCTTCCTCCTGCTTCTCGGCCTCATCGCGCTCTGCCTGACCGATAACACGCTCATGATGCTCTATCCTCATGTTGTCTATCTTCATATTAGTAAGGTATCCAAGTGTAAGACCCTTTTCAAATGCCTGACCAGGATGGTTGGTATGCACATGTATCTTAACTATATCATCAAGAGATACACATACTATCGAATCACCTATAGACTCGAGGAAGCTCTTCAGATCATCCTCCTCAGCCTCGCCATATGGCTTCTCAAGATTGATAATAAACTCTGTACAATATCCAAACTTTATATCCGCTGTGGATAAGGAATCGTTGCCTGCGCCTGTGGATGTTCTTGCCACATTCACTGTTCCTGTGTTCTTGCTGAGTTCAACTGTAACTCTGCCCATGAGACAGTCGACTGCACCCTTGAGCACCACCATGAGTCCCTGTCCACCTGAATCGACCACGCCGGCTTCCTTCAGAACCGGAAGCATCTCAGGAGTGGAATCAAGAACGGCATCTCCATATTCAATAACCTCATCACAGAACTGTGCAAGGGACATATCTGCATCAGCACACTCCCTTGCCTTGGACGCCACGCCCTTGGCAACTGTGAGAATCGTTCCCTCCTTAGGCTTCATGACAGCCTTATATGCAGTCTCCACAGCCTTTTGAAAAGCATCTGCTATAACGTGAACATCTATGGTCCTTGCGTCCTGCACTTTCTTGCTGAAGCCTCTCAAAAGCTGTGACAAAATTACACCTGAGTTACCTCTGGCGCCTCTGAGCGAACCTGTGGACATGGCCTTTGCTATGGACTTCATATCATCAGGTGCCGCCTCAACCTCCTTCACTGCAGACAGGATTGTCAGCGTCATATTAGTTCCTGTATCTCCGTCAGGCACAGGGAACACATTAAGTTCATTGATATATTCCTTGTTCTTATCAAGATTATTGGCACCGGCAATAAATGCTTTCTTCAGTGCAAGCGCATCAATCGTATTACTCACTTTACTCTATCCTCCAAACTAATCAAGTACTTTAACATCTTCAACATAGACATTGATATGGCTGACCTTAAACGACGTAAAATCCTCTACCTTGTACTTTACCGACTGCATAAGATTGTCTGTGACAGCCTTTATACTAACGCCATAAGCAACAACTATGTGCAGCTCAATGACTATATCACCATTCTCATCAAAACGTACATTTACACCCTTAGAAACATTGTCTCTGCGGAGCTGTTTTACAATTCCGTCCTTGACACTGACTATTCCCATTCCTACTATTCCAAAACAGTCAAGGGCTGTAAGTCCTGCAACCTGTGCAACAACACTCTCATCTATACTTACTTTACCGTTATCGCTATTAATATATTCCTTCATACACGACTCCTTTCTAACAAAGTCACCAGTGTTCATCATATCTACCGACTTATAAACACAATTACTCATCAATTATAGCACAAATCTAATTTTATTCTATAGTATTTCTTCATTTCCAATAAAAAATAAATATTTTGCTTGCATATGGAAAAATAATCTGCTATTATATGTCTTGTTGTGAACTTAGGAAGAAAGTTAGTTTATTCATTGAAGGAGGTGCTATTATGGCAAAATGTTCAATTTGTGATAAAGGTGCTCATTTCGGTATCAAAGTGAGCCACTCTCATAGAAGAGCAAACAAGATGTGGAAGTCAAATGTTAAGTCTGTTAAGGCTGTAGTTGATGGTACACCAAAGAAGATCTATGTTTGTACATCTTGCTTAAGATCTGGTAAGGTCGAGCGTGCATAATATTTGCATAATATCACCGATTCAGTTCTGGTATAAATAAGAGTGATGATCCTCAAGGATCATCACTCTTATTTTTTTATCTGCAGGAGAATATATAAGATAACAGCAATAATATAACGATTATGAGAAATTCCACAAATCCACTTATGAAATATCCTATAACCACTCCCACCGCTGTGAAGAAAAACGCAAATCCTGTGAATTTTTTCCAGATAAAAAATCACCACCATAATGATTTATTATCATTATATGTGGTGACTTTTTAATAATGCATTTCCCAACGCACTGAATCTTACTTATATTATATATTCTGATATTTATTATTCTGTGACAGATTCCTCTGACTGTGCGACATCATTTATCGCCTTGTCAACATTCTTCTCTTCCTCTGTCTTGTCCTTCTTGAACAGACCCACGACCTTATCTACGACCTCTGGGGCCATGTCTATGATCTTTGTTACGGCATCCTGGTTCTTGAGATTTACAAGTCTCGTATTTCCTCCTGAGACGACAAGAACAGCAGACGGGCTCATCTTTGCTCCAATTCCTCCGGCAGCTTTGTTGCCGTCCTGCTTATTGAACGCTCCGGCAGCCATACCAAAATTGACATCTACAAGAGGAATAATGATCGTGTCACCGACATACACAGGCTCTCCCACCACCGATTTCGATGATATGAAGCCATCCATTCCCTTAAACATAGAACCAAGTGTTCCCTCAATATTCATATTTGCCATATCAATTTCCTCCTGATATCTTTTTTAATCGAGCAATAGTTATCTTGACATTCTTGTTCCAGATCACCTTCAGCACGCTCCAGCCGATTGTTCCAAGTCTTATCCTGCCCTTCATGAACAGGTCTCCTTCCAGCCGGGCTTCAGAGAAATCCGGTGTTATATCTATATTATCATAGTATAGCGGGAAAAGCAGGCTCATATACCCCAGGCGCTCACCTGTTGTTGCCGGGTCATCCGCACCATATATGATCTGCCCCTTAAGCTTTGTGGGCTTAAGATGCTTTAACACCTTTATCAGTTCAACCTTGAAAACTCTCATGGCTTCCTTTGTTCTGACATTGTGTACAAGCTTAGTATAGCCATCTTTTTTCTTTTTCAGACTGGCAAACTTCTCTGACAGATCTTTGAACTTCGATACAACCGTCTTTGCCATACTGTCTATCCTTCTGCCCAGCCTGATGAGCGGCCCCGGTACGGGCTCCTCAAATTCGCTGTCATCAAGAAGAAACTGCCTGTCCTCCGGCTCCACCGATGGATAGTCTTCATATCCCGGACTATCAGAAGCTTCTTCCTCTGTCTCAGCCCGACTGTATTCCCCGGGTTCAGAATATACCTCTTCTTCCGGCTCCGGTATGGCACTTTTTTCGCTGCCCATGATGGTTCCGCCAAACAGCCTCAGCCTGTACCGAAGGCCGTCCGAATCATACAAAACCTTAAAACACAGGACAAAACCAAGCCATCTGGCAGAGAACTTCGCAAATATGTCATCATCCTTCTTCACATACGCCCTGTATCTCACCGGCGCAAACAATACGAGAAGTGCAAGAAGCACTACCAGTCCCACCAGCGACAGGATAACTATGAGCAGTATCTTCAATATCAACCAAACAATATGCATGCTCCATCCCCTTAGACCCAGAGACTATCTGGTCACGATGCAAAAAATCTCTCCACATCAACATCCCCGGTCTTCTTATATATATCATCTATTATATCCCTTGCGGCGTCCACATCAACCATTCTCTTGCCGCCGCTGAGAGGCACGCTTACCCCTTCTTCCAAAACTTCTTCAAGACTTTCAAGCATGCTTTCTATTGTAACTGCCATATCTTATTTTCCTTTCATTTTTTTGGTAATATTCTCTCCTCAATTTCGGCTTTTATCCGATCCGGAACAAACTGAGATATATCTCCGCCGAAACTGGCAATTTGCCTTACTACTGT